>Ga0138256_10005688_pt1 | contig 13180 bp, 11 predicted proteins | sample KNB2016incub_MG_FD_105486 | JGI IMG/M metagenome (GOLD analysis project Ga0138256, IMG submission 105486) | Active sludge microbial communities from wastewater in Klosterneuburg, Austria - KNB2014incub_MG | ecosystem: Engineered > WWTP > Activated sludge > Unclassified | place: Austria...
AAATAGCAATGATTTAATTTCGAACGTATTTTGCACATTTAAATAATTTTCTATTTTTGTCACGTTCCAATACTAACAAATCCTAATAAGCTATATGTCAGAGCAAAATAATCAACGTGAAGAGGTTTTTTCAAAATCAGTGAGAGCGGGAAAACGAACGTACTTTTTCGATGTAAAAAGTACGAAAGCGAATGACTACTATCTTACAATAACGGAGAGCAAGAAACGAATCGGCAACGATGGAACTCCATTCTACGAAAAGCATAAGATCTTCCTATACCGCGAAGACTTCGAAAAATTCATGGACGGCATGAATGAAGCTTTTGAAAAAGTACACTCAATCAAAGGCGATGAACCGGTGAGTTATTCGCACAATAATTACGAGAATGGATCTGAAAATAGTTCCGATGATTCATCAACTCCTGAACAAAATTCAAATTCATATAGCGATGTGAATTTTGATGATCTGGGGAAATAAGATTTGTAAATTGGTTTAAAGAGTTTCAATCGTTTAAGGGGTTTAAGGTGTTTCGAAAGCACCTTAAGCCCCTTAACCTTTTAATCTCCTTTAACCCTTTATACCCCTTAATGCCCTTAAACCTTCCTCACATCCATCGAAGCAAACTTCTCTTTCAAATACTCCCCGGTATACGACTCCTTACATTTAGAAAGATCCTCAGGCGTTCCTTCGAAAACAATATTTCCGCCTTCTTCGCCGCCTTCAGGCCCTAGGTCAATTGCCCAGTCTGCACATTTGATGACTTCTGAATTGTGTTCGATGACGAGAATTGTATTTCCTTGATCGAGTAACATGTCGAATGCTTTCAACAATTTTTTAATGTCGTGGAAATGTAATCCTGTTGTTGGTTCGTCGAAGATGAATAGGGTGTGAGTATGACTATTTCCTTTTTGTAAAAATGATGCAAGCTTGATTCGTTGTGCTTCGCCGCCTGATAATGTACTGGATGATTGTCCTAAACGAACGTATCCTAATCCTACATCAGCAAGTGGTTTCAATTTCGCTGCGATCTTTGCATCGTTGCCAAATGATTTAATAGGCGAACTGAAAAAGTCTATTGCTTCGTCAACTGTCATGTTCAGTATGTCTGCAATGTTTGATCCTCTGTATTCAACGTCCAAGATCTCTTGCTTGAAACGTTTTCCATGACAACTTTCGCAAAGCAAATGAATGTCAGCCATGAATTGCATTTCAATCGTTACTTCGCCTTCACCTTCACATACATCGCATCGTCCGCCTTCTACGTTGAAAGAAAAATGACTTGGCTTGTATTTCCTCGAACGAGAGAGTGGAAGGTCAGAGTATAATGCTCTGATCTCATCGTATGCTTTTACATACGTGACAGGATTTGATCGTGAAGATTTTCCAATTGGATTCTGATCGACGAACTCTACTGCTGAAAGTTTGCTGTAGTCGCCACTGATCTTATCGAATGCTCCTGTCTGCTCGCCGTAGCCGCCGTGAATTTTTTTCAGCGCCGGATAAATTACTTTTTTTACTAACGATGTTTTTCCGCTTCCGCTGACACCGGTCACGACTGTCATTACACCAAGAGGAATTTTTACGCTGATGTTCTTAAGATTATTTTCGCGAGCTCCTTCAATTCGGAATGAACTTGTAGAAACTCGGCGTTTGTATGGTAATGGAATTGTTTCTTTTCCACTCAAATATTTTCCTGTATAGCCTTTGTCGTCTTTTAATATTTCTTCAAACGTTCCCTGGAAAATTAATTCGCCACCGTTTCTTCCTGCATCAGGACCAATATCGATCAACTGATCTGCTGCTTTCATGATCTCTTCTTCATGCTCGACAATGATCAATGTATTTCCAATGTCGCGAAGTGATTTCAAAACTTTGATCAATCGAACGGTATCTTTCGGATGAAGTCCAATGCTTGGCTCATCAAGAATGTACATCGATCCAACTAAACTACTTCCTAACGATGTAGCCAAATTGATCCGCTGTGATTCTCCACCTGATAATGTATTCGACAAACGATTCATAGTAAGATATCCTAAACCAACATCACTTAAAAACTGCAAACGATTTGTGATCTCAACTAAAATTCGTTTTGCAACCTTTGTTTCATATTCATTCAATTTAAGTTCAGCAAAGAATTTACTGCTTTGACTCACGGGCATTAGTACAACATCGGTAATAGATTTTCCGCCGACTTTTACAAAGTTCGCATCCTGACGAAGTCGTGTTCCTCTGCACTCCGGACAAAGTGTTTTTCCGCGATAGCGAGATAGCATTACACGATATTGAATTTTGTACGTCTGCGTTTCCAGCCATTTGAAAAATTCATTCAATCCGGTGAAATAGGAATTGCCTGTCCAGAGAAGTTGCTTTTCTTCCTGCGTCAATTGATAAACCGGACGATGAATCGGAAAATCGAATTTGTATGCTTTCTTGATGAGTGCTTCATTCCATTCTTTCATCTTCTCTCCACGCCAGCAAACAATTGCGCTTTCGTAAACAGAAAGTGATTTATCGGGAATAACAAGATCTTCATCGATACCAATGATAGAGCCAAAGCCTTCACAACGTTTACATGCACCATAAGGATTGTTGAAACTAAATAATTGTGTGCTTGGTTCTTCGAATGTCATTCCATCCGCTTCAAATTTATTGTTGAATGGAACGGCAATATTTTTAGTATCGTCGGGAAGTAAAACAGAACATTCACCATGTCCTTCAAAGAAAGCAGTCTGAATGGAATCGCTCATTCGCGATAAATTTCCTTCGTCGTCGACACTTGTTACGCTTAATCTATCAATTACAATTTGAATTGCAGAAACAACAGGAACATCATGAATTGAAAATTCAGGTTCTGCAGCTTTTTTCTTTTTTGCAGGTTTTGTTTTTTCTTTTCCAACAACAGAAGAGCCGCTAATACTTTTTAATAGCTTTTCATGATCTTTACTCAGAAGATCTTCAATCTTGTAAATTGTATCTGCAACACTAACTCTAACAAACCCTTTTTGCACAAGGATGTTTAGTTCTTCTTCAATTGTACGACCGGGATGCAAGTAAAGAGGAGCAAGGATGTAAAGTTTCGTGCCTTCACTAAGTGATTGGATGTACTTTACTACATCTTCAACCGTATGTCTCTTTACAGGCTTTCCGGAAATAGGAGAAATTGTTTGCCCAACTCTTGCAAACAGCAATTTTAAATAATCGTAAATTTCTGTAGAAGTTCCGACTGTTGACCTCGGATTTCGGGTGTTTACTTTTTGTTCGATTGCAACAGCAGGGGAGATGCCTTTAATATAATCGACATCGGGCTTGTCCATTCGACCAATGAATTGTCGTGCATAACTGCTCAAGCTTTCTACATATCGTCGTTGACCTTCTGCATATAATGTATCAAATGCCAGCGATGATTTTCCTGAACCTGATAGGCCTGTAATGACAATGAACTTATTTCGGGGAATAGCAACGTCAATATTCTTTAAATTATGGACACGAGCACCTTTAATAATAATGAAGTGGCGAGCGTCTAATTGATCAATGTTTTGCATAGAAATTTCGAGAGTTTGCAAAGGTACTTAATATAATGATTGCGAATTTATCTGCGCCTTCATCAGCGCAATGGGCGGGAGATTCGGATTCGGGATTTCGGACTAAGTTCGAGCAAAACCCGTAATCCAAAAGATCAATTGTAAATAGGTAATTTCAGGCCTTTTTGCCGAAATCTTTCAGGAATTGTTGATAACTGTAAGGTCGCCCGAAAGATTTCCTAAACTTTTTCTTGCTTTTATCGATTTCAGTATATATATTTGTTCTATACCAATGCAGAAGCCATTTCTGCGAAGTCCAACAAACAGTATCACTTTTTTAAAAACAGGAGGAAAAACATAGCTAAAAATCTACTTTAAGAATTTAATCTTATTAAAGCAGAACAGCTATGACAAAACTCACAGTGATGGACGATAAGGACCTTGTGCGTCTTTATCAAAATGGTAACCAAGAAGCGATAACAGAATTAGTCAACCGTTACAAGCAACGGATTTTCTCGACTATCTATTTCCTTGTCAAAAACCAAGAGATGGCAGAAGATCTTTTCCAGGAGACATTTATTAAGATCATTACCAGTTTGCGTAAGAACCATTACAGTGAGCAAGGGAAGTTTTTGCCTTGGGCTTTAAGAATTGCGCATAATCTTGTGATCGATCATTTCCGTAAGGAGAAATTGATGCCCTTACAACACGACTCAGAAGAGTATAGTGTATTTGATGTAATTCCGGCTAATAGTCGTAATGCGGCAGATCAGATGATCTACGATGAGAAAATTGCTACGGTAAGAAGTCTGTTAGACAAATTACCGCATGAGCAAAGAGAAGTTGTTATTCTTCGTCATTATGCCGGTCTTTCGTTCAAAGAAATCTCTAAAATGCTGGATATCAACATTAACACAGCGTTAGGACGTATGCACTATGCTATCCTGAAAATGCGTGAAATGGTGGAAGGCAGCCCGATTTCATTAAAAGATTAAAAAAAGTTTGTCCGGATAAAATAAGCAGGAATTGGTAGCGTTCTGACTATATCTAAAATGATATAGCATGATAAAAACTACTACTTATTCAGACTTAATTAACTACGCATACAATGAGCATGGGCTCATTGATGGTGATCGCACACAACGTGCAATTGACGGTGACCCAAATTTGAAGAGTGAGTATGACGAAATTTTTGTAGTCATGAACACATTAGATTCTGCTGCACCGCAAGTACCGGACAGATGCATAGAAAAGATCCTTCAGTTCTGCTAAAAATAGGAGGCAATAAAAAAGCCGACTTGTCTATGACGAGTCGGCTTTTTTGTTCTCTCTAACCTTTTTTCTGTTCTCAATGCATAGGCAAGTGTGTTTATGAATTATGAGTGCAATGTATGTCCACACAGAAGTGATATCAATTTTTTTAGCCCATTACCTTACAGGATTGGGTGAAAGATAGTAGCTGCATGGTAAATCGGTGGGACTGAATTGATTTAAGAACTTTTGTACCTAATTCACTAAAAGATTCCCAAGGGAATGACATTATCCTATTTCAGTTATCATCGAGAGTTGTGGGAGTATGGAAAAAATACGCTGAAGGCACATTTTTTCCTTACTCCCACAACTCTCGATGACTGATACCTTAAAGCGCGAGTCATTCCCTTTGGAATCTTTTAGTGAATTAGGTAAACTTTTTTATTGACCTTCATAAAACAAACATGTACTTCAACTAATTCGTAAAATGTTCATACCATTTTTCTTTCAAAACCTATTAAACAATTTATTCTCCTTGAACTAATTTCAAAAGAGCAAACTCCTTACCTTCGCCCTTATGACCAAAAAAGCCCTCTTCGCTTCTGTGATCGACTACTTCGAAAAGGAAATGCCTGTTGCGGAAACTGAATTGAAATACAAAGATCCATATCAGCTTTTGGTTGCAGTAATTTTGTCGGCGCAGTGTACAGACAAACGTGTCAATGAAACTACACCGGCTTTATTTAAAGTTTTCCCGAATGCAAAAGCAATGTCATTGGCTTTGCCGGAAGATATTTTTCCATACATACGAAGTATCAGTTACCCAAACAACAAAGCAAAACATCTTGCAGGAATGGCAAAGATGCTTGTCAACGATTTCAAAAATGTTGTGCCGGCTGAAGTTGATGAGTTGCAAAAATTACCGGGAGTAGGAAGGAAGACGGCTAATGTGATTGCATCAGTGGTATACGATAAAGCAACGATGGCTGTTGACACACATGTCTTTCGCGTTTCGGCAAGAATCGGTCTAACGACAGGAGCAAAGACTCCTTTGCAGACAGAAATGCAATTGATCAAATATATTCCTGAATCAAAAATTGCAAGAGCACATCATTGGTTGATACTACATGGTCGCTATGTTTGTGTTGCCAGAAATCCTAAATGCGAAAATTGCGGATTGACCGATTTCTGTAAGTACTTTAAGAAGAAGAGTGGGAGTAATAATAAACTTGTTACAGCGTCTAAAAAATAGCAGGTAAATTAAATTTTCAGTAAAGAAACTTGTACCAAGTATTTATTTTTTTCAGTTTCAACTTGTTCAAATAATAACTGACTTTCACTTGTCCGGTATCGGAATAGACAAAATATTCAGGATAAAAATCATCTCTGGTTGAAGAATAGTCAGTTGCAGAAAGAATCCAATGCGTTTGTTCAAAATCGGAATACAATTCATATGACCCATCTTTTTTTGTAACAGTATGAGCTGATCTGTTCCATTCTTTATTCCACACCATGATTACTGCACCTTCAATCGGATTGTCGGATTCGTCAAGTATTGTTCCGTAGCACAGGTGGTCCTTGTAGCCTGAATAATTGTAATAGTTGTCAGGCAGAATACAATTCCCTGAATTTTTTTTAGGTAAATAGGTCTTGAAAACATTTTCAAGTGGTTTAACTGTACCAAAAACAACATTTCCTTTTTCATTCACAGTTGTATTTTTCCAGTTTAGAATTCCCATGTAATCGGAATGATAGCTTCCCCATTTCACATCTTTGTATTGCCACCATGAATACCCGATCCCGCCACAATTGCAGGTTTGATCAAGAGTTTTTATTGCAAATTTATTCTGGTCTTCATACTTGACAGAATCATTTTCTGCAGGAAAAGAGGTTTCACCAATTATCCATGGCACAGTTACATATTTTCCATACCAGTAAAGTTCATTTAAAACCTGGTTTGGTTCGTATTCATAAGGATGAAACGAAATGAAATCAAAACTTAGAATGTTAGGGTCCCATTCAAATACTTCTCGGATACCTGTAAGTCCAATTGTGCTTAAGTGATTGGGAGCATGTTCACGAAAAAATTTCTGCCACCGTTTTGAAATTTTGATCACATCCTTTTTATCTCTTACAATTTTGTCAAAGTAGAGTGGCTCATTAAACAGATCATAAGCAAAAATGGTTGAATCACTTTCGAAATGTTTCATTACTTTTTCAAGGTGATCGAATGATGACTTAACTTCATCATGCAATTTCACAAGTAATATTACTTTGAGTCCGGACTTTTCTGCAAGTGCTATTAGTTCATCCAAAGCTGTTAAATATTTCGAATAGGTTTCATTGTCTTTAAAAATGATTTTAGTCTCTGTTTCATTTTTATAGTATGATTTGATAAATACTAATCCTTTTGAAGTATCTTCAATATTTACTTCGCCAATATGAGTAATACGAATAGAATTAAATCCCATTTGTTTTATCATTTCAAAATCTGCCTTCAGTATAGCTAAACTTGAATCTTTTGAAAAGTAGGTGATGTTTCCTTCAGGACCATAATCCGGAATTGGAGCAGCCCAATAATTGATTGAATCAGATCGCAATGCAGCGACATAATTGATGCATACCGGATAAAATGGTTTTTCATGAAGGAAAAATGCACCATCTTTCATTGAAACAAATCGAGGATCTTTTTTTTCCGGACGCATATTGAACAATAGAAGTACGGCTGAGACAATAAGTAAAGTGAAAATAACTACCTTTTTCTTCATAAAGACCTGACCCTCAATGGAGAGAATGAGAATTTGACTATTTGTTTCAAAGTGCAAATTATAAAAATTTGGTGCACGGACAATTTAAAAATTTTGGAAAATCTACCTCGTAAAAATGTGTTTGTAAAGTAGCTAGCCGGATAATTTAACAAGGGAATTTGTCAAATCGAATCTTGATATTGGTCATGGTTTGATTCAGATTTTATCGTAACCTTCACATAAAATATGAGAAGTTATGGAAACCAAAACGCCAACGGAAAGTAAGTCATTGCATGAATATTTTCAGTCTAAACTGAATTCAATGCATAAGGAGATTGAGGAAATGGCTCTCCAGTTTTCTTTAGGAAAGGCCGATGCAAAAGACAAATTTGAAGAAGTAAAGAAAGAATTTGCTGCAAATGTACACGACTTAAAAAGAGAAATCGATGACATTAGCTTCTTTGAGGTTTCGGAATTTCTGAAGAATAAGATTGATGAATTGTCACTGCAGTTGCATCTTGGAAAAGTGGAAACAAAAGAGCTGTTCGATGAGCAAATGGCAAAGATTGTTCATGCAGTTTCTGAACTTGAATCTCGATTGAAAGAGGAGAACATTGTTCATGAAAAGATAACCTCTTTTAAATCAGATTTGAAAAAATTTCTGTTGAAATCAGAAATAGTTGGATTGAAGTTCCAAATAAAAAGTATTGAATTGAATGATCTTTTTCATAATAAAATGATAGATGCGAAAGATTTTCTTTCGAAAATCATGATTAAATTTGATTCAAAGAAAGATCATGTTAAAGAGCAGCTTTCAGATTTTGAGGATGATATCGAAATAGCTTTTGAACACTTTAAAAGCGCAGTGAAATCTTTAAGGAAGAGTATATAGTATTAATGAAAGAATCACTAATTTTGCATCATGAAATGGGAGGGATAGTGCTTATCACTCACTGTTAGCCCGGATGGCGAAATTGGCAAACGTTGCGGTCTCAGAAGCCGTTGGAGTTATATCCTTGAGAGTTCGAGTCTCTCTTCGGGCACTTTAAATGAGTTTATTAAAGAATATTTGAATTGTAAGCAGGTAATTCAAACATGAAGGTGCTACCTGATCCAAACTCACTTTTCACAGAAATTTTTCCGCCCTGTGCTTCGATAAATTCTTTACTGATAGATAAGCCAAGTCCTGTACCTTCTTTTTGTGATCCCGGAATTCGGAAATAACGATTGAATATTTTATCGACATATTGCGGCGCAATTCCTTGCCCTGTGTCAGTCACTGAAAAAATTATTTTATCTGCTTCTTGTTTAACATTGATGTGAATAATTGAGTTTTCATAACTGTATCGAATAGCATTTGAAATGAGATTGGTTAATACCCAGGCAGATTTTTCATTATCCGCTAAAACCTGTTGAATGTTGTCAAGTTTTGTGACTTGCAATTGAATTTTCTTATTCTCTGCCGCAACTTTAGTACTGTTAACAGCATAATCAATTATTTCATTTGGTGAAACCGGAAGCACTGCAAGCTGAATACTTCCTGCTTCAACCTGTGTCATGTTTAATAGTTCGCTTGTAATTTTTAGAAGTCGTTCGGCATCATCTTTAATGCTTCCCATAAGATATTTTTGTTCATCATTTAATTCGCCCACTTTTTTATTTTCTAATAGTTGCAGACTCATTTTTATAGAGGAAAGGGGAGTCTTTAATTCATGTGATATCGTCGCAATGAAATTTGTTTTTGCAAAATCCAACTCTTTGAACGAAGTGATATTCTGAAGTAATATCACATTTCCTACCAGTTTTTCTTCTTTTTCACCGGTTGGAATAATCTTAATAGGAATTATTTGTTTATTGAAATAACTTTCTTTGTTATCCGCAAAAATCTTAAACGGTTCTTGTTTGAGTTCTTTGTCAACTTTTTGAGGAGCATTAAATTCTTTTAGCAATGAACGAATCAAATCATTTTTTTCAGCTATATTCTGGATCGATTTATTAAGTGCATCTTCTTTTTTTAATCCTGTTGCTTTAAGTGCAGTGTCATTCATGAAAAGGATGAGATTGTTTTCATCTAATCCAATAACTGGATCATTCATATTATTGATTAGCGTCTCGATCCGTTTCTTTTCCATCATTAGTTTTTCGAGATTTCCTGCTTTGTACTCTTCGAGCTTTTCGGCCATGGTATTAAATGAAGAAGCCAATTCACCAAATTCATTGTGCTTCTCAAAATGAACTCTTTGAGAATAATTCTGTCTGGCTATCTGCTTTATACTTTCTGTTAGTTCTTTTATTGGGTTGGCGATATTTCCTGGCAAATTGACTAACAGAATAAAAGCGATTAAAAAGCAAAATGAGCCTATAAGTGCAACCCAAAAAATTGAAGTATCTGCTGTTTTTTCTGCAATATTGCTTTTACGTTGTATGGCTTGCATATTCAACAGCATAATATCGGAAATGTTTGTCCTGATCTGGCTTACAAGATGAGTATCACTCGCTGCACCATTAAGTTGATTATAATCTTCTGTAAGTTTATCTGTCAATTCTTTCTCACCAATTTCAGTAATATTCTTTTGTTGCTTTGCTAAGTTATCTTCAAATTGTTTTCTTTCATTGGTTCCGGTAATCCCTTTGTTTAAAGCAATAAGCATTTGCCTTGAATAATCAAGTGTATTGTAATTGGCAACTAAAATGTTCTTAGTGTCACTAGATAATTTATAAATGAATAGACTGGAAAGTCCTGTTAAAAGGACGATCATGGCAAATAATAAGCCTATGCCCAGATTAAGTTTTGCTTTAATTTTCATTAGCTCAAAATTACTAAATCGATTTCGCTGTTAGATAGTTTATTTAATAAATCTTTGAAGACATTCGTCGCCAAAATGATTTTGAAAAGGTTCAAGTGGGGCTTACCGATGCAAATAGTTGTTATCTTCCTTTCTTCACATTGTTCCAATATAGCTTTCGAAATATTATTATTTTCGACTTTAATTATTTCTGCACCTAATTCTGTTGCTAATTTGAAATTATTGATCAAATGCCTTTGCTTGTCAAGCGGAATCTTGCTGCTGTTCTCATCAGGAGTCTGAACATATAAGACATACCACTTACTATTGTAGTAATTTGCTAACCTTGAAGTTTTTCTGATAACTGTCTTTGCCGTTTCTACATTGCTGCTGATACAAGCAAGAAATCGTTCATGTTTAACCGACTTTACACTTGTAACTTCAGCTTCAACTTTTCTTTCTACCTGTGAAGCTACTTCTTTTAAAGCTAGTTCTCTTAGTTGGAGAATGTGTTCACTCTTAAAGAAATTATTTAGTGCAGTCTGTATTTTCTCTTCTTTGTAAATTTTTCCTTCTTTTAATCGTGTAATCAATTCGTCTGCCGTAAGGTCAATGTTTACTACTTCATCAGCCAAAGCGATAATGCGATCAGGAATTCTCTCTTTAACTTCAATACCTGTGATCTCCCTGACAATCTCATTTAAACTTTCTATGTGCTGAATATTCACAGCACTGATCACATTTATTCCGGCTTCCAATATTTCAATGATGTCTTGCCACCGTTTTTCATTTTTGCTGCCTTCAATATTGGTATGTGCAAGTTCATCAACGATCACGACTTCCGGCCTTAAATTTATTACTGCCTGAACATCTAATTCTTCTAACTCTTTGCCTTTATAAAAAAGTGTTCTTCTGGGAATTACAGGCAAACCTTCCAAGAGATCATGTGTTTCTTTTCTGTTGTGTGTTTCAATATATCCAATTTTGATATCAATTCCATTTCGCATGAGGGCATGGGCTTCCTGCAGCATCCGGTAGGTTTTGCCCACGCCGGCACTCATGCCGATGTAAATTTTGAATTTTCCCCGACGTGATTTTTTTATCAGGTCGAGGAAATGTTGGACATTATTTTCTTTCTCAGTCATTAAAAAGAAACTGCTAATGATGTTGTTATTGAAAAATTGGAGTTAGTAGGCGCATCGTCTTTTAGAAAGATCTCATCTTTTGAAGTATCTGATTTACCTTCAATTCTCCACATTGCATTATCACTGATTGCATGATCGTAATTTAATGAATAGCCCATTGTTTTAAAACCATTAGGGGTACCAGTACTGATGATAACACCATTTATATCTTCGTAATACTCAATTCTTGCGGCAAAACTATTTTTGGAATCAGGACTCAGTTTTAGAATCAGAACAGGGGAGTACCATGTATTATAATCGCTGCTTCCTTTCGAAATTTGTTCTGCTCCAAAGTCAAATCCTGCTGTGAAGGCCAATTTATCATTTACTTTAATAATTCCATAAAAATTATGGAAATATCGCATTTGTTTCGCGCTATCAGGTTTATCGTTGCCTACAAATGAACTGCTATTCAAAGTAATTTTTTTATTGGGTTTGAATGTGAATTGAGTTCCGAAAGCCGGTGTATTATTATAGTCGACTCTCTGAATACGTTGCCATCCATTAAGGAATAGTCCACTGATAAACCATTTTTCACTTGGTGATGTATATGAAAGTTTAACACCGCTTTCATAATATGGAGAGTTGTCTGCTAGAATACTTCGTGTAAGTGTCCAGCAGTCTTTGCTTACTGCACTTTCAAAACCGATGTGTGATGAAAATATTCCGGCGTCAATCCAAAGGCTACTCTTCTTTGAAACTTTTACTCCGATATTACCTTCGTAAATATTTTTCAAAACTCCAGGCTCTGCTGCTAAATTAGCATTGGAATAGGTGCCTGCCATTAATGCTAGATTTGCACGTACATTATCTTTCTCATATGCAGCCTTAATATATCCAAGATTGATATTGACTTCATTGTGGCGGTTATGAGAGTAAACGAAGCCCGGACGGTTATGATCGGCCGGATTTCCGAAATCATACAAGTAATAAGTTTCTAAGTAACCACTAAATGAAAGTGGGTTTACCGTAGTATCTTTTTGAGCATTTGCCATCATAGAATTCAGTACTATGATGATCGTAAGTATTCTTTTCATTTCAATTATTTTAAATTGTCAAGAGCTATATTGAGTTTTAATACATTAATTTTTTCTGTTCCAAGAAAACCTAATAATGGTTCTTCTGTATTACTAATTACCAATTGTTGAAGATTGCCTACTGCAATACCTCTGATCTTTGATATGCGTTTAATCTGCACTGTTGCCGCTTGCACAGAAATGTGAGGATCTAATCCACCGCCACTGGCTGTAACAAGGTCTGAAGGAATTTCGGAATCGGCAACACCCGGATTGTGGACAAGGAATGTGTCTATTCTTGCCTGAACTACTGCAAGGTAATCCGGATTTGACGGTCCTTTATTACTTCCTGCTGCACTTGCTGCATTATAATCAACAGCCGATGGACGAGAATAGAAATATTTGTCGTCAGTAAATTTCTGGCCGATATTAGAATAGTACTTTTTACCTTCGTTAGTTATGATTTCACCCTTTCCATTTTCCGGTAAAACTTTGGCGAAGCCGAGTATGATCAGTGTATAGATACCTGAGAAGAAGAGTAGACAAACAATAGTAAGTCTTAATGATGATATGATGTTTTCTTTCATTGTTATTTGATATTAGAAATATAGTGAAACAAAAAGGTCCAGCATTTTTATACCTATGAATGGAATAATAATTCCTCCTAATCCATA
>Ga0138256_10005689_pt1 | contig 13179 bp, 8 predicted proteins | sample KNB2016incub_MG_FD_105486 | JGI IMG/M metagenome (GOLD analysis project Ga0138256, IMG submission 105486) | Active sludge microbial communities from wastewater in Klosterneuburg, Austria - KNB2014incub_MG | ecosystem: Engineered > WWTP > Activated sludge > Unclassified | place: Austria...
AACGTGCGCGGCGAAGTCATCCCGGTGGTCAATTTACGCCAGCGCCTGGGCCTGCCCGAAAAAGCCCTGGCGCTGGGCGACCAGTTGCTGGTCGCCCAGGGGCGCCGACGCAGGCTGGGCTTGCTGGTCGATGGCAGCGTCGGCGTTAGCGAATGCCGGGCGCCCGACTTCATGCCGATTGAAGCCTTGATCCCGGGCACCAGTTGCCTGGCCGGCATACTCAAGTCGGCACAGGGAATGATCCTGGTACACGACCTCGACGCCCTGCTCTCGCTCGACGAAGCAGACACCCTCAACGATGCCATGTCCGATGTCTAGTACCATAAAACCAAAGGCTGGCACCGGTTTGCTCCCGGCGGCGGAACAGCCATGGCTCATGGCGCCGCCGCCCGACGATCTGCTGGCGCGCTGTTGCGCCTTTCTCACCCGTCGCCTCGGACTCCGTTTTCCGCCGGAGCGCTGGCCTGACCTTGAGCGGGCACTAGCCGCCGCGGCGCCCGAACTGGGTTGCAGCGACCTCCGCGACTGCCAGTTGCGGCTGCTCTCGGCGCCATTGAGCCACGGCCAGCTGGAAATCCTGGCCAGCCACCTGACCATCGGCGAAACCTATTTCTTTCGCGAACCGGCAGCGTTCGCCGTCCTGCGTCAGTGCATTCTGCCCGCCCTGATCAAGCAGCGCCGTACCGCCAGCCGGCGCTTGCGCCTGTGGAGCGCCGGTTGCGCCAGCGGTGAGGAAGCCTACTCGATCGCCATTGAACTTACCCGCTTGCTGCCCGATCTCGCCGAGTGGAATGTCAGCATTCTCGCCACCGACATCAACCCCCGCTTTCTCGCCAAGGCGGCACGCGGCATCTATGAAGACTGGTCGTTCCGCGATGGCGAGACGGACCTCAAGGAGAGCCACTTCAGCCGCGGGGCCGATGGCAGGCACGCCATCCTGCCGCATCTCAAGGCGCTGGTCAGCTTTGACCACCTCAATCTGGTGGACGACAGCTACCCGGCCATCGACACCGGCACCAACGCCATGGACATCATCTTCTGCCGTAACGTGATGATGTATTTCCAGCCCGAGCGCGCCGCCGCGGTGATCGAAAAATTGTCCCGCTGCCTGGTCGAAGGCGGCTGGCTGGTCGTCAGCCCGGTCGAAGTACCCATGGTGAAGAGACCGGAACTGCAAGCCTTCAGGCTGCCGGGAACCATTCTTTTCCAGAAGCAGAGACTGGCGACACCACTCGTCGCAACGGTCCCTCTCCCGCTCGCGCTCCCAACAGCCTCCCCGGCGCCGCCCGCCGTGCCCACCGCGCCCCACCTGCCCCCGGACGCCGCTGCGATGGCAGGCCTGGCCCGCGCCGCGGCCAACAACGGCCAACTGGAGGAAGCACTGGCCTGGTGCCGCCAGGCCCTCGACCATGACAAGCTCAATCCGGCATGGAGCTACCTGCACGCCACTATCCTGCTTGAACTGGGCGATACCGTGGCCGCTGCCGGAGCACTGCGCCGCACCCTCTACCTCGACCATCATTGCGTCATGGCCCACCTCACCCTGGGCCACCTGATGGCGCGCCAGGAAAAACCGGCGGCAGCCCGGCGCCACTTCCGCAATGTTCAGGAACTGCTGGCGGCGATGCCGCCGGAACAGCTCCTGACCGAAGGCGAGGGGATCAGCGCCGGGCGGCTCGGTGAAATCGTCGCCGCCCTGCTGGCCGAAGGCGTCCCGGCATGAGCGAAAGAACAGTCAGGCCGACGGCAGCGCACCGGCAAGCAATCGATTGGGACGACATACACCGCCGCCTGGAGCGCTTGCGCCTGACCATCGAGCGCGAATGGGTGGCGGGGCCGGCTGAAATTGCCCGCATCCTGCACCAGCGCGCCCAGGCCCTGGCCATGCCACTGAGCGCCGAGCCCGAGCCCGAACTGGAGGTGATCGAATTTCTCCTCGGCGAGGAGCACTACGGCATCGCCTCGTCCGCTGTGCGCGAAGTCCTGGCCCTGACCGATCTGGCCCGCGTTCCATGCACGCCGCCGTTTGTGCTCGGCATCATCAACGTCCGCGGCGAGATCGTTTCGGTGATCGATCTGAAGAAATTTTTTGCTCTGCCCGGGCAAGACATCACCGACCTCAACCGGGTATTACTGCTTGAGGGCCGGGGCATGCTCTTCGGGATACTGGCTGATCGCCTGCTCGGCGTGCGCCACCTGGCGAGCGGCAAGCTGCAGCGCACCCTGCCGCCCCTCGGCGGGGTCCACACCGATTACCTCATGGGCCTCGCCGACGACCGGCTGGTCGTGCTCGACGCCGACAAGCTGCTCGCCGACCGACGCATCGTCGTGTACGAAACAGTAGAAAACGTCGAGGCCGCAGCATGAAAACAGGCGCCAGGCCTTGGCGGAAAGACTGGCTGAAAATTTTCTGCCTGAAGGTTATTGGCATAAACAACCAAACAGGTATTCGGCACAAAGGAGAGCATCCATGTTCAGTTTGAAAAAATGGCAAGCCGGACTGGGCCTGTTCGGGCGCAGCAGCGACAAGGACGATGGCGAAGTCTTCCGCCGCATCGTCGAAGCGGCGCCCAATGCCATCGTGCTGGTTGGGCGCGACGGCCAGATCACGCTGGTCAATGCCCAGACTGAAAAGCTGTTCGGCTACAAGCGCCAGGAACTGATCGGACAATCGATCGAGATTCTCGTGCCGGAACGCTTCCGCGCCGCTCATCCGGGCTACCGCGACGGCTTCTTCGCGCAGCCCAGCACGCGCGCCATGGGGGCCGGCCACAACCTCTACGGTCGACGCCAGAATGGCAGCGAATTTCCCGTCGAAATCGGCCTCAACCCGATTCCCGGTGGCGACGGCGGCCAGGTTCTGGCCAGCATCATCGACATCAGCGAGCGCAAGCGCGCCGAAGAGCGCTTCCGCCTCGTTGTCGAGTCAGCGCCCAACGCAATCGTGGTGATCAGCAGCGACGGCAGGATTGTGCTGGTCAACGCCCAAACCGAGACGCTGTTCGGTTACGGCCGGGCGGAACTGCTCGGCCAGGCAGTCGAAATGTTGCTCCCCGAGCGCTTTCGCGGCGCCCACCCGGGCCTGCGCAGCAGCTTTTTTGCCCACCCCAGCGCCCGCGCCATGGGGGCCGGTCGCGAGTTGTTCGGCCGGCGAAGCGACGGCAGCGAGTTCCCGGTCGAAATCGGCCTCAATCCGATGCAGTGCGAAGAGGGCGAACTGGCGCTGGCCAGCATCATCGACATCAGCGAACGCAAGAGCGCCGAGGAACGTTTCCGGCGCGTCGTCGAAGCAGCGCCCAATGCCATCGTGCTGGTCGGGCGTGACGGCAAGATCGTGCTGGTCAATGCCCAGACCGAAACGCTGTTCGGCTACAAGCGCGAGGAACTGATCGGCCTCGCCGTCGAGGTGCTGGTACCGGAACGCTTCCGCGCCATCCACCCGGGTTACCGCAACGGCTTCTTCACCAACCCCAGCGTCCGTTCCATGGGGGCCGGCCGCGAGTTGTACGGCCTGCATCGCGACGGCAGCGAAATCCCGATCGAGATCGGCTTGAATCCGATCCAAAGCGGCACCGACGGGTTCATGGTGCTGGCCAGCATCATCGACATCCGCGAGCGGCGCCGGGCACAGGAGCGGATGAGTGCGCTGATGCTGGAGATGCAGGAAACGGTGATGGTGCTCGCCGCCTCGACCAGCGACATTCTGGCGGCGACCGGGCAGGTGGCGTCCGGTTCGGCGGAAACCGCGACGGCGGTCAGCCAGACGATGGCGACGGTTGAGGAAGCCAAGCAGACAGCGCAACTTTCGGCCGATAAAGCCAAGCACGTCGCCGAAATCGCCCAGAAGACGGCCGACAGTTCGCGCAGCGGCAAGAAATCGGTGGACGAATCGGTCGAGGCCATGCGGCGCATTCAGGAGCAGATGGGTTCGATCGCCGAAAGCATCGTCCGCCTCGCCGAACAGAGCCAGGCGATCGGCGAGATCATCGCCACCGTGAACGACCTGGCCGAACAGTCCAACCTGCTCGCCGTCAACGCCGCCATCGAAGCCGCCCGGGCCGGTGAACAGGGCAAGGGCTTCGCCGTCGTCGCCCAGGAGGTGAAGAGCCTGGCGGCCCAGTCGAAACAAGCCACCGCCCAGGTCCGCGCCATTCTCGGCGATGTCCAGAAAGCGACCAGCGGCGCCGTACTGGCTACCGAGCAGGCCAACCGGGCGGTCGAGGTCGGCGTCAAGCTGTCTTCCGAGGTCGGCGAATCGATCCGCGTCCTGGCCGAGAGCATCGGCGACGCGGCGCGGGCGGCAACGCAGATCGCCGTCTCGGCCCAGCAGCAACTGATCGGCATGGACCAGGCCGTACTGGCCATCCAGAACATCCGCCAGGCGAGTACCCAGAACGTCGCCGGGACGCGCCAGGCCGAAGCCGCGGCGCAGAAGCTGCACGAGTTGGGCTGCAAACTCAAGCAGTTGGCCGAGCAATACCGTGAGTAGCAAAACAAGGGGGTAACGGCGCCACCATGGACAAGGATGACCATGCCTTTCAGCAGCGCCTGCTGGCGACCTTCACGGTCGAGGCCGGCGAACATCTGCAAGCCCTGTCAGATGGGCTGATCAAGCTCAAGCAGGCTGCGGGCAGTGGCCGGCAGGCCGAGATTGTCGAGGCCATATTCCGCGAATCGCACAGCCTGAAAGGCGCCGCCCGGGCTGTCGACAAACGCGAGATCGAGACCCTGTGCCAAGCGCTGGAAGGCGTGTTTGCGCAGTTGAAGAGTCACAGCATCGAATTCTCGCCAACGCTGCTTGATTTGCTTGACGAGGCTTTGGGCACCCTCGGCCAGCTGCTCAACGCCGTCGATGGGGATCTGCCACGCCCGGTCAGGAGCAGTCTGGCCGACCTCGGCCGGCGGCTGGCCGCCGCAGCGTCGCCAGGACCGGCCAATAGTCGTGCCGCACTCACCAGGCCAACAGCCGCGCCAGCGGACGCCGCCGGTGAACCCGAATTGGCGGCCAAATTGCCGGCTAAAGTCCCGGCCGAGGAGGGCAAGGTCGCGGAGAGGCCGGCCGAAACGGTACGCATCGGTGTCGCGCGACTGGATTCCATCCTCTTTCGCGTCGAAGCCCTGATCTCGGCCAAGCTCGCGGCCGGCGAGCGCGCCGCCGAACTGATCGAGGCGCAGACGGCTTTTGCCACCCTGATACGGGAACGCCGGCGGGTGGTACCGGAAGCGAGGACACTGCAACACCTGATGGACCGCATGCAACCGCGCGGCAACCGCCGCGGCGACCCGATGCTGCGCCGTTTGCTCGAATATCTGGCGTGGGAAGAGGATTTTGCCAAGACCTTCGAGGCCCGGCTCGGCATTCTGGCCAGGAACGCCGAACAAGGCCAGCGGGCCCTGACCGGGATGGCCGACGGCCTGCTCGACGACGTCAAAAAGGCCCTGATGCTGCCGATTGCCTCGATGGCCGAAGTGCTCCCCCGCTTTGTCCGTGACTTCGCCCGCAGCCAGGGCAAGGAGGTCGAGATCGGCATCAGCGGTGGCGAAACCGAGATCGACCGGCGCATCCTCGAGGAAATCCGCGATCCGCTGCTTCACCTGGTGCGCAACAGCCTCGATCATGGCATCGAACTGCCCGCTGCACGCTTGGCCGCGGGCAAGCCGCCGGGTGGCCGGATTGACATCATCGCCAGCCAGATCGAGGGCGGGCGCATCGAGATCGTCGTCGCCGACGACGGCGCCGGCATTAGCCGGAGCAAAGTCCAGGCCGCAGCGCAGAAGCTCGGCCTGGCCGTGCCCGCCGATGACGATCCGGCGGCGCTGCTCACCCTGGTCTTCCAGTCCGGACTGTCGACCAGCCCCCTGGTCACTGACATCTCGGGTCGCGGCCTGGGCCTGGCCATCGTCCGCGAGAAAGTCGAGCGCCTCGGCGGCACGGTCACGGTGAGCGGCCGGGCCGGCGGCGGCACGGCCTTCCGGGTCGTCCTGCCGCTCACTCTGGCGACCTTTCGCGGCGTCCATGTCCGGGTCGGCGAGGACGAATTCATTTTCCCGACCACCCAGCTCGAACGTGTCGCGCGCGTCGCATGGGCCGACATCTGGACGGTGGAAAACCGCGAGATGGTCCGCTTCGCCGGGCAGGCCGTGGCGCTGGTACGGCTCGCCGAGATACTGGGACTGACCGGCCAGGCGCCCCGCACCAGTGCCACCAAGGCGACGCTGGTGGTGGCCGGCAGCGGCGAGCAACGCATTGCCTTCCTGGTCGATGAGGTACTGGGCGAGCAGGATGTATTGCTCAAGAACCTCGGCCGCCAGCTGGCCCGGGTGCGCAATGTGGCCGGCGCGACAGTGCTGGGCAATGGCCGGGTAGTGCCGATCCTGCACCTGCCTGACTTGCTGAAATCGGCGCAGCGGCTGCCGGCGCTGCATCAGCCGCTGCCCGTGATCGACGGGAAGCGCAAGCAGATCCTGGTCGCCGAGGATTCGATCACTTCCCGCCAGTTGCTCAAGGGCATCCTCGAATCGGCCGGCTACGCGGTGACAACGGCGGTGGATGGCATTGATGCCTATAGCAAGCTGCATAACAGTCCCTTCGACCTGCTCGTTTCCGATATCGACATGCCGCGCATGAGCGGCTTCGACCTGACGGCCCGAGTGCGGGCCGACCAGACGCTGGCCGAACTGCCGGTGGTGCTGGTGACCTCGCTCGACTCGCGTCAGGACCGCGAGCGTGGCGCCGATGTCGGCGCCAACGCCTATCTGGTCAAGAGCAATTTTGAGCAGAGCAATCTGCTGGCGACCATAAGGAGGCTGCTGTGAGCCACCTCGGCCGACGCATCCGGGTGCTGGTGGTGGACGATTCGCCGGTCTACCGCGAGTTGCTGGTCTATCTTCTCTCCTGCGACAGCGAACTGGAGGTGATCGGCACCGCCGGCGACGGTATCGAAGCCATCGCCCGGGTTCGGCGCAGCCGCCCCGACGTGGTTACCATGGATATCGAGATGCCGCGTATGGATGGCCTAGAGGCGACGCGGATCATCATGGAGACATTACCGACGCCGATTGTCATCGTCTCGGCCAGCGCCTCACCGGGTGGGGTGGTGGCCACTTTTCAGGCGCTTGAGGCGGGCGCCCTGGCCTTTCTCGAAAAACCGCGCGGCCTCGGCGATGAAGCGGCGAAGAAGCTGATTGAAACGCTGAAGCTGATGGCCGAGATCAAGCTGGTACGACGCTGGGCCAGGCGCTGTGCCGCGCAGAGGGCTGCGGCCGGCCCGGCAGATGGGGCAGAACTGGCGCCACCGACGGTCGTCCCGGCCAGCGTCGAACTGGTCGCCATCGGTGCTTCGACGGGCGGCCCGCTGGTACTCCAGTCCATCCTGGCCGGACTGCCGCGCGACTTCCCGGTGCCCTTGCTCGTCGTTCAGCACATCTCGCCAGGATTCGCCGCCGGCTTTGCCGAATGGCTGGAGCAGTCGTCCGCCTTTCGCGTCCGGCTGGCAGCGGAAGGTGACAGCCTGCGGCCGGGGTACTGCTACCTGGCGCCGGATGGTCTGCAGCTGGGCGTCGAAGCGCGGCAGAGTTACCTGCCCCGTATCCGGCTCTTGGCCGAGCCGGCGGAAAACGGTCACCGGCCGTCAGTATCCTACCTGTTCCGCTCGGCAGTCCAGGCACTGGGAAGTAGCATGGTTGGCGTGCTACTGTCAGGCATGGGCAAGGATGGGGCGTTGGAACTGAAACGCATGAAGGATACCGGCGCCGTCACCATCGCCCAGAGTCGCGAAAGTTCAGTCGTCGCCGGCATGCCCGGCGAGGCGATCAATCTGGGTGGCGCCACCTATGTCCTGGCCCCCGAGTTGATCGCCCCGATGTTGTGCCGCCTGGCCGGCAAGGGCAACGCATTGCCTGGGCCTTGCCCGGCGCCCGATAAACGATGAAGCGGGAAGGAGCGTAGATGGACAACAAGACAAGCCAAGGCGACCGGATGGTTGACATCCTGGTCGTCGAAGACAGTTCAACCCAGGCGGCACAGCTGTGCTACCGGCTTGAGGAAAACGGCTACGCTACCCGCGTTGCCGGCAATGGCCGCCTGGCGCTGGAGGAGCTGCGCCGCCAGCGCCCGACGCTGGTCATCAGCGATGTCGTGATGCCCGAAATGGACGGCTATGAGCTGTGCCGGGCTATCAAGTCCGATCCGGCGCTGCAGGATATCCCGGTAATCATGGTGACGTCGCTGGCCGGCATCCAGGACATCGCACGCAGCCTGGAGTGTGGCGCCGACAGCTTCATCCGCAAGCCCTACGACCCCAAGGCACTGATCGCCCGCGTCGAATACATCCTGCTCAATCAGCAACTGCGTCAAGGGCGGCGGGCGCCGGCCAGCACCGAGGTTTACCTGGAAGGTACCAAGCACACCATTACTTCAGGGCGTGAGCAGATCACCGACCTGCTGGTGTCGACCTATGCCGAAGCGGTGCGCATGAATGAGGAATTGCAGGGGCGACAAATCGAAATCGCCCGCTCCAACCAGACTCTGGCCGGCCTCTACCGCATCGCCGAGGAATTGAACCGGGTGTCCACCGTCGACGAAGTGTGCACCCAGGCCCTGGCGGCAATCCTTGAGATCGAGCGCTTCACGGCTGGCTGGATCTTTCTCGCCGAGGGCGAGGCCGGCTGCCGCCTGGCCGCCGCGATCAACCTCCCGGCCCAGCTCCAGGCGGCGGCACAAGCCGGCGACTGTGCCTGCTGGCAAAGTTTGATCGCCGACCGCCACGCCCGCGGCACGACGCTGATCAATTGCGCCGCGCTGCGCGGTGACCCCGACCACCAGCAGCACGCCAGCATCCCGCTCTGCGTCAACGATGACTACCTCGGCGTCATCAACCTGGTGCCGACCGCCGGTGAAAGCTTCAGCGCCGACGACCTCAAGATGCTCGATGCCATTGGCAACCAGGTGGCGGTGGCGCTGGAGCGTGCCCGGCTCTACCAGCACCAGGAAAGGCTGGTCGCCGAACGCACCGCCGACCTGCAGGCGGAAGTCGTCGAACGACGGGCCGCCGAGACCAAGGTCGTTGGCCTGAATCGCGTCTACGCCGTGCTCTCCGAGATCAATTCACTGATTGTCCGGGTGCATGGGCGCAAGGAGCTGTTCGACGGGGCCTGCCGTATCGCCGTCGACCTCGGCGGCTTCGGTCTGGCCTGGATCGGCGTAGTGGACCCGCAGACCTTCACCATCAACCCGGCGGCCTGGCACGGCTCGACACAATGGCCGGACTGCGGCGACGCCTGCCCGGCGCCGGCGGCTTTCGAGATTCTCTGTAGCTCACCACTCGCGGCAGCGGCGCGCAGTGGCCAGACCGTCGTCTGCCGCGACCTGGCGGCCACGCCCAATGCCCCCTTCGCCGGCGAGGCAGTGGCGCACGGCTATGGCGCGCTGGCCGCCCTGCCGCTGGTCGTCGGCACGCAGCCGGTCGGCCTCTTCGTGCTCTACGCCCCGACCGCCGGGGTCTTTGACGAGACCGAGATGCGCCTGCTGGAAGAGCTGGCCGGCGACATTTCCTTTGCCCTCGACCATCTGGGCAAGGAAGAACGCATTTCCTACCTGGCCTATTACGATGCCTTGACCGGCTTGCCCAACCGCGAACTAGTACTCGACCGCCTACGTCAGGGCATCAGCTTTGCCCAGCGCGGCGGCCGCCAGGTAGCGGTCATCTGCATCGATCTCGACCGCTTCAAGATCATCAATGACGGCCTCGGCCACCATGTCGGTGACCGCTTGCTGCAGGCCGTCGCCGAACGCCTCGGACGCAATATTCACGACGGTGACACGGTCGGCCGGCTGGCGGCCGACAAGTTTGCGCTGATCTGCTGCGAACTGGCCGACGACACCAGCCTGCCGCCCTTGCTGGCCAATGTCCATGCCGCGCTGCAGGCGCCGATCGTCATCGGCGACGACAGTTTCCACCTCACCGCCAGCCTCGGCGTCAGCCTTTACCCGCAGGATGGCGATGATCCGGCAACGCTGATCAAGTACGCCGATCTGGCCATGTATGAGGCGAAAGCGCAGGGTGGCAACCGGCACGCCTTGTTCACGCCGGGCCTCGACGTTCGCGTCACCGAACGCCTGCATGTCGAGAACCGCCTCGGCATGGCGATGGACAAGAGCGAGTTCGAGGTCTTCTACCAGCCCCAGGTCGATGCCGCCTCCGGCGTGATCAACGGCATGGAAGCACTGGTCCGCTGGCATCATCCGGAATATGGCCTGGTACCGCCGACCCAGTTCATCCCGGTGGCCGAGGAAAATGGCCTGATCGTGCCGCTCGGTGAATGGGTCTTGCGCCAGGCCTGCCGCCAGAACCGCCAATGGCAGCAGGAGGGACTGTCGGACTTTCCGATCTCGGTCAATCTGTCGATGGCCCAGTTCCGCGAAGACAGCCTGCTGGCCGCCGTCCGCAGCACACTGGAGGAAACCGGACTGGCCCCGCACGCGCTCGAACTGGAAGTCACCGAGAGCTTGGTCATGCACAACGCCGACCTCTTCATCACCTTCCTCGGCCAATGCCGCGAGATGGGCGTGCAGATCGCCATCGACGATTTCGGCACCGGCTATTCGAGCCTGAGCTATCTGCGTCGCCTGCCGGTGGACCGGCTAAAAGTCGATGCCAGTTTTGTCCGCGATATCACGGTCGACCCGAGCAGCGCCTCGATCTGCCGCGCCGTCATCTCGATCGCCCACAACCTGCATCTGGGCGTTGTCGCCGAAGGCGTGGAGACCGAAGCCCAGGCCATCTATCTGGCCCGCCACGCCTGCGACCAGTTCCAGGGCTTCCTCTACGCCCGCCCCCAGCCGGCGGCCGAGATCACCACCCTGCTCCGCCGCGGCCAGCCACTCGGCCGACCGCTGCCGGAGGAATTCTCCATCTAGCGCCGGGCGGGGGCATCAAGCCGCGCCCGCCCTGTCCTGCTTGCCGCGCCGGCCAGTTTCCTTGAGCGCTCAGCGGATTTCGGGCAGGCTGTCATCGGTAATTCCCCCGGAAATTTGCGGCAGTTAAAAGTGGCATTTTCTCCACAGCAGCCCGAGGAAGTTTTACATTGAAGACATCACGCTTTTCAGACAGCCAGATTATTGACATCCGCATGGCCGCGATCAACTGTCAATGCGACATCAAAATTCCCTGAAAATTTCAGTTGACCGCATCCCTTTCTGCTGCCGTCTGCTGCCAAGGCACGCCGGATCCTTCAAGTTGTCGTGCAGACGTTGAATCAGTTGGTCAACGACTGGCAGCATCTGCCATTCCGTATTTCTCGGATCGCGGTGCGCCAGCGCCTCGGCCGACGATCGCAGCGGTGCGGTCAGGAAGGCATAGCGACGGTTCAACAGCGGATCGTCCAGCAGTTCGAGGAAGCGCAGATGGGCGTAAAGGGCACATAGATTTTTCGCATGGTGCGTGCCGATGCTGGTACCCCCGACATGCATGGCCGGCGCCTCATCGTCCGACGACAGAAAGCGGAATTTCAGCCCCTCGGCAACCGCCACCGCGAGCAGCACATGCAAGGTATCGCGGAAGTTGTGATAGTGCTTCCAGAACGTCGCCGGCCCGAGCCCGATGCTCGCCAGCGCATCGCGGGCGCTAGCCGGCGTCTCGCGGTAGAGCCGGGCATCAACACGGTAGCGCCGCATCAACTGGCGCAACACCTCGGCATTGAAGAACAGGAAGTAAGTCAGTGGAAACCTGAGCACAACGCTGCGGCTCTCTTCGCCGAACAGACTCAACAGACATTCATCGCTGGCCGGGGCCAACTGCTCGAAGACTGTGTCGTCAAAGACGTAGCAGTCATGATCGACGATACCGAAATTGCCCCGGTGGTTCTCCAGCAGCAGGTTGATGACATGGCCGTGAGGCACGCTCGCCAAGGGCAAAGTCCACAGATCGAAGATCGGCAGCGTCGGAAAACGCTCGCTCAGTACGCGCCGCTCCCAACGACGCGCCCCGTTGATCAGCAGAACGATCTGGGCACGTCCTTGCAACAGGGCCAGGCAGGGCAGCAAAAAGTGCAGTGTGAATGGCATCACGATGACGTAAAAGCGTGGCAGAGCACTATCCGCCAGCCTGTCCTGGAATTTGCCGAAGCGCGGCTGATTAAAAACGCGCTGGATCAAGCCGCCATTGAGCGGCTGCGCCAGCACGCGCCAGGCACGAAACAGAGCCGCCACGGGAACATGTACCAGGAGTACCGAGACAAGGCTCAAGCCACGCTGCCGCATCGGCCGCATCGCGGTACGTAAACGCCGCAGGTAGGATCTCACCCGCGGCTCAGGAAGACTTGGAGTCGCGCACGTACGGCTCGCGCAGATCGACCGGCTTGACCGTCGTCTTGCGCATCCGGATGTTGAGCATCTCGACACCGACCGAGAAAGCCATCGCAAAGTAAATGTAGCCCTTCGGCACATGGTGGCCGAAACCGTCGGCGATCAGCACGACGCCGACAACCACCAGGAAGGACAGGGCCAGCATCTTGATCGTCGGGTGATTCGAGACGAATTCGCCGATCGAGCGGGCGAACAGCATCATCAGGCCAACCGAGGCAACGACCGCGGCAATCATCACACCAACCTGACTGACCATGCCGACAGCGGTAATGATCGAGTCCAGCGAAAACACCAGGTCGATGACGATGATCTGGGCAATGATGCCGGCAAAGCTGGAAGCAACCTTGTGCGATTCGGAACCCTCCTCGCCTTCAAGCAACTGATGCACCTCACCGGTACTTTTCCAGATCAGGAACAGACCACCGGCAATCAGGATCAGGTCACGCCCGGAAATACCATAGCCAAACAAGGAAATCACGGGTTCGGTCAGGCCGACAATCCACGACAACAGCAAGAGCAGGCCGATACGCATGAACATCGCGAGAAACAGGCCGATGCGGCGAGCAATTTCCTGTTTTTCCTTCGGCAGCTTGTCGACCAGAATGGAGATGAAAATGATGTTGTCGATCCCGAGTACCAGTTCCAGCGCGGTCAACGTGAAAAAAGCGATCCAGATTTCGGGAGAAAGCAGAAATTCGAGCATGGTTGTCCGCGCAATAAAAAGATTTGGATGGCTATTTTAAGAACTGAACTCGCTGCGCACTAACGCCGCGGCATCATCAACAGTTCGAAAAAATCGAAGTATCAATAAAAAA
>Ga0138256_10005690_pt1 | contig 13179 bp, 5 predicted proteins | sample KNB2016incub_MG_FD_105486 | JGI IMG/M metagenome (GOLD analysis project Ga0138256, IMG submission 105486) | Active sludge microbial communities from wastewater in Klosterneuburg, Austria - KNB2014incub_MG | ecosystem: Engineered > WWTP > Activated sludge > Unclassified | place: Austria...
AACATCACGCTGGACATCCTGCACACGTGGAACAACGACATCACGATCGACGTGTCGAGCCCGACGGTGGCGGACGTGGTGCTGGCGGGCCGGATCTGCGGCGCGGACGACAACATGCAGGCGATCGTGGACTCGGACGCTGCGGCGCCGATGGGATCGGCGTGCCCGCCGACGGGGTTCGAGCACTACACGCCGGGCGGGACGGGCGCGACGCCGGACGGGCTTGACGTGTTCGACCGCAAGAACCCGGACGGGACGTGGATCCTGAGCGTGAACGACCAGGTCGGCGGCGACGCCGGGTCGGTGCGCGGCTGGTCGGTGGACATCACGTACCGCTAGGCGTCCACGTCGGATCGAGGCTCGCATCGGACGGTCCTCGTTCGATGTGACGGGAAACGAATACGGCGCTCGCGGCGCCCGGTGTGGCTTCGGCTGCGCCGGGCGCCGTGTCGTCTGGTCCCCGACGGACGGCCGTACTTGCAGAACGACGCCCGAACTCGGTGTTCGGGTGAAAGGTGATCGCCTCGGCCCGCCGCCGGGTGCGTCCCGAATTCGGCGGCCGTCCGTATCCATGGCGCTCGCGTGGCGTTATAAGCGCCGGATGAGACCACGCCAACGCAGCGGCGTGGTTGAGCCTTGTTTGTTGGCGCGCGCCAGGCGCGCGTGGCGCCGTTGGGCTTGTCCCGGCTCGCTTGAGCCGATGGCAAGCAGTGATAAAAGGTCTTTCGCGGCCCGTCGGTGGTCGTGGCAACGACATCAAAAGTGGAGCAGCGCAGTGAGTACGATCGAACGCACGATCCAGTGGATGTGCCGGCCAGGCCGCGTGGCGACCCTCGGCCTCCTGACGGCGCTCGTCGTCGCCTCCGGCGGCCGCGGGGCCCCAGTGGCCGCGGCTGAGCCGGTTGGGCCGACGACGAACGTCGCCGGCGGCAACAACCAGGGCGCGGCGAACGCCGAATCGGCGCCCGCCGAGGCCCCGGCGCCGTACGTCACCGCGCCCGACGCGACCGTCGGCCGCGGCATCCCGATGGCCGTGCCGATGGCCGCGCCGATGGGCGAGCAGCGCTTGGCACAGGCCTTCTACCCGTCGTGCCCGCTCAACTTCGAAGGCAGCGCCTTTCCGGCGCTGGCGCCCGGAGATCACGTCATCGACACCGACGCGCTGACGCTCGACGGCAAGCCGATGCCCACTGCGTTCCATTCCGGGGGGATGGCGCTCTTCCCGTTCGCCACGATCACGGTCCCGGCCGGCGTGACGCTGCGCGCTGTCGGCAGCCTGCCGCTGGCGCTCCTGTCGCAAGGCCCGATCGTCATCGGCGGCACGATCCACGTCAACGGCGCCAACGCGACGCCGACCGCGCCGCTCTGTCAGGCCTTCACGCCCTCGCCGGGCGGCGCGGGCGGCGGCGCGGGCGGCAGCGGCGCGGCCAGCCCCGGCCAGGGCGGGCCGGGCGGCGGGCCGGGCGGCGGTAGCGGCGGCATCCCGACGACGGGCGGCGGCGGCGGCGGTGGCTTCGGCGGCGCGGGCGGCACCGGCGGCGGCGGCGCGGCCGGCGGCGGGGCGTACGGCGACCTGTCGACCAACCTGCAGGGCGGCAGCGGCGGCGGCGGCGGGACGCGGACTTCGAGCTGCGCGGCGGCTTCCGGCGGCGGCGGCGGCGGCGGGTTGCTGCTTTCGAGCGCGACGACGATCACGATCAACGCGGGCGGCGCCGTCCAGGCCAACGGCGGCAACGGCGCGCTCAGCGACACCGGCGGCAGCGGCGGCGGCAGCGGCGGCGGCATCACGTTCATCGCCCAGCAGGTGACGAACGGCGGCGCGGTGAGCGCCAACGGCGGTTCGGGCGGTCCGGGCGGTTGCTGCGGCGGCGGCGGCAGCGGCGCCGGTGGCCGGGTGCACATCTCGGCGTTTACGATCACGGCCGGGACGATCTCGGTTGCGGGCGGCGGTCCTACCTCGGGGAACCCCGGCGGCGCCGCTGGCGCGACCGGCGTCGTGACCCAGGACGCCATGGCGATGCTCTACAGCTGCCGCAGCGACATCCGCATCGAGAAGGCCTGCTACGCCCGCCCCAGCGAGGGCTCGCCGACGCAGGACGCCGACGTGGTCATCGCCGGCCAGCAGTGGATCTGTGACATTACGATCTCGAACGACTGGTTCCAGGAAGGGATCCTCAACGCCGCGCTCGGTGCCGACGGCACCGACGCCGACGGCCGCGACTCGACGCAGCAGACGCTGCCCGGCACTTACCTCATCGACCTCAACGTGCGCGACACGTTCCCGGCCGGCGCCCGCTATGTGGCGAACACCGTGAACGAGGTCGACCGCGGCCTCGGCGCGCCCGCCGTCTGCACCGCGCCGCCGCTGAACGGCCCCGGCACGATCGACTGCAGCGGCATCGACGTGCCGTACGGCGGCGAAGCCACGTTCCAGCTGGCGTTCACCACGCGGCCCGACTTCGTGGCCGCGAGCCCGATCGGCGAGCTGCCGATCAGCAACACCGCCTGCCTGGTGGGCGTGCTGCCGGTGTTCGACATCGACGACCGCAACAACTGCGACGTCGAGACCGACCTGGTGAAGGACCAGGCGGACCTGCGGATCACGAAGTTCATCGAGAGCACGCACGACCCGATCCGGGCGGGCGAGGTCTTCACGTACACGATCTTCGTCGACAACCTCGGCCCGTCGGTGGCACGGAACGTGACGATCACGGACACGTTCCTTTCCAGCAACAGCGTGTCGATCCAGTCCTGCGCCTTCTCCGTATCCCAGGGCGGCGGGGCGATCACGCAGTTCACGTGCACGACCGGCAACGTCGTCTCGACGCAGTTCGGATCGGACATCGGGACGTTCAGCACGAACCGGCTCGACCCGGTCGGCGTCGTCGGCTCGCCGCCGCCGCCGGGCGGACACCAGGGGCGCATTCGGGCTTCCTTCCGGCTCGTCGCGCGCCAGGGCATGCAGGTGACGAACACAGCCCGGGTGACGGCGCTGACGCCCGACCCGGACACATCGAACAACTTCGTCACCGTGGACCGGCGGGCGATCTCGGTGGCGGACCTGTCCATCACGAAGGCGGCCACGGCCGAGGAGCAGCAGGTCAACCAGCCGGGGTTGATGTTCAACAACGCGATCTTCGGCCAGGTCTTCCCGACGGCGCCGAACTACTTCGCCTCGACGCGCGTCACGGCTGGACGGCGGATTCAGTACACCGTGACGGTGCGGAACAACGGGGTCTCGCCGGCGGAGAACGTCGTGCTGCACGACCGGCTGCCGGTCGGGGTGCAGATCTACCAGGGCAGCTTGGTGGCGACGTACGCCGGCACGCCGGTGCAAGGGGCCCCGGTGCCGCCCGCGGGCGCGAACTGCGACACCGGCACGCCGGGTGAAGTGACGGACGAGATCCGGTGCGGCATCGGGTCGCTGAACGTCGGCCAGTCGTACACGCTCGTCTTCCAGGTCACGACGGACAGCGCGCTCGAGCCCGGTCTCGTGCTTGAGAACGACGCATGGACGCTGTCCGACACACTGGACGTGAACAACAGCAACAACTTCGCCTTCACGCAGAACACGGTGCTCGCAGCGGCGGACATGGGCGTCGCCAAGAGCGCGGTCGGTCAGGTCGTGACGTCGTACAACGCGGCGCTGCATCAGTTCCTCGTGACGGACACGGCCAACCTGGTGACGGCCGGCAAGATCCTGCGCTACCAGATCCAGGTCCAGAACAACGGGCCGTCGGATGGGCGGAACGTGACGATCCAGGAGAACCTGCCGACGCTGCCGGTGCCGGGTCCGGTGACGTTCCTGCGAGCATTCGGGGCCGAGTGCCGGCCGGACGCGGTGAACCAGAATCAGCTGTTCTGCGACCTCGGCGACATGGAGGCTGGGGCGCGCGAGACGTTCGACATCTACGTCGTGGTCGACCCGGCCGTGCCGACCGGCACGCAGCTTCTCAACACGGCGACGGCGCTGCAAAGCGGTTCGAACGTCGTGCCGCCGGGCCCGCCGCCGGCGATCCCCGGTGTGGACCCGACGCGGCCGATCACGTGGGACCCGTGCACGGCCTGCGGGCCGATCGGGAGCGCCAACGTGGCGACGAACTTGACCACGGTGAACGCGGTGGCGGACGTCTTCATCACCAAGGTGGACGTGCCGGCCGAAGCGCGACTGGACAAGCAGCAGGAGCCGGACCTGGCGATCGCCGGTCGGGAGCACCGCTACCTGATCACGATCGGCAACGACGGCCCGAGCGTGGCGCTCGGCGTCGGAGCGACGGACACGCTGGACCTGAAGCAGGCCGGGATCCTGGGCGAGCGCTTCCTGCGCTGCGAGCCGTTCGATCTGGACGACCAGGTCACGTGCGCCTTCGCGGCGTTGAACACGGTGACGCTGACGCACCTGCAGGTCGGCAACGAGAACGTCGTGCCGACGGCGGGGACCGGGACGCTCGTGCCGGGCAAGGCATACAGCTTCTACCTGATCACGCAGGTGGATCCGGGCTACGTCCTGGACGGGACGGACCTGCTGGCGACGGACACGGCGAACATCACGACGACGACGACGGATCTGCGGACGCAGAACAACACGGACCGGCACGACACGCTGATCATCGCCGAGGCGGACCTGGCGATCACGAAGGCGGACGACGCGGCCGGGTTCCTGACGTGCGACCCCGTGGCGCCGGGCGGGACGATCACGTACGACCTGACGGTGACGAACAGCGGCCCATCCGACGCGGCCGACGTGTACGTCGTGGACCAGCTGCCGGTGAACTTTGTGGTCGTGGATCCGGCGCTGGTGGACGTGACGGTGTCGCGTGGCGCGGTGGTCGAGGTTCGCGACGACGGACAGATCACGATCCGCGTCGGGAACGACCCGAACAACCTGGGCGTGAACGAGCTCGGGCGGGTGAACGCCGGCAGCGCGCCGGTGACGATCCGGATCACGGTGACGGTGCGCAAGGACGCGGCTTGCGGCCAGCAGGCAGCGAACGCGGCGCGGGTCGAGACGCGGCAGAACAATACGGCGTGGCCGCCGGCGCCGCAGCCGTTCCCGGGCGTGGACGGCGGACCTCGGACGCCGACGGTCGACCCGGTGTTGATCAACAACGCCGTGGTGGAGCGGACGACGATCGAGTGCCCGCGCATCCAGGTGGTCAAGACGGTGTCGTTCGACGGGAAGTGCCCGGGAGTGAACATCAACCCCGGCGCGTTCAACCAGACCGGGCAGGCGGTGACGTTCTGCTTCGAGGTGACGAACACCGGGACGACGTTCCTGGACGACATCTTCCTGACGGACACCCTCACGACGCGCTCGGCAGGCGCGACGGAGATCTACTCGGCGACGATCACGGCCGGTGCGGACCCGAACATGCCGGTGAAGCCGGGTGAGACGGTGCTGCACAAGGTGACGGTGCCGCACCTGTTGAAGGACTGGAGCTGCGGCATCGCGGACGACGTCGTGACGGTGACGGGCAACCCGGTGAACTCGGGCCGGACGGACCTGCCGTGCCTGGAGGACGTGACGGACACGGACGCGGCGCGGATCAACGTGCCGTGCGCGGGCGTGGACTGGCGCCTGCAGCTGCCGATCCTGGCGAACGACAGTTGCGTGGCATCGGTGGAAGTGCAGAACGTGGGCGACGCCGAGACGAAGGCGCTGATGGTGGTGTGGGGCACGCCGGGTGCGTGCCCGCCGCAGTCGGCGGGGCCGTTGAAGGTGGAGTGCACGGGCCTGATCGCACCGGGGAGCACGTGGCACTTCCGGGCGGACCAGATGCCGGTCGGCGCGAACAGCGCGGTGGTGTACTCGCTGTCGACGGACATCGTGACGGACTACCTGGGCCAGAAGCTGCGCTTCGCGGACCTGGCGTGCCTGCGGATCTCGCAGAAGATCATCGGCAACCACGAGTGGTGGCTGCGGTTCGACACGGCGTACCGGACGCAGGACAAGTTCTTCGGGGAGATCGAGCAGTCGGGTGCGCAGTTCACGCTGGACTTCAAGCTGCACCAGGGCGAGCCGATCGCGGCGGTGGTGAACCGCGGGTGCCCGGATGCGGGCGACCCGAACGTGACGAGCTGGGCGGCGTACACGAGCGTGTCGTCGGACCAGGAGGGTGCGCGGGACCCGGTGTACGGCGGGTACACGTACTACACGCCGCTGGTGTTCGCGAACAAGGGCGGGCTGAACAGCATCCTGCACATCCACAACTCGGGCGACGAGTGCAGCTCGATCGAGATCTGGCTGCGGACGCAGGACGTGTGCCTGCGGAACCAGATCGCGGACGTGCTGAACCTGGCGCCGGGGGAGACGGTGTCGTTCGACCCGAGCACGGCGGTGGGGCCGGACTGGCTGGGGAACGCGTGGATCAGCGCGTCGCAGCCTCTGGGCATCGTGGTGGACACGAGGGGAGCGAACCACTTCACGAGCTACAACGGGATCCCGGCGGACGTGTACAGCCTGGACTTCAGCTACGGCAGCGAGGTGAGCTACGCGCCGCTGGTGTACTCGGAGTACCAGGGCTGGGACAGCGCGCTGCAGGTGCAGAACCTGAGCGCGGTGCACGCGGCCAAGGTGAAGGTGTACTTCCTGGACCGCGGCGGGGACATCATCACGACGCTGGTGGACTGGATCTGCGCCCGCGGCAGCCAGACGTACTTCCTGCCGGTGATCGGCAGCCTGCCGGGGAACTGGGTGGGTAGCGCGCGTGCGGAGAGCCAGGAGTGGATCAGCCCGGGTTCGTCGAACGTGCTGGCAGCGCCGATCAGCTCGGTGGTGACGCTGGAGAAGTGGTCGGACCCGGCGCGGACGACGCGGCGGGAGGCGATTGCCTACAACGGGCAGAGCGACTGCCTGCTGTACGACTGGCAGCTGGGGCACGGCGCAGGCGGGACGCAGAGCGGGTCGGCGGTGTTCGCGCTGCCGATGGTGGCGAAGGCGAACCGTGGCGTGACGACGGAGATCGCGATCACGAACCTGGTGCCGAAGCCGGGGTTCACGGACTTCGCGATCTTCGTGTACGACCAGAACCACCTGATCGACTACGTGTGCCAGAAGCTGAACGAGAAGCAGGTGGAGTACATCAACCTGGCGACGTGGGGCTGGATCGACAACGGGTTCTACGGCTCGGCGGTGGTGAGCGCGGTGTTCTGGGAGCACGACGTGTTCGACGGCCGCGGGGTGTTCGAGCGGAACCTGGTGGGCCTCGGCGCCGTGGGTGTGGAGCGGATCGGCGGCGTGCTCGGCGGGGCGGACGTGCCGGGCGACGAGTCGAAGGGCTGGGAGGCGTTCCCGATCTTCGACCACTTCAAGGCGCCGGTCACGCCGAGCTGCCCGGGGGTGCCGGGGGGGTTCGAGGGGCTGTAACGCGCCCGTTCGAACCTCGAGGTTGATGCTGCAGGGCGGGCGATCCATCGGATCGCCCGCCCTTTTGATTTCGAACCACGGACAGATCAACGCACGGACAGATCAACGGCTGAAGCCGTTGATCTGTATCCTGCCCTCCCACCATCCCCCTTTTCGGTTGCCCCAATCAGCAATATTCCCTATACTCGCACTCGCAACGCGGTTGTCCAAACGTCGCAACCCCATCCCGCAACCGCCGTTCCCCTGCCTCTTACGCCACCCCAAGCCCAACGAACGGCCCCGCCACCCGCAGGCCGAGGAGCGTACCCGTGCCCGCACCCACCACGTCCGACGTCGTCGCCGAGCTGTCCGCCCAGCCCTACAAGTGGGGCTTCGTCACGGACATCGAGAGCGACACGATCCCGCCGGGTCTGAACGAGGACGTCATCCGCGGCATCTCGGCCAGGAAGGGCGAGCCGGAGTGGCTGCTGGAGTGGCGCCTCAGGGCCTACCGCCACTGGCTGACGATGGCCGAGCCGGACTGGCCGAACGTGACGTGGGAGCGGCCCGACTACCAGGCGATCAGCTACTACGCGGCCCCCAAGAACTTCGACGATCGTCCGAAGAGCCTGGACGATGTCGATCCGAAGCTGCGCGAGACCTACACCAAGCTCGGGATCCCGCTCGAGGAGCAGTTGATCCTGGCGGGCGTGGCGGTCGACGCCGTGTTCGACAGCGTGTCCATCGCGACGACGTTCAAGGACAAGCTGGCGAAGCAGGGAATCCTGTTCGGCTCGATGTCGGAGGCGGTGCGCGAGCATCCCGAACTGGTCAGGCGCTACCTCGGCACGGTGGTGCCGCCTACGGACAACTTCTTTGCGGCGCTGAACAGCGCAGTGTTCACGGACGGGTCGTTCGTGTACATCCCCAAGGGCGTGCGGTGCCCGTTGGAGCTATCGACCTACTTCCGGATCAATGCGGCGGCCACGGGCCAGTTCGAGCGGACGCTGATCATCGCCGAGGAAGGGTCGTACGTCAGCTACCTCGAAGGCTGCACGGCGCCGATGCGCGACGAGCATCAGCTGCACGCGGCGGTGGTCGAGCTCGTGGCGATGACGGATGCCGAGATCAAGTACTCGACGGTCCAGAACTGGTACCCGGGCGATGCCGAGGGCAACGGCGGGATCTACAACTTCGTCACGAAGCGCGGCAAGTGCCAGGGCGATCGGAGCAAGATCAGCTGGACGCAGGTCGAGACGGGCTCGGCGATCACGTGGAAGTACCCGAGCTGCATCCTGGTGGGCGACGACTCGGTCGGCGAGTTCTACTCGGTGGCCCTGACGAACAACCACCAGCAGGCGGACACGGGCACGAAGATGATCCACCTCGGAAAGCGGACGCGGAGCACGATCATCTCCAAGGGGATCTCGGCGGGCCGCGGGCAGAACACGTACCGCGGCCTGGTCCGGATGGCCAAGGGTGCCGAGGGGGCGCGGAACTACTCGCAATGCGATTCGATGCTGATCGGCGACCGCTGCGGCGCGCACACGTTCCCGTACATCGAGGTCGGCAACCCGACGGCCAAGGTGGAGCACGAGGCGTCGACGAGCAAGATCGGCGAGGATCAGCTGTTCTACTGTGCGGCGCGGGGGATCAAGGAAGAGGACGCGATCTCGATGATCGTCAACGGGTTCTGCAAGGAGGTCTTCAAGGAGCTCCCGATGGAGTTCGCAGTGGAGGCGCAGAAGTTGTTGGCGGTGAGCTTGGAAGGCAGCGTCGGCTAAGCCATGGCCGTACTTGTCGCGGTGGTCGTCGTGGTCGTGATCATTGTGGTCGTCGTGGCGATCGTGACGGCTGATCGTGACGGCTGATCGTGACGGCTGAGTAGTCGTGTCGGCGGACCCGCCCGGACCCGGGCGCGTGGTGAATCGTTCGGCTCCTTTGGGGGCTTCTACGGATAAGGATGGGTGAGATGGCCCTGCTCGAGATCAAGAACTTGTGCGTCAGCGTCGATGACAAGCCCATCCTGCGCGGGGTCGACCTGACCGTGAACCCGGGCGAGGTGCACGCGATCATGGGGCCGAACGGCAGCGGCAAGAGCACGCTGGCGCAGGTGCTGGCCGGGCACGACGCCTACACGATCACGGACGGCAGCGTGAAGTTCCGGGGCAAGGATCTGCTCGACCTCAGCGCGAGCGAGCGGGCGGGGGAAGGGATGTTCCTGGCCTTCCAGTACCCGGTCGAGATCCCGGGCGTGTCGAACACGTACTTCCTGCGCGCCGCCTACAACGCGGTGCGTGAGTATCGCGGCGAGCCGCCGCTCGACCCGGTGGCGTTCATCAACTACCTGAAGTCCAAGATGCACATCGTCGGGATGGACCAGGCGATGCTCAAGCGCTCGGTGAACGCCGGGTTCTCGGGCGGTGAGAAGAAGCGCAACGAGATCTTCCAGCTGACGGTCCTCGAACCCGTTCTGGCCGTGCTGGACGAGACGGACTCGGGCCTCGACATCGACGCGCTGCGGGTGGTGTCGGACGGCGTGAACGCGATGCGGTCGCCCGACCGTGCGTTCGTCGTCATCACGCACTATCAGCGCCTGCTGGAGTACATCGTCCCCGACGTCGTCCACGTGCTCGTCGACGGGCGCATCGTGCGGTCGGGCGGCAAGGAGCTGGCGCTCGAGCTCGAGGACAAGGGCTACGGCTGGTTGGAAGAGGGCAGTGCGGAGTCCCTCGTCGCGGCGGGCGCTAGGCGATGACGAACGAGACGCGCGACGGCGTGGGGACGACGTCCGTTGTGAGGGGATCGACGCCGCGGACCACGACGACACCGGCCGGCGACCGGTTCCTGGCGGATTTCGCCGCCTTGTCGCGCGCCAACGGCCATGCCCCCGCGTGGCTCAACGAGCGCCGTATCGCCGCCGCCGCCCGCTTCGAGGCCGTCGGCCTGCCGACGACGCGCCAGGAGGCGTGGCGCAAGACGAACGTGCAGCCGATCGCACAGGTCGTGTTCGCGAACGCGCCGGCGATGGCCGCGGATTCGGCCGTCGCGACCGCCGCCGCGGCTGCGCTCGATCGCCTGGCGCTGCTCGCCCTCGACGGCCACCGCCTCGTGTTCGTGAACGGCGTCTTCGATGCGGCGCGCTCGCACGTCGGCGCGCTGCCGGCGGGCGTGCGCGTCGGGACGCTGGAACAGGCATGGCGCGAGGGCGATGCGGCAGTCGCCGCGCACTACGGCCGGCATGCGGACGGGGACGACGCGCCGTTCGCGGCGATCAACACGGCGCTGGCGCATGACGGGGCCGTGATCGTCGTGCCGGACGGCGTGGCGGTCGAGGCGCCGATCCACGTCGTGTTCGCGTGCGCGAGCGGCGAGACGGCGGTGGCGCACCATCCGCGCGTGCTCGTCGTGGCCGGCGTCGGCAGCCGGGTGACCGTGATCGAGAGCTACGGCGGGCTCGTGGCGGGCGATGTCTATCTGACGAACGCCGTGAGCGAGGTCGTCGTGGCCGAAGGGGCCGAGGTGGACCACACGAAGCGGCAGCTCGAGAGCGAGGCGGCCTTCCACATGGGCGGCATGCACGTCGTTCAGACGGGCGCGAGCCGCTACGTGAACCACAACGTCGCCCTCGGCGGCCGGATCGTCCGCAACGAGATCGCCATCCGCATCGACGCCTCCGGCTGCGACACGCTGTTGCACGGGCTGTACATGGGCCACGGGCAGCAGCACATCGACAACCACACGATGCTGGACCACCTGAAGAGCGGCTGCCACAGCTTCGAGCTCTACAAGGGCGTGCTGGACGGGCGCGCGACGGCCGTGTTCACCGGGCGGATCAAGGTCCACCAGGACGCCCAGCAGACGGACGCCGTCCAGGAGAACCGCTGCCTGCTGCTGGCCGACACGGCGACGGTGAATACGCAGCCGCAGCTCGAGATCTTCGCCGACGATGTGAAGTGCACGCACGGCGCCTCGGTCGGCGAGCTGGACGAGACGCAGTTGACGTACCTCAAGGCCCGCGGCATTCCGCCGGCCGCCGCCCACGGCATCCTGACGTACGCCTACGCCAACGAGATCATCGAGCGGATTCCGATCGAGTTGGTGCGCGACGAGCTCGAGGGGCTGATCCGGGGGCGGGTGCGGGAGACGCAGCAGCTCGGGGACTGAGGCGGCGCAGCACGAGCTTGCTCAGGCGGGAGATCGTGCGCATTTTGGAGCGGTGTTCCCGAAGAAGGGCACGGCATGCCGTGCCCCTACACATCGATGGACGCGGCACCGTGTGACGGTCCGTTTCCCGTCCGATGCGCCTGCCTTCCCACCGTCTGCGTAGGGGCGGGTCTCAGACCCGCCCATCGCCCGCATCCCCGTTCCCACCGGCTCCCGATCCCAGGCCCGTGTAGGGGCACGGCATGCCGTGCCCTCTCCCGAACCCGCGCGACATGTCCGGCCCCTGCCATGATGCGATCACGACGGACTGGTATTACACTCCCGTGCGGACCCTGGCGGTCTTGTCCCACCCCGCCCGCACGGAGAGCCCCAACGTGACCCGCGGCTACACGATCCCGATCGGCGGTGCCGAGGAGAAGATGCGCACCCCCGCCATCCTGGCGCGCTTCGTCGCGCTCTGCGGCGGCGAGCGGGCGCGCATCGCGGTCGTCCCGACGGCCTCCATGCTGCAAACGACGGGGCGCAAGTACGAGATCGTGTTCCGGCGCCTGAAGGTGGCATCGGTCACCGTGCTGCCGATCGAGACGCGGGCCGATGCGGCGCGGTCCGCGTACGTCGATGCGCTCGACGGGGTGGACGGCGTCTTCCTCACGGGCGGCAACCAGCTGCGCCTGTCGACGACGCTCGGCGGCACGCCGTTCGCCGCGCGGCTGATCGAGCGCCATGCCGACGCCGGTCTCCACGTCGCCGGCACGTCGGCCGGGGCGGCGGTGATGAGCGAGCACATGATCGCCTTCGGCGACGACGGCGGGACGCCGCGGGCGGACATCGTCACGCTGGCGCCGGGGCTCGGGCTAACGGGGCTCGCGATCATCGACCAGCACTTCCGGCAGCGCGACCGGCTGGGGCGGCTCCTGACGGCGCTGTCCTACAACCCGAGCTTCGTCGGCATCGGCCTCGACGAGGACACGGCGGCCTTCATCGGGCCGGACGACACGATCGTCGTGGCCGGCAGCGGCGCGATCACGGTCGTCGACCCGTCCGAGGTGAGCTACACGTCGATGGACTCGGCCAATCGGTCCGATCCGGTCAGCGTCCTGGACGTCCGGCTGCACATCCTGACGGACGGCGCGCGCTACGACCTGCGGCGTCGGGTGGCCACGCCGCCGCCGGCGGTGGTCGAGCTGCCGCCGTCGGGGGACGGGGTGGTCGGGGCGGTCGAGGTTATCGATCAGGTGGCAGCGCCGCAAGCGCTGACGGATTGAGGGAGAGGTTGCTCGCCGCCTCCTACCTACAGACCACCACCCCCCCCACCCGCCGATAAATCGCCACCAACGCCTCCGGATCCCGCGCCAGCCACAACGCGTCCGCCCCCCCCGCCACCGACAGCAGCGTCGGCAGGTCCACGTCGTCGCCGAGGCCGACGACGTAGATGCCGACGCCGCGGTTGCGCGCGTACGTCGCGGCGCCCGTGACGCTGTCGCGGGCGTCCACCTGGATACCGTCCGTGAGCAGGACGAGAACCGGGCGGTGTTCCGCGTCGTGGGCCGGGCCGGTCACCTCGTTCGCGCCGGCGACGATGCCGCGGTCGATCCGGGTGCCGCTGCCGGGGCGGATCGTGTCGAGGGCCGCTTCGATAGCGGACCGGCTGCTCGTGAGCGGCTGGA
>Ga0138256_10005692_pt1 | contig 13178 bp, 13 predicted proteins | sample KNB2016incub_MG_FD_105486 | JGI IMG/M metagenome (GOLD analysis project Ga0138256, IMG submission 105486) | Active sludge microbial communities from wastewater in Klosterneuburg, Austria - KNB2014incub_MG | ecosystem: Engineered > WWTP > Activated sludge > Unclassified | place: Austria...
CGCTAAGTTTTTAATTGGTTTTCTTGGCGCACTTCGCGCGCTTGGCGGTAAAGTTCTTTAACCGCTAAGACCGCAAAGGTCGCTAAGTTTTTAATTGGTTTTCTTGGCGCACTTCGCGCGCTTGGCGGTAAAGTTCTTTAACCGCTAAGACCGCAAAGATCGCTAAGTTTTTAATTGGTTTTCTTGGCGCACTTCGCGCGCTTGGCGGTAAAGTTTTTGAACCGCTAAGACCGCAAAGGTCGCTAAGTTTTTAATTGGTTTCCTTGGCGGTAAAATTTTTGAACCGCTAAGACCGCAAAGGTCGCTAAGTTTTTAATTGGTTTCCTTGGCGGTAAAGTTTTTGAACCGCTAAGACCGCAAAGGTCGCTAAGTTTTTAATTGGTTTTCTTGGCGGTAAAGTTTTTGAACCGCTAAGATCGCAAAGGTCGCTAAGTTTTTAATTGGTTTCCTTGGCGGTAAAAATTGCTCGTCATGGTTTTTGGATAAATCCTGCGCGAGCGGGCGGCTCATCAAGACCAAGAACGACTCTCTGGATTCCGTTTTTGATCAACTTCACGTTCCAGTTTATCAGAAAGCCGAGTTTGATATTCTTGAGCTTCATGTATGTGAGGAGTTGCGCCATGTGGATCGGATGGACTTCGTCTACGGCTTTGTTTTCCACGATGACCCTATCGTCTACCAATTCATCTATTCGATACCCCTTGTCAAATTGTTGACCATCATATTCAATAGGCAAAATTAATTCTGCCTGCACAATTCTTCCACGTTTCCGAAGTTCATACACGTGACATTCCTGATATGCAGACTCCAGCAAACCAGGACCAAATTGCTTGTGAATTGAATAAGCGGCATCAACAATGTCTTTCCCAATCGCCTCAATATCTGCGCTCATCTTAAACTCCTTTTGGTTTTTCCTTTGCGCGCTTCGCGCTCTTAGCGGTGAGAAATTCTGTAAACCGCGAAGCGCGCCAAGACCGCGAAGTTCAAAAAAGGTTTTCTTAGTTTTCTTAGCGTTCCTTGCGCTCTTAGCGGTTAATTTTATTTCGTTTCACCCGAATTCACATCCACCATCAACACAGACGTATCCACCGCTTCAAAATCATTTCCTGTCAGCGCATCGAGCAGATGCAACATATCGTTGTCCCAGCGTTCGTCGGGACTTCCACTCACGTACCAATTCGAGCCGTTGTCCGCCAGAACAATTCCATACTCTTTCATCGCTCGCAATAATACCTGCATCTCAGGCGGGAAACCCGAGATGTCGTAATCCGCTTTCAAGCGGAATCGCGCGCCCATCGGCGGGACTCCGTTTTGCGGATCAGACGTTTGATGACGCGCGGGCCAGATGTATCCCGCCGTATCTTCAACAGTGAATCGCAGTGCGTGTTGAATCTCGCCCGCAACGATTTCATCATACCGAACCAGCCCTGGCAAAATCGGCAAACCTGCCGCGTCGGCGGATGTCCACGTGTCGGGACGCAGGGCATTCGAGTTCAAATCCCAGATGGCGCCCGAGCCGCCGCTCCACACGCCATTATCGAAACTCATATCGTATGTTTCATACAAAATACACGTTTCCGTATCCACAACCAAAATGTGATGATCGCTCCCCCATTCGATGTTTGGATTATCGGGAATCGGATACGGTCCCGCGTCGGATTCTTCGGGATAATAAAACTCCGCGTCATACGCAGGGACAGTTGATCCAGCCACGACGTTAAACGGAATCCCAATCGGACCGCCATCCCACTCGCCCGAGCCGAAGTCCATGTGAAGGAGTTCATCGCGCCCGATGCTGTTGATCCACGCATCAGATTGAGAGTGAATTGGAAGCGAGTCAATCGGCGTGTTCCAATAATTATTCGCAGGGAACATCGGACAGTTGGCGATTGTCGGTCCGCCTGTTGAAGGAGGCGGCGTGGACGTTGAATCTACGGGCGGTGTGATTGGTGTCGCGCTTGGCTCAACAGGAGGAATGATCGTGGGTGTTCCAACTGCGGCGCAAGCCAACAAAAGAATCGAAATGATCGCGAGCAAGTATTTTTTGTTCATTTATTTTCCTCAAAGGTGACAGTCACGTTTAACGTGACTGTCACCTGAATTTCATAAAACCTTTTGAAACGCGCGCAACAATTCGCCGCGTCCCTCAAATCCGCTTTCGCCTAATTCAGATAAACCGAGATAGACGCGTTCGCGGCATCGGTGAAGCAGTCCCGACACCAACCGCGCCATCGCCTCTTTACTGTATTGGACATCGTCCGCATCTGACCATTGGCGACCCTCCCCCCATTCACGGCTCAACACGTACGGATGCGTGAGCGGTTGCGAGAGTCGCTCGTACCATCCGCTTGAACCAGGGTCGAGCCAGAATTGAATCGTGACAGGACGGTTCATCATCAAGAACGTATGCGCGGGCGCGACCAACACCGCATCTTTATCTTCATTCTGCCAGCCTTCGAGATACGACGCGGCGATCACGCCATCGTGAAGCATTTGGAGATATTCGCGTCCAAGACCTAACAGGTCTTGGAGACCTGTTAGGTCTAGCGCGAGGCGGAACTTCTTCACCGACTCGACCAAACTCGCCGCCACGCGGACTGAGTCAAAGTTGCGATGATAACCAAATCCCGCTTGCGACAGGACTTCGCCAAATAATTTTCGGAGAAAATGATCGAGAGGCAGGACGCTCGATGTTCGATATTCTTCAATCCAATTTCGAAGAGTCGAATAGCGATTACCAACTGAAAAAGTAATTCGTTCTTGCACATCGGGTTTAATTTGATCAAAGGTTGAAAGTTGAAGGTCGCGGTGACGATACACAATGTCTGTCAGCAACTGTGCGCGGACGAGATCGAGTCCGTCAATGGACTGCATCAGCGCGTACGCCACGTCAAATTTCGGCGGATGAATATTCCAATGCGGATGCGCCAGCGCGGCAAGCGTGATCAACGCGTGGGAGGAGGGTTCGTCTTTCAACGAGCGCGATGGTCTGTGTGAACGCCACGGAATATTTTTCGCTTCGAGTCTGTGCGTAATGGAAAATCGTAGGGCATCGGAGAGGTAGGGGGCGAGGATGACGATTTCGGAGGGAGAGATTAGAGAATTAGAGATTAGAGAATTGATTTCGTTTACAACAGCATCAAGCAATTCGGGATAAAAATGGGATTGAATGATGGACAGCGAGTTGTCATTTGACCTTTGACTTTCGACCTTCGACTCAAGATTCGGAACAATCGCATCAACCAATCTCTCACTCAATTGCGCCACACTCTCCGACATCACAAAACTTTCTTGCAATTGAATATATTCATCGCATAGTTCGCGTAATGCCCAGCCTGTTTGCACATCCGCGCCGAGGAAGTAGCGGAAGCCTGCGCCTTCATCGTAGATCAGTAAAGCGGACTGGAAGTCCGCAGTCCAAGCGCGGAGAAGATCGTGCGCGCGCGGACCGTCCTCTTCCACGTTGTCGTAGATCAGGTGGCGATAATTCTTCGTCAAATATTCGCGGACAATATCTTGCTTCCACAATACATTTGCAAAAATTTCGAGTTGCAGTGAAAAGTCCAAAAGATTATGGGCGAGGCAATATTGACGAAAACGATTTGCACAATCCTGCGCGTCTGCGTAAACGCGGCGTTGGGCGGGGTCGCCGAAATACGACAAGTCGAGTTTCGAACCGATTTCAGTATGGTTGAATCCAATCACCGCGGCTTTGTTGAGGTTATCAATAATCTGCGAATACAAACGATTGCGGTCAATCGTGACCGATTCAAAATAACCTTCATCCAACAACGGGCGGACGAGATGCGCCATGTAATATTGCGCGGTTTCGAGCGTGAGAAAAACAGGCGGCTCACTCGGGTTCGCAAATCCCGCCGCTTCACCTGCGAGGGGCCAGAACAGATCGCACATGCGCCGCGCGAGACCGCCGACCGTGGCGGGGGTTACTTCGCCACCTGCGCGCCGTTCGGGACTGTACAGCAAATCGAGATATGGCTCTTGCAGAGTCCGCTGAGGCGTGAGCATGAGAATCGATTCGCCTGGCACACCCTGCGCGAGCAAGTGACGCATCCGCTCGACGCCCGCGCTGGTTTTCCCCGTCCCCGCGGGACCGCTGACGAAGAGTTTCGAGTCGAGGGGGGATTCGATAATTTGACGTTGATTCAAATTCAAGTCAAGCATGAGGCGAGGGTACAGTAGTCATGAGGGTTTGTCAATGTGTTGTGTTCAAATCCAAACTAAAGTATAGTTGCGAAAATCAGTAGTTGAAAAAATTGTTCACAAGGCAGTTGCACTGCCTTGTGGCGGGCGACAGTACAACTGTCGCCCGAACGTACTGACAATCCAAACCCAAGGAGATTATTTATGCCCACCACCATCCGTCCCACAGCCAGAGTAGGCGTTGCCACAGCCAAGCCCGTTTCGTACGTGAAATTTTCAGACAAGCTGACTGACTCGTTTAACGATATCGGCAGGATGATCCAAGACCACAAGAACATGATAGACGCGATTCAAGAGATCGCGCTTGAACTGACCAACTCCATCGGTTCGCTTCACACGCTCACGGTGAAATATGCGGGCATCGCCAACAACATCCTCGACGGCTTGCTTCCCATCGCGAAAGGTCTGCCGATCATCCCGAAAAATATTTTGCAACTGCTCATCAATCTCGAAGCCATCACGCAAAAGATCATTGACAATCAGGCGGCAACATCGAAGACGATCACCGAAGTGCAGTCGGGGTTGAAGACGGGCGACGTGAACAAGATCAAGGGTCACGCGGGCGCGTTGCAAAATGTGACGCGGACGCTGACTTCGATTCTGCCGAAGGGATAAAAACCCGCTTCGCGCGTCGGGACGGTTGGTTCGGTTTAATCGGCTCAAGCCGCCGTCCTCGGCGGCGTACCCCGAACAATTCCTGCGCCGAGGACGGCGCAGGAAGCGATCTATTTCTGTTGACACATCCCCGCCCCGCATGTATAATCTGCCCGCTTCTGCCTCAGCAGTTGGAATCGCTGGGGCGGTTGTGTGTAAACTAACCAGCTTCCCCGTTCGCAGGCGACGATTGAAAGACATCCGCAGGCACACGGCGAAGTGATGACTGGAGAAAAAATGAGATTTGCAATTGTTGAAAGCGGCGGCAAGCAATACCGTGTCGTCGAAGGGCGAACCATTGAAGTGGATCGCCTGCCCACCGAAGCGGGCTCGAAATTCGACTTTGAACGCGTCCTGCTCATGGCAGACGGCGACGAGGTCATGGTCGGAACCCCCACCCTGAGCGGCATCGAAGTCAAGGTAACTGTGGCGGACCACATCCGAGGTCCGAAGATTGACCGATTCAAATATCGCCCGAAAAAACGCATCCGCGTGCGCGGCGGACATCGTCAGCATTACACGTTGTTGAGGGTGGACTTCATCGGCAAGCCTGGCGAAGAGCGCAAGGTGGAAGAGCCGAAGGTCGAGAATCAGGCTGAGGCGGAGGTCGAAGCGGTTGAGGCTGAGATAAAGCCGAAGTCGGAGAAGCAGGCTAAACCGTCGAAAGAAGCGGCGAAGCCATCCACAAAGAAGGCTCCCGCGAAGAAAGAATCCGCAACGAAGAAATCAACCACAACCAAGTCGTCTTCTACAAAGACAGACGCGAAGAAAAAGTAAGAGAGGTAGAAATGGCACATAAAACAGGCGGCGGATCTACCAGCAATGGTCGAGATTCAAATGGACAGCGTTTAGGCGTGAAGCGCTACGCGGGTCAGTTTGTGCTTTCGGGAAATATTTTGGTGCGACAGCGCGGCTGGAAGATCAAGCCAGGTTTGAACGTGCGCGCCGGCAAAGACGACACATTGTTCGCCACATCCGATGGAGTGGTGATGTTTGATGTGTTTCACGGTAGGAAGCGCGTGAATATTGTGGCTCAGGCGGAGGCATAACATGAAGGCTGATATTCATCCAACCTATTACCCCGACGCGAAAGTGACTTGCGCTTCATGCGGTCGCACATGGACGACGGGTTCGACGAAAAAAGAATTCCGCGTGGACATTTGCGGAAGTTGCCATCCGTTCTTCACAGGCGAGGCTTCTCGCTTGCTCGACATCGAAGGTCAGGTGGACCGCTTCTATAAGAAGTTGTCTGTCCGCCAAAACTATGTTGACCAGCAGAAGGTCAAAGAAGAATTGAAGGGTTCGCCTGAGCGTCCCATCGAAGACCTGGGTCTCGCGGCTCGCGCAATCGAAGCGCTCAAGGTTGCGGGAATTACCAACGTTGGTCAATTCCTTGAAAAGTTGAACAGCGGCAACGATGCGGTGTTGGCAATCGCTGGCTTTGGTCAGGCGTCGCTCACGGCGGCGAAGAAGAAACTCCGCTCGCTGGGATACGAACTTCCCGAAGCGGCGGCGTAACGCCGTTGTCCAGCCGATCATCTGCTGGACATCACAAGCAAATTGCTTGCAGAATGAATATTCTCAGGTAAACTTACAGGCATGGCGCGAGTGCGCGCCATGCCTGTTTTTATAAAAATTTACCGCGAAGAGCGCAAGGATCGCGAAGAAGGATAAAGGAAAATCTTAGCGACCTTCGCGTGCTTAGCGGTTCAAAAGGTATTATGAGACACACACACGGTTCGATCGAAGTCGTCTGCGGTTCGATGTTCAGCGGCAAGACGGATGAATTGATTCGCCGTCTCATCCGCGCGACGATTGCCAAGCAAAAGGTGCAGGTGTTCAAGCCTGCGATTGACATTCGCTACGCGGTGGAAAAAGTCACATCGCACGCTGGTTCAAAATTCGATGCCATCCCCATTGAGAAAGCGACTGAGATTCTCAACAAGATAGATTCTGATACAACCGTCGTCGGCATTGACGAGGCGCAGTTCTTCGACCCTGAGGTTGTCCCTGTTTCGCGTGAGTTGGCGTCGCGCGGCGTCCGCGTCATCGCGGCAGGACTCGATACCGACTTCCGCGGTGAGCCGTTCGGTCCGATGCCGATTCTGATGTCCATTGCCGAGGACGTGGATAAACTCCACGCCATCTGCATGGTATGCGGCGGAGAAGCTTCGCGCACGCAGAGACTGGTCAACGGCAAGCCCGCAAATTACGATGATCCCGTTGTCATCGTCGGCGCGTCTGAGATGTATGAGGCGCGATGTCGTGAGCATCATGAAGTGCCGCGGGGAAAGTAAACAGGGAAACAAGTAGACACGTAAACAGGTAAACAGGTAAACAGGTAGACACGTAGACAGGTAGACACGTAGACAAGTAGACACGTAGACAAGTAGACAAGTAGACACGTAGACAAGTAGACACGTAGATAGGTAAATTGGTAGACAGGAAAACACGGAGAGCAAATGCAGGAATATAAGGAAATACTGGCGGAGGTATTGATTGACGCTGTTGCCCTCCAAAAACGAATCGCGGAACTTGGCGCGGAGATCAGCGCGGACTATCCCGACGGCAACTTGCTCCTCGTGTGCATCTTGCGCGGCGGCGTTCCCTTCCTTGTTGACCTCAGCCGCAACATCACCGCGCCGCACATGATGGATTTCATGGCGGTCTCGTCCTATGGCGCGGGCAAGCGCGAATCCAGCGGCGCGGTGCGCGTCGCGATGGATCTGCAAATGGATATCCGCGACAAGGACGTAGTACTTGTTGAAGATATTGTTGATAGCGGCAACACGATCGCATCCGTGCTTGAACTATTGCACGTGCGCCAACCGCGTTCGCTCCGAGTCTGCGCGTTGCTCGACAAACCCGAACGACGCGAGACCGACGTGCCGATCCATTATCGCGGATTTGAAATCCCCAACAAATTCATCTTCGGTTACGGTTTAGATCTCGATGAATACTATCGCAACCTCCCATTCGTCGGCGTGGTGGATTTGAATAAATACAAACCAACTGATTGATGGTGGTCGAGTAGTCCCGCGATGTTCGTCGCGGGATGTATCGAGACCAGATTTACAACGCTTCGACTTGCTCAGCGCAAGCTTTTGATTTACGATTGGGGAAAGATATGCAAGAAGATTCAAATTATGCAGGTCGTTGGGTTGCCCGCATTCGCGGCAAGATCGTCGCTCAGGGCGGAACTCCAGAGCAGGCGCTTCATGCCGCGCAGTCCAGCCGCCACAAAGAAAAGCCTGAAATTATTTACATGCCGATTCAATTTCCGCACCCGCCTTTGTTGGATAACGTCCGCGACGCGTTGCCAGACGATGAAATCTACCTCGTTGGCGGCGCAGTGCGTGACATGCTCCTCAACCGCCTCTCGCGCGACTTTGATTTTGCCGCGCCTTCGGGCGGCATTGCCCTAGCCCGACGCGTTGCCCGCGCCCTCGACGCCAACTTCATGATCCTCGACGAACAACGCGACACAGGGCGCGTGATTGTGATGGGAGAAAACGACTCGCGCACTTATCTCGATTTCGCCACCTATCGCGGCGGCAAAAGACTCGAAGACGACTTACGCGCCCGCGATTTCACGATCAACGCCATCGCGTACGATCTGCGAAACAACTCCCTCATTGACCCTCTCAACGGCGCGGAGGACATCCGCGCGAAAATCATCCGCTTCTGCTCCCCCGCCTCGTTGACCGACGATCCGATCCGCATTTTGCGCGGAGTTCGCCTCGCGGCTTCGTTCGATTTCAAAATTGACCTCGTCACGCGCAGCGCGATGAAAGATGCCGCAAGCCTTTTGCCTAACGTCTCACCCGAACGCCAACGCGACGAGTTATTCAAAATCCTCGAGGGACCCAAGCCCGACTCGTCCATGCGCGCGCTGGAGATGCTTGGCGTATTTCCATACCTCATGCCCGAACTCTCTGCCATGAAGGGATGCGAACAATCCCTGCCGCATGTGTACGATGTGTGGGAACACACGTTGAAAGTTCTCGGTCATCTCGAAGCGATTCTCGCCGCGCTCGAATCAGGCTCAGGCGGGGATGATCCGTTCTTGACGATGCTCGTTTCCATGCTTGGAAAATACCGCGAGCGGTTTGAGTCACACTTCACCGAGTCGCTCAACACGGATCGCTCCGTCCGCGCCGTGTTGTTCTTCGCCGCGTTGGTTCACGATGTCGAGAAGCCAGCCACCAAGACTGTGGACGAATCGGGGCGCATCCGCTTTTTTGATCACGATGTGCAGGGCGCGAAGGTCGCGTCCATGCGCGGACACAAGTTCAATCTCAGCAACGACGAGATCGGACGCATCAAAAAGATCATCTTCAATCACATGCGCTTCCATTTTTTCACGATGCAGTTGGAGGATAAGAAGCGCGAGCCGACGCGGAAATCCATCTATCGCTTTTTCCGAGATGCGGGCGACTCAGGCATTGACCTCGTCCTGCTCGGTCTCGCCGACCTGCGCGGCACACGCGATCACACACTGACGCAGGAAAACTGGAAAGCGGCGTTAGATGTTTCTGGAATTCTGCTTGAAAACTACTGGGAGAAACGCGAAGAAACCGTCGCCCCTCCGCGCCTGCTGGATGGCAACGATTTGATAAAGGAACTCAATTTGGATGCGGGGCGAATCATCGGTCAACTGCTCGAAGCGATTCGCGAGGAACAGGCTGTCGGAAACATCGTCACACGGGAGCAAGCCATTCAATTTGCAACAAACTGGCTCGTGGAAAATCGTAAATCTGAAATCGAAAATCGTAAATCGCCATGAATCTTGTTTTCTTCGATCTCGAAACACAAAAACTATTTGAAGAAGTCGGCGGACGCGAGCCAGCGAAGTTATTGCTCGCCTGCGGCGTGACGTGGTCTACAACGCGGAATGATTTTGCCGTCTATTGGGAAAAGGACGCGGCGGCATTGGTCGCCGAGTTGAAATCCGCTGACCGCGTGATCGGGTTCAACATACTCAACTTCGATTATGAAGTTCTTAAACCGTACGCGCCCAACGAAAACCTGCGCTCCGTCCGCTCAACGGATATGTTGCAGGATATTCATCGAACGCTCGGCTTTCGCCTGAGTTTGGATTCGCTGGCGAAAGCCACCCTCGGCGCGACAAAATCTGCCGATGGCTTGCAATCAGTGAAATGGTTTCGCGAGGGCGAATTGGAGAAGGTTGCCGAATATTGCAAAGCAGACGTGGATATCACGCGCCGCATCTACGAATTCGGGCGCGACAATGGGTTTGTGCATTATTATTCGAAACTGGGAAGCAAGTTGAAGGTGGCGGTGAATTGGAAGTGAATTTGTTGGCGCAGACAGGGCGACCCTCAACTTGATTTATTAAACCGCTAAGCCCGCTAAGGGCGCCAAGGTTAATTTCTTTCTTTGCGTTCTTCGCGCTCTTGGCGGTAAATTTTGAAGTCTGCCCGCCCTCAAACCCAAATGAAAGGGCAAGGAGAGCAACATGCAAAAAATAAACATCAACGGAATTGAACTCGCTTATGAACGCCGCGGCAAAGGGACTCCGCTTGTGTTGTTGCACGGATACCCGCTCGACCATCACACGTGGGATTTTGTCGCGCCACTGCTTGAAGATACATTCGATTTGATCCTGCCCGACCTGCGCGGGTTCGGGGAATCGTCAACAGTGGAAACGCAATACACGCTGGATGATTTCGCATCGGATATTGCAGGTCTGCTCGATCATCTTGGGATTCAAAAAGCCGCGATTGCTGGTCATTCGATGGGCGGATACGTCGCGCTGGCTTTCGCAAAACTTTACCTACAACGAGTCAGCGGGCTGGGACTTGTCTCGACTCAGACACTTGCCGACCCACCGGATAGAAAAGAGGGACGCTACAAATCCGCGGCGGAGGTGGCTGAGAAAGGAATCGGCGGCGTGGTCGAAACGATGAAGCCGAAATTCTCGCCGAACGAGGAATATCAAAACGCAGTGACTGCTATCATGCAACGACAGCAACCCGCCGCGTTCATCGGCGCGCTGAAAGCCATGGCAGAACGGATGGATACATCGTCAATGCTTGCCAGCGTGAAATTTCCTGTGGTAGTGATTCACGGCGACGCGGATTCGTTGGTGGCTGTGGATCGCGCGCGTGAAATGAAATCGGCTGTACCGTCCGCGCATTTTGTGGAGTTGAAAGGCGTAGGTCACTTGCCGATGATGGAGGCGGTGAAAGAGACGGCGGAGGCGTTGAAGCATTTGGCGTGATCACGATTTGTCATGACGCAGTGCAACTTCGTCAAGATCGTGTCGGGCGAGATAACATCTCGCACTACAAAAAAATCATCCCCGGCGAAAAGGCCGGGGATGACTGTATCAGGCGTCCACTGGGGAAGAAGCGGGTTAGGATGCGGCCATCTGCGGCGCTTGCCCCATCGAGTTATGTCCGAGCGAGCCGTTTGTTTCGTTGCGCTTGATCAATCGGTTGATGTGCGCAACCAGGACGCGGCTTGGCGTGGGCTTGGTGAGGTAATCGTCCGCGCCGGCATCCAGCACGCTGGCGATCATCGACGGGTCGTTTAGCGCGGAGAGGATGATAATGGGCACCTTGCTGAAGGCGCGCACCGACTTGCAGACCTCCCACCCATCCATTTCTGGCATCATCAGATCGAGCACCACCAGATCGGGTTGGTTTTCGCGGATAAAGTTCAATCCGTCGTTGCTGTTGTTCGTAGCCGCTACTTCAAAGCCCTGCGATTTCAGCAAAAGGGAGAGTAGGTCTGTCACAGCGGTATCGTCGTCGATCACAAGAATTTTTGTCGGCATAATGTGTCCAGTCAGCCCCCATTATATCGAAGAATGACAGAGTTCGCACTTTGCAATGGGCTATCAGTTGGACGTGTCAAAAGGCGGCGGTAAGCGTTACTTTTGTTCTAATTTGTTCATGGTACACTTCGTTCGATTTTAGATCCATACTGGAGGAATACATGACAACCTGGGTATATCTGTTCGATGAAGTGGCAAAAGCCGAAAAATACGCGGGCACATGGGAGGATGTGCGCGCCCTGCTTGGCGGAAAAGGCGCGGGATTATTCGACATGACGCGAGCCGGCGTGCCGGTTCCGCCGGGATTCACGGTCACTACCGAAGCCTGTAACTGGTTCCGCAAAACTGGGGCGTTCCCGCCGGGGATGTGGAAGCAGGCGCTCGCCGCGATGAAGGTGACCGAGAAACGCGCCGGCAAGAAATTCGGCGACCCGAAAAACCCGTTGTTGGTTTCGTGCCGTTCGGGCGCGAAGTTCTCGATGCCCGGTATGATGAACACGATCCTCAATATCGGCTTGAACGATGAAGTCGTTGAAGGGATGGTCAAACTCACGAACAACCCGCGCTTCGCGTGGGATTCGTACCGCCGCCTGATCGAAATGTTCGGCGCGACAGTGTTCAATCTCGATGATGAGCATTTCGAGCATCCGATGGCGGAGCATAAGGCTAAAAAAGGGTATACGTCCGACACTGAAATGACCGCCGAAGATTGGAAGCAATTGGTCTCAGTCTTCAAGGTCGTCTTCAGGCAACAGGTCGGGTTCGACTTCCCGCAAGATGTGAACAAGCAAATGGAGTTCGCCATCAAAGCCGTGTTCGAATCGTGGATGGGCAAACGCGCCATTGACTATCGCCGCGCGACCAACATCCCAGACGATCTTGGCACGGCGGTCAACATCGTGACGATGGTCTTCGGTAACATGGGCGATGACTCCGGCACCGGCGTGGCGTTCACGCGCAACCCGTCCACCGGCGAGAAGAAGATGATGGGCGAATATTTGCTCAATGCGCAAGGCGAAGATGTGGTCGCGGGCATCCGCAACGCGGATCCGATTGAACATTTACAAGACCAGATGCCGAAAGCCTACAAAGAGTTCATGGCGATCACCGCGCGGCTCGAAAAGCATTACAAGGATATGCAAGACGTCGAGTTCACCATCGAGCGCGGAAAGTTGTGGATGCTTCAAACGCGCAACGGCAAACGGACGGCAAAGTCTGCGGTGAAGGTCGCGGTGGATATGGCGAAGGAAGGCTTGATCACGAAAGAGCAGGCGGTCCAACGTGTCACACCGGACAATGTGGACTCACTCCTCCACCCGCAGTTCGATCACGCCGCGATGGATAACGCCGAGAAGACTGGCGCGTTCTTCGCCAAGGGCGTGAACGCATCCCCCGGCGCGGCGGTTGGACAAATCTATTTCGACGCGGACACTGCCGAGAAAATGGCAAAGGACGAAAAGCAGGATACGATCATGGTGCGTCCGTTCACCAAGCCAGACGA
>Ga0138256_10005693_pt1 | contig 13177 bp, 14 predicted proteins | sample KNB2016incub_MG_FD_105486 | JGI IMG/M metagenome (GOLD analysis project Ga0138256, IMG submission 105486) | Active sludge microbial communities from wastewater in Klosterneuburg, Austria - KNB2014incub_MG | ecosystem: Engineered > WWTP > Activated sludge > Unclassified | place: Austria...
CGAGATGATGCAGTTCATCGAGCGGCTGCGGCAGCTCTCGGGAGGCAAGCCGACCGGCTTCAAGCTGTGCATCGGCCACCCATGGGAGTGGTTCGCGATCGCCAAGGCGATGCTCGCCACCGGAATCACGCCCGATTTCATCGTCGTCGATGGCGCCGAGGGCGGTACCGGTGCCGCGCCGCTCGAGTTCACCGACCACGTCGGCGCGCCGCTGCAGGAGGGTCTGCGTCTGGTGCACAACACGCTGGTCGGCTTGAACCTGCGCGATCGCATCCGCATCGGTTGCGCCGGCAAGGTCGTCAGCGCGTTCGACATTGCGCGCCTGATGGCGCTCGGCGCCGACTGGTGCAACGCCGCGCGCGGCTTCATGTTCGCGCTCGGCTGCGTGCAGGCTCAGACCTGCCACACCGGCCGCTGCCCGACCGGCGTCGCGACGCAGGACGCGCGGCGCCAGCGCGCCCTCGTCGTTCCGAGCAAGGCCGAGCGGGTCCAGCGCTTTCATGACAACACGCTGAAGGCGTTGAAGGAACTGGTGCAGGCAGCCGGGCTCGCCCATCCGGGCGAGATCACGGCGGCACATGTCGTGCGGCGCGTTGCCGAGCACGACGTGCGCCTGCTCTCGACGCTGCTGCCGAGCGTCGAGCCCGGAGCGCTGCTCGACGGCCGCTTGCCGCCGCAGCGCGTGTTCGAGCTGTACTGGCCCTTGGCCGACGGCGCGAGCTTCGCCGTGGCGCCGCGCCGCGAGCGAGGGGCGGTCGCCGGCGTTCCGGCCTGATCGGAGCGCCCCCGAGGCGTGGGGCGCTCACACCCTGGGAGCGGGGATGAATGCGCGCGCGGGTGCCGTGACAATGCGTTACACCCCGATCGCCTCGAGCCTGACCGTTCCATGTACTCCGTATTCGTTCTCCGTCGTGAACTGCGCGAGGCCCGCCGCACCCAGGCCGCCATCGAGGCGACCCGCGACCTGCGCGTCGCCGGTGTCGCGACCACGCTCGCCGGCGCCGATGCCGCCCCGTCTTCGGCCGATCTCCTGATCGTGGACCTGAAGCTGGGTGACGGCGCGGCGCTACCCTTGCTGCAGCAGTTGCGCGCATTGCGCACGGCCGGCCGCGGTCCGCGCGTGCTCCTGGTCGCGGCCTCGCACGAGGATCCGCAACTCTGGCCGGCGCTGCGCACCGGCGCTGACAGCTATGTCCTGGAGGTCGAGGCTTCGGCGGCACCGGTGCCCGTGGCGGGTCGGGTGCTGCGCGGCGAGGCCACGGCCTCGCCCGCGCTGGCGCGCCAGCTGCTGGCGTTCTTCGGCGAGGCGAATGCGGCGGCTGCGGCGCCGCCTGCCAACGAGCGCGCCCTCGATTGGGCGACGGATGCAGGCAACCCGTTGCGCCTGTCGCGAGCCGAACGGCACATGCTGGTGCTGCTGGCGCAGGGTCACGGCATCGGACCGATCGCGCTGCGCATGGGGGTCAGCGCCGAGAGCATCGGCCGGCGCATCTGCAACGTCTACCGCAAGCTGCAGTGGGACTTGCGCAGCGGCTCGCTGTCGCTGCAGGCGGCCTGATCCGGCTGCCTCCCGCCCTCAGGTGCGCGGCGGCACGCTGTCGATGAAGCTCTGGCGCGTTTCCAGCTTGGCCTGCAGGCGCGCCAAGTTCGGGTGGTCGTCGCGCCAAGCGATCTGCGGGAAGCGGAAATCGAGGTAGCCAAGCGCGCAGCCGACGGCGATGTCGGCCAGCGAGAAGTGGATGCTCGAACACCATGGGCGCTCGCCCAGGCCCTGGCTCATCGACTTCAGCGATGCATGGACCTTCATCATCTGGCGATCGATCCAGGCCTGGCTGCGCTCACCGGGGCCGCGGCCTGCCCAGGTCTGCTCCAGGCGGACGGCGACGGCGGCGTCGAGCACGCCGTCGGCCAGCGCTTCCCAGGTGCGCACCTCGACGCGCTCGCGCCCCGACGCCGGGATCAGCCGATTCAGCGGCGACAGCGTGTCGACGTATTCGACGATGACGCGCGAGTCGAACACGGCCTCGCCGCCTTCCATCACCAGGCACGGCACCTTGCCGAGCGGATTCGACTTCAGGATGGCGTCCGAATTCCAGACGTCTTCCTCGATGTACTGGTAGTCGAGCTTCTTCTCGGCCATCACGACGCGCACCTTGCGCGTGTAGGGGCTGGTCTGCCCGCCGATCAGCTTTGTTTTCATGGTGCCCGATCCGTCCCTGTGTCCAATCGATTCTAGCGAAGCGGCCACTTCTACAATCGGGGCTGCTCCGATCGCGTCCTCGTGCGCCGCGCACGCCTTGTCATGAATCTGTCGCCACTCACCGCCCTCTCGCCGCTCGACGGCCGCTACGCCTCGCGGATGGCGGCGCTGCGGCCGCTGCTCAGCGAGTTCGGCCTGATGCACCGGCGCGTGCAGGTCGAGGTCGAGTGGTTCATTGCGCTCTCCGACTCGGGCATGCCCGAGCTGGCGCCGTTGTCGGAGGCCGCGCGCGGCCAGTTGCGCAGCCTCGTCGTGCGCTTCGGCGAGGCCGATGCGCAGGCCATCAAGGACATCGAGAAGACGACCAACCACGACGTCAAGGCGGTCGAATACTGGCTGAAGAACCGCTTTGCCGGCAATGCCGAGCTGCGTGCAGCCGGCGAGTTCGTCCACTTCGCGTGCACCAGCGAAGACATCAACAACACGAGCCACGCGCTGATGCTCAAGGCGGCGCGTGAGCAGGTGCTGCTGCCGGCGCTGGACGCGCTGATCGCCAAGCTGACCGCCATGGCGAAGGCGCATGCCGCGTTGCCGATGCTCAGCCGCACGCACGGCCAGACCGCCAGCCCGACGACGGTGGGCAAGGAGATCGCCAACGTCGCGGCGCGCCTGAGGGCGGCACGCGAGCGCATCGCCGAGGTCAAGCTGCTGGCCAAGATGAACGGCGCCGTCGGCAACTACAACGCACATATCGCCGCGTGGCCCGGTTTCGACTGGGAGCGCTTCAGCGCCGACGTCGTCGAGCGCCGTCTCGGGCTGGCATTCAACCCGTACACGATCCAGATCGAGCCGCACGACTACATGGCCGAGCTGTTCGACGCCGTCGCGCGCGCCAACACGATCCTGATCGACTGGTCGCGCGACGTCTGGGGCTACATCAGCCTGGGCTACTTCAAGCAGCGCACGAAGGCGGGCGAGATCGGCTCGTCGACGATGCCGCACAAGGTCAACCCGATCGACTTCGAGAATGCCGAGGGCAACTACGGGCTGGCCAATGCGCTGCTCGCGCACCTGAGCCAGAAGCTGCCGATCTCGCGTTTCCAGCGCGACCTGACCGACAGCACCGTGCTGCGCAACATGGGCGTGGCGCTGGGCTATGCACTGCTCGGCCACGACTCGCTGCTGCGCGGCCTCGACAAGCTCGAGATCGACGAATCGGCGCTCGCCGCCGACCTCGATGCGGCCTGGGAAGTGCTCGCCGAGCCGATCCAGACCGTGATGCGCCGCTACGGCCTGCCCAATCCCTACGAGCGGCTCAAGGAGCTGACGCGCGGCAAGGCGATCACGCGCGAGTCGCTGCGCGGGTTCATCGAGTCGCTGGAACTGCCCGCGGCCGAGCGCGAGCGGTTGCTGGCGCTGACGCCAGCGAGCTACGTCGGCAAGGCCGCCGAGCTGGCGCGGCGCATCGGTTGACGATGTTCATCGACCGCCTGCGCAACGCCGAGCGGCTCAACGCGTCGCTGCTGTGCGTCGGCCTCGATCCCGAGCCGGCGAAGTTCCCGCTCGCCTGGCGCGGCGACGCCTCGCGCATCGAGGAGTTCTGCGCGCGCATCGTCGACGCGACCAAGGATCTGGTGCTCGCGTTCAAGCCGCAGATCGCCTACTTCGCCGCGCACCGCGCTGAGGAGCAACTCGAACGGCTCGTCGCCTACATTCGCCGCGTCGCGCCCGCCGTGCCGGTGATTCTCGACGCCAAGCGCGGCGACATCGGCTCGACCGCCGAGCAGTACGCCCGCGAAGCCTTCGAGCGCTACCAGGCCGACGCCGTCACGCTCTCGCCCTACATGGGCTTCGACTCGATCGAACCCTATTTGCGCTATCCCGACAAGGGCGCCTTCCTGCTGTGCCGCACGTCGAACGCCGGCGGCGCCGATCTGCAGGCGCAGCGGTTGGCCGACGGCGAACTCGTCTACGAGCGCATCGCACGGCTGGCCGGCGGCGACTGGAACCGCAACGGACAGCTCGGCCTCGTCGTCGGCGCCACCTATCCGGCCGAGATCGCGCGCGTGCGCGAACTGGCGCCGGCGCTGCCGCTGCTGATTCCGGGCGTCGGCGCGCAGGGCGGCGACGCCGAGGCGACGGTGCAGGCAGGCTGGCGCGCCGATGCGCCGATCGCCGTCAACTCGTCTCGCGCCGTGCTCTATGCGTCGAGCGGCGACGACTTCGCGAGCGCGGCCCGGCGCGTCGCGTTGGCCACGCGCGCGCAACTCGCGGCGGCGCAGCGTTAGCATCACGGCGATGGGCCACCGCCTGACACGCATCGCGACGCGCACCGGCGACGACGGCACGACCGGCCTTGCCGACGGCACGCGCCTGGCCAAGAGTGACGCGCGCGTGCAGGCGCTCGGCGACGTCGACGAACTCAATTCCCATCTCGGCGTGCTGCTCGCGGAGCCGCTGCCCGACGATGTGCGGGATCTACTCGTCGTGATTCAGCACGAGCTGTTCAACCTCGGCGGCGAGCTGTCGCTGCCCGGGCGCGCAGTGCTGAAGGACGCCGCCGTGGCGCGTCTGGACGAGGCGCTCACCGCCTACAACGCCCAGCTGCCGCCGCTGCAGGAGTTCGTGCTGCCGGGCGGGACGCGCAGCGCGGCGCTGGCGCACGTGACACGCACCGTCGCGCGGCGCGCCGAGCGTTCGCTCGTTGCACTGGCGGCGCACGGGTCGGTCAATGCAGCGCCGCGCCAATACCTCAACCGCCTGTCGGACCTGCTGTTCGTGCTGGCGCGCGTGCTCAACCGCGCCAACCTCGACGGCCTCGGCGGCGCCGACGTCTACTGGAAGAGCGCGCGCCTCGATCGCCGGAAATGAGCGCGGTTTCGCTGCAACGCGGCGGCGTGACTTGAACCACGACGGCGACTCATCGCGCTTACACCCTGTTGCGGCACGACGCACATTGCGGCACTCTGCGTGTGCAGTCAACGAGGTGATTCATGACGGTTTTCAGCGAGCTCGGTTCAACTTTACGTTCCTTCGATTTCGTCGAGTTGCTGCTCGCGTTCCTGTTCCTGATCAGCTATGCCGTTGCGCTCGGGGATCTCTTCGGATCGCTCGGCCGTCGTCGTGCCGCCGGAGTCGCGCTGATCGCCGCGGTGTCCTTCGTCGCGCTGATCGATCCTTGGATGCACGGCGTACTGCTGGCCGCCGCAGCCGTCGCCGGCATCGGGTTGTTCATCGTGGCGGTCTGGGCCGTCAGCCTGCTGGCCGAACGCATTGCGCTTGGCTCGGCGGCCCCGAACGGCGCGGCCATGGACAGCCTGTCGGCGCTCTCCCTGTCGCCTCACCTGCACGATCCGGAGCCGGCGCCGACACCCGGCAGCGCCGCGCCGCTGCACTCGCCGCGCCGCGCTCACTCGACGTGAGGTTGTCGATCTGGGTCAATGCCGGCGGCGTGCCTGTACCGCTTCGCTGAGCGTCTGCAACACGGCGGCTGACTCGTCCCATCCGAGGCAGGCGTCGGTGATGCTCTTGCCGTATTCGAGCTTGACGGGATCGTCCTTGCCCGGGGTGAACGGCTGAGCTCCGGCGTGCAGGTGGCTTTCGACCATCACGCCGAAGACGCGGCGCGAGCCGCCGCCGATCTGCGCGCCGAGGTCTCGCGCCACGTCGGTCTGCCTCGCGTACTGCTTGCTGCTGTTGGCATGCGAGCAGTCGACCATCAGCCGACCCGGCAGCTTGGCTGCCTCCAGATCCTTGCACGCCGCTTCGACATGCGCCGCGTCGTAGTTCGGCGACTTGCCGCCGCGCAGGATGACATGGCAATCGCGGTTGCCCTTGGTCTCGACGATCGCCACCTGCCCGTTCTTGTGCACCGACAGGAAGTGGTGCGGCCGTGCCGCAGCCTGGATCGCGTCGGTTGCGATCTTGATGTTGCCGTCGGTACCGTTCTTGAAGCCGATCGGCGCCGAGATGCCCGACGCCAGCTCGCGGTGCACCTGGCTTTCCGTCGTGCGGGCGCCGATCGCGCCCCACGCGATCAGGTCGCCGAGGTACTGCGGCGAGATCACGTCGAGGAACTCGCTGCCCGCGGGCAACCCCAGCCTGTTGATCTCGACCAGCAGGTGGCGCGCGATGCGCAGCCCCTCGTCGATGCGAAAGCTCTCGTCGAGATAGGGGTCGTTGATCAGGCCCTTCCAGCCGACGGTCGTGCGTGGCTTCTCGAAATAGACGCGCATCACGATCTCGAGCGTGTCGGCGTACTTGCGGCGCTGCGGCAGCAGCCGGCGCGCGTAGTCGATCGCTGCCGTCGGGTCGTGGATCGAACACGGACCCATCACGACGAGCAGCCGGTCGTCCTGCCCCTGCATGACATTTCGGATGCGCCGCCGGGTGTCGGCCACAAGCGTCTCCACCGCCGTGCCGCGGATCGGGAAGAAGCGAATCAGGTGCTCGGGTGGCGGCAGCGGCATGACGTTCTCGATTCGTTCGTCGTCGGTCTGGCTCGTCTTCTCGGTGGACGGGTTCCAGGCCTCGGTGGCGTGCGGCAGCGGCGGGTTCATCGGTGGGGCTCCTGTTGGTGTGCTTCGATGCGAGCGGCAAAAAAAAACCGCCGGAATCTCCGGCGGTTTTTCTGAGTTCGGCAGCGTTCGTCAGTTACGCGCTGGCCTCTCCTCCGCCGGTGCGGTGCGAGAACCAGAAGTACGCAAAATGAAAGCCGTACGAACGCATGGAACGTAATGTAGCATGCGACCGCGGGGCCGTTGCTACTGGCTGACGGGATCGAGCGGCGCGACCGGCTCAGGCCGTGCCGCCCACCGTCAGCCCGTCGATGCGCAGCGTCGGCTGGCCGACGCCGACCGGCACGCTCTGGCCTTCCTTGCCGCAGGTGCCGACGCCGGTGTCGAGCTGCAGGTCGTTGCCGATCATGCTGACACGCGTCAGTGCGTCCGGCCCGTTGCCGATGATCGTCGCGCCCTTGACGGGGTACTGGATCTTGCCGTTCTCGACCCAGAACGCCTCCGACGCCGAGAAGACGAACTTGCCGCTCGTGATGTCGACCTGTCCGCCGCCGAAGTTGGTTGCGTAGAGGCCTCGCTTCAGGCTGGCGACGATCTCGTCGCGCGTGCGGTCGCCGGCCAGCATGTAGGTATTGGTCATGCGCGGCATCGGCACGGCGGCGTAGCTCTCGCGGCGGCCATTGCCGGTCGGCGCGGTCTTCATCAGGCGCGCATTCATCGCGTCCTGCAGGTAGCCCTGCAGGATGCCGTCATCGATCAGCACGTTGCGCTGGCTGGCATTGCCTTCGTCATCGACGTTGAGCGAGCCGCGCCGGTCGGGCAGCGTGCCGTCGTCGAGCACCGTGACGCCCTTGGCCGCGACACGCTCGCCGACGCGGCCCGAGAATGCGCTGGAGCCCTTGCGGTTGAAGTCGCCTTCGAGGCCGTGGCCGATCGCCTCGTGCAGCAGGATGCCCGGCCAGCCCGGGCCCAGCACGACGGACATCTCGCCGGCGGGCGCCGGGCGCGATTCGAGGTTGGTCAGCGCGGCGTTCACCGCGGCGTCGACGTAGCCTTCGATGATCGAGTCGTGGAAGTAGCCGAGCCCAAAGCGGCCGCCGCCGCCGTTGCTGCCCATTTCACGGCGGCCGTCCTGTTCGGCGATCACCGTCACACTCAGACGCACCAGCGGGCGCACGTCGGCGGCGATCGTGCCGTCGGCGCGCGCGACAAGCACGACGTCGTATTCGGCGGCCAAGCCTGCCATCACCTGCACCACTCGCGGATCCTTGGCGCGCGCCAGCTTCTCGACCTTCTCGAGCAGCGATACTTTCTGCGTGCTGTCGAGCGTTGCGATCGGGTCCATCGGCGTGTAGAGCACGCGGCTGCCGGCTACCGTGCTGCGCGCGGGCACGCGCACGCGCCGACTCTGCCCGGCAGCGGCGATCGTGCGCACGGTGCGTGCGGCGTCGAGCAGGGCGGCCTCGGAGATGTCGTCGGAGTAGGCGAACGCCGTCTTCTCGCCGGCGACGGCGCGCACGCCGACGCCCTGGTCGATGCCGAAGCTGCCGCTCTTGACGATGCCTTCCTCCAGGCTCCAGCCTTCGCTGCGCGTGTACTGGAAGTAGAGGTCGGCGTCGTCGACGCGGTGCTGCGTGATCGTGCGCAGCGCCTGCGCCAGCGTCGCCTCCGAGAGGCCGAACGGTTCGAGCAGCAGCGTGCGCGCCGCGGCGAGGCGCTCGACGGTGGGTTCGCGGGTGATCATGGGGCGGATTCTAGGAGCCCCGGTCAGGCTGCGCCTCCGGGTGCTCGATGACCTTGCCCGGCGCGACACATCTTTACGAGGGCGTTGTCGGCGCCTGCGCAGCGCCTTGCGTTGTGTCTCCTGCGGGCGGGTCTGCCGCGCCTCATCACCAACAACAGGAGATTCACCATGACGGGTTTCAAGACTTCAGTTGCCGGCGTGGCGCTGGCCTGCGCCTCGCTGGCCGGTTTCGCACAAACCGCCCCGGACCCGGCCGCGACGCCGGGCGTCGACCAGCGCCAGGCGCGGCAGGAGCGGCGCATCGACCAGGGCGTGGCCTCCGGCGAGCTGACCAAACGCGAAGCGCGCCGCCTCGATCGCGAGCAGAACGTCGTCGACAAGGCCGAGAACAAGGCCAAGGCCGACGGCACCGTGACGGCGGCCGAAAGAAAGCGCCTGCACCGCATGCAGAACCGCTCCAGCCGCGACATCCGCCGCCAGAAGCACGACGCGCAGCAGGCGCCGGGCAAGAGTTGACCACCGTCGGCGCCGCGCGCGCCGCTCAAGCGCGCTCGTTGCGCAGCGCCAGCGCCGCCTCGTAGAGCGCATTGCGCGGCGCGCCGGTCAGCTCGGCGGCGAGCGCGACGGCCTGCTTCAGCGGCAGCTCGCGCAGCAGCAGTTGCAGCGCGCGTTGCGCCGCGTCATCGGCGGCGGCGCTGCCGCCGCCGGGCGCCGGCGCCTGCTCGTGCAGCACGAGCACGAACTCGCCGCGCAGCCGGTTGCGATCGGCCGCCAGCCAGCCGGGCAGCTCGTGGCAGCGCAGCTTGACGACGGTCTCGAACTGCTTGGTCAGCTCGCGGCACAGCGTCAGCGGCCGTTGCGGGCACGTCAGCGCCAGCGCAGTAGCCAGCGCTTCGACTCGGTGCGGCGCCTCGAACAGGATCTGCGCCGCAGCGTCGCGCGCCAGGCCGGCGACGTCGGCCGCGCGCTCGCGCGCGCGAGCGCCGACGAAGCCGACGAAGCGAAAGCCCCGGTGCGTCGACGTGCCCGCGACGCTGAGGGCCGCGAGCGCCGCGCTCGGGCCCGGCAGCGGGACCGTGCGATGGCCCGCCACCAGCGCAGCCTCGACCAGCGCCGCGCCCGGATCCGACAATGCCGGCGTGCCGGCGTCGCTGACGTAAGCCACGCGCTCGCCGCGCGCCAGGCGCTCGAGCACGCGCTGCGCCGCTTCGCGCTCATTGTGTTCGTGCACCGCGAGCATCGGCTTGTCGAGCCCGAGGTGGCGCAGCAGCGCGGCGGTGACGCGCGTGTCCTCGCAGGCGACGGCATCGACCAGCGCCAGCACGTGGATCGCGCGCAGCGTCACGTCGGCCAGATTGCCGATCGGCGTCGCCACCACGTAGAGCGCGCCTGCGGGATACTGCTGCCCGCCGGCAGCCTGTGCGGCAGCCTGCACAATCGATGAGGCGTCGATGGACACGAGCAGGGGTGAAACGAAGTCCCGGAAGTCGACGGGCGACGAAGGCGAGGCGCTTGCGCTCGCGTACCTGCAGCGCGCGGGGTTGACGCTGCTGCAGCGCAATTATCGGGTCGCCGCGGGGCCGGCAGCCCGCGCCGGTGAGGTCGATCTCATCCTGCGTGAGCGCGACGGCACGCTCGTCTTCGTCGAAGTGCGCGCGCGGCGCGACCTGCGCCACGGCGGCGCGGCCGCCAGCGTGACGCACACCAAGCAACGCCGCATCGCCTATGCGGCACGCCACTACCTGCTGGGCGAGCGCCCGCTGCCACCGTGCCGCTTCGATGTGGTCGCCGTCGATGGCGGGCGCATCGAATGGCTGAAGGCAGCGTTCGACGTCTCGACGTGACGCGCGCTGCATGCCCCGGCAGGAACCCCGCTGCCGCCCCCGTGTCTTATGATGCATGTCCATGCTCGAACAGCGCATCCAGCAGCAGTTCTTCGACAGCGCCGACCTGAAATACCAGTCCGCCGAGGCGCTGACCCGTCCGATCGCCGACGCGGTCAATGCCATCGTCGGATGCATCACGGCGGGCGGCAAGGTGCTGGCCTGCGGCAGCGGCGGCTCGGCGAGCGATGCGCAGTACTTCGCGGCCGAGTTCATCGGCCGCTTCGAGCGCGAGCGCCCGGGGCTCGCGGCGATCGCGCTCGGCGCCGACAGCGCCGTGATGTCGGCGATCGGCGACGGTTACGACTACACGCAGGCCTTGGCGCGCCAGGTGCAGTCGCTCGGAGCGCCGGGCGACGTACTGCTCGCGATCAGCGCCGACGGCAATGCGGCCAACGTCGTCGCGGCGGTCGACGCGGCGCGCGCGCGCGACATGACGGTCGTCGCGCTCAGCGGCCACGGCGGCGGCCGGCTGCGCGAGCGACTGCTCGAGACCGACGTCCACATCTGCGTGCCGCACGAGCGGGCCGCGCGCGTGCAGGAAGTGCACTTGCTGGTGCTGCACTGTCTGTGCGACGCGGTCGATCTGCAACTGCTAGGAGAACAGGATCTCGCATGACATCGACGTTTCGCACCTCCACCGTTGTCGCTGCGCTGGCCGCAACGTGCCTGCTCGGCGCCTGCGCGCCGCTGCTTGTCACCGGAGCCGTCGTCGGCGGCTCGATGCTCGTCACCGACCGGCGCACGTCGGGCGTGCAGATCGAGGACCAGGCCATCGAGCTGAAAGCGATGACGCGCGTGCGCGAGGCGATCGGCGACCGCGGCCACGTCAACGTCGTCAGCTACAACCGGCAGGTGCTGATGACGGGCGAGGTGCCGAGCGACGCAGACAAGGCCGCCGTTGCGCAATCGGTCTCGCGCATCGAGAATGTGCAAAGCATCGTCGACGAGATCGCCGTGATGCCGGCGTCGTCGTTCAGCGCGCGCTCGAACGACACGATCGTCACGAGCAAGGTCAAGGCCAGCCTCGTCGACGCCAAGGACGTGATCGCCAACGCCTACAAGGTCGTGACCGAGCGGGGCACGGTCTACCTGCTGGGCCGCGTCACCGAGCGCGAGGCGAACCGCGCGGCCGAGATCGCGCGCAGCGTCGGCGGCGTGCAGAAGGTCGTCAAGGTGTTCGATATCGTCAGCGAGGCCGAGCTCGCCAACATCCAGACGCGCAGGTAGCGCGCCGGTTCAGACGATCGTCAGATGCTCGGTGCCGGCCGACAGGTCGGTGTTGCGGGCGCGGCTGCTGTTGAGCTTGATCTGCAGGCGCAGGTCGTTGACCGAATCGGCGTTGCGCACGGCGTCCTCGTAGGTCACGAGGTGGCCTTCGTAGAGGTCGAACAGACTCTGGTCGAAGGTCTGCATGCCCAGCTCGCGGCTGCGCTTCATGATCTCCTTGATCTCGGCGACCTCGCCCTTGAAGATGAGCTCCGAGATCAGCGGCGTGTTGAGCATGATCTCGACCGCCGCGATGCGCCCCTTGCCTTCCTGGCGCGGCAGCAGGCGTTGCGACACCAGCGCCTTCAGGTTCAGCGACAGATCCATCAGCAGCTGAGCGCGCCGCTCCTCGGGGAAGAAGTTGATGATGCGGTCGAGCGCCTGGTTCGCGCTGTTGGCATGCAGCGTCGCCATGCACAGGTGGCCGGTCTCGGCGAAGGCCACGGCGTGATCCATCGTCTCGCGGTCGCGGATCTCGCCCATCAGGATCACGTCGGGCGCCTGCCGCATCATGTTCTTGAGTGCGATGCCCCAGCCGTCGGTGTCGACACCGATCTCGCGCTGCGTCACGATGCAGTTCTTGTGCGGGTGCACGAACTCGACCGGATCCTCCACCGTGATGATGTGGCCGTAGGAATTCTCGTTGCGGTGGTCGACCATCGCCGCGAGCGAGGTGCTCTTGCCCGAGCCTGTCGCGCCGACGAAGATCACCAGCCCGCGCTTGGTCATCGTCACGTCCTTGAGCACCTGCGGCAGGCCGAGCGAGTCGATCGTCGGCAGCGTCTTGGGGATCGTGCGCAACACCAGGCCGACGTTGCCCTGCTGCACGAAGGCGTTGACGCGAAAGCGCCCGACGCCCTGCGGCGAGATCGCGAAGTTGCACTCCTTCGTGCGCTCGAATTCGGCCGCCTGCTTGTCGTTCATCACCGAGCGCGCCAGCGCCAGCGTGTGCTGACCGGTGAGGGGCTGTGGCGACACCTTGGTCACCTTGCCGTCGACCTTGATCGCCGGCGGGAAGTCGGCGGTGAGGAACAGGTCCGAACCGTTGCGCGACACCATCAGGCGCAGCAGGTCGTTGACGAACTTCGATGCCTGGTCTCTTTCCATGACGAACTCCCGATGGCAGCTGGCCGCGGTGCGCGGTCAGCTGCGTGACAACAAGGCGCTGAGCCGGGCGCTGACCTGGCGCAGCCGCAGCGAGAGGCGCCGCGACAGCGACGCCAGCAGTGCGAGCGCGAGCCGCGGGTGGCGGCTCATCATCTCGTCGAGCCGGCGCGCGTCGATCACGGCCAGCGTCGTCGGCGTCAGCGTCGTGCAGGCGGAAAAGCGCGCGCCCGCGTCGAGCAGGGACATCTCGCCCAGCATGTCGCCCGCATGCGCCTCCGCGAGCCGCGCGCGGCCGCCCCAGGCCTGCACGCGGTCGACGGCAAGCGACCCCTCCAGCACGACGACGAGGTAGTCGCCCTGCTCGTTCTGGCCGATCACTTCCTGGTTCGCCGGCACCTGCGTGTATTCCATGTAGTCGGCCAGGCGCGCCAGGTCGTCGGCCGACAGCGCGGCGAAA
>Ga0138256_10005695_pt1 | contig 13175 bp, 13 predicted proteins | sample KNB2016incub_MG_FD_105486 | JGI IMG/M metagenome (GOLD analysis project Ga0138256, IMG submission 105486) | Active sludge microbial communities from wastewater in Klosterneuburg, Austria - KNB2014incub_MG | ecosystem: Engineered > WWTP > Activated sludge > Unclassified | place: Austria...
ACTTATTGACTATAGTCAGGTCTACAACATCATTAAGTCAAAAGGCCAACTTGAGAAGGGCCAGACAGCGGTGATTGATACTTGGCATGACCGCCTCTACTGGTATCTGGGACAAGACTTTCCCGATCCGTACCTGTTCAGATGGATCAATGAAGAGGGTCTGATCAATGGTCTGCCTAAGCTGACCACCTATAAAATCAATGCCCAGGGAGAAAAGTATATTCCAGACTCCAAGCATCTTCTCATTGTAGGAGAGCTCAAAGACCTAAAGTTGGCTATGGCCAAATACCCCCGTGGCTTTATTTTCATCGATGACGCATCACTTCCCAAGGAAGTTCTTGATTATGTCCAGACAAATCTTAAAAAAGAGTTATATCTTGACCATTACCCACTCGATGACAATCCCTATTCTATCTGGCCGGCTACGCTCTATAGTTGGGGGATCAAATAACAATTACGTATGAGAAACATTTTGTACTACATATATCTATCACTTTGCTTAGACTGGGCACTCGTTGTAAATCCATTTTTTAGGAGAATCACTACGAAGGATAAAGCCGAGTTAATGGTAAAAAAGTATTTATATTTTTTACTCATAATACTGGGGCTCAAAAAAGTTATCTTGGGAAAAACCTACATATCATTATTTGGACAGGAGCTGCATGCGTCCGAATTCGGTCTCGAGCGATTTCAGACCGCTTTGATCAAACAAGGAGAGTTCTTAAGCATGTTCGATACGAAAGAAGTAGCCACAGTTATTGATATCGGCGCAAACATCGGTAATGTTAGCCTCGCAGTAAGTAAACTTTTTCCAGACGCAAAAATATACGCAATAGAGCCGGTTTTTGACATATATAAAATTCTCAAGAAAAGCACGACGAAACATCTAAATATTTATACGTTTCCATTAGCCATTTCAAATAACTCAAAATCGGTCACCATGCTCTATAATAAAAAACTTCCTGAAGGGAGTTTGGTAATGAATAACTCAGTGAGTTTTAAGGGGAAAAAAATTCATGTTAAAGCGCTTACTTTAGACTCATTTATAAAGCAGAATCATATTAAACAAATTGACTATCTTAAAATTGACGTAGAATCTTTCGAAAAAAATGTGCTACAAGGCGCTCATGAATCTCTGGGGGATGTTCACTATTTATGTTTGGAAATTCAAGCCACAGACTACACGGACTATACCTTCTCTGAGTTAGTCGGGATGCTGTACGGTAAAAACTATAATTTTCAGCTTCTTAAATTTCATGAATATCCCACGAATCTAAAAAAAACATTTACATTAGCTGATTGTTTATTTGAAAATATTAAATTTAAACAAAAAAAAACTTGAGTATGAAGCGAGAAATAATAGCTTCAATAATCATTGTTCACTGGAACACTCCCAGAGAGCTCGGAGTTCAACTCTCCAAACTCAAGCCAAGTAATGAACTTGAGATAATTGTCGTAGACAATGCTTCTGAACAAACGGAGGAGCTGCTCTCTTGTTTTGAACTATTAGAGCGCCGCCAAATAAAAATAATCAGAAATAAAACAAACTTAGGATTCGCCGGTGCTTGTAATCAAGGTGCAAAAAACGCAAAAGGGGAGTGGTTGCTATTTCTAAATCCAGATACTCACATAACTTCATCTGATATTTTGAAATTTATCGAGAATGCGGAAGTGCAACAATTCGACGCAGCATGCTTAAATCCTGCATCCGGCAATTATCTTAAACCACTACCATCTGCACTTTCACTACTTGCGGAATTTTCACCTTTTTGCAGATTTATACCTCTTAGACTTTTTAGGCAGAAAACTTTGTTTGGTGGGGGATTGCTGATTAAAAAGAGTGTACTTAAAAAATTAGGCGGTTGGGATGAAGATTTCTTCTTATGGTTTGAGGACAGCGACCTCACCAAACGACTACTGGATGAAGGTTATAAAATCGGTTGGATCGAGGTTCCCCATAATCATGCTGGGGGAGTATCTTTTAAAGGACTTAAGGAACAGCAACGACGCGAACTATTTTTTGCTTCCATGAATCTCTACGCTCAAAAACACTTTGGATACTTCGGAAAATTTGCCGTTAAGTTTCTGACTGTTTTAAACACAAGATGATACGCTATACGATATACGTTATGGATTCGGCAAGCTCACCACGAGTACGAAATACGAGACAATGAAAATAGCAATCATCGGTGCAGGAATAACAGGACTATCAACCGCTCACCTTCTGAGTAAGGAGGGTCATTCAGTAACCGTCTATGAAGCTTCACCTGTCACCGGAGGACTTGGCACCTTCGTCAGAGTCCAAAACAGCTCTATCGAACGGTTCTATCATCATTTTTTTCGATCGGACACTCATGTAATTAATCTTATCAAACAGCTTGGAATAGGGAGTAAGCTCAAATTTTACCCATCGAAGACAAGTATCCTGTACGAAGGGGCGACATATCCATTTTCTTCACCACTAGACCTACTCACGTTCAAACCTCTACCTTTCATAGATCGACTTAGACTCGGTGTTGCATTAGCAATTCTCAAATATTTACCCGTAAATATAAAAAAATTAGATTCTGTCTCTGCTAAAAGTTGGCTTATGACCTATGCCGGAGCCGAAGCATATAAAGTAATCTGGAAACCACTTCTTGTCGGGAAGTTTGCTAAATTTTCAGAAGATGTACCGGCGGCATGGCTGCGAGAGAGAATAAGAGACAGATCCTTTGATTTAGGCTACCTTGATGGCGGGTCAGAGACTCTTTTTAATGCTCTTGTTGCCGAACTTAAGAAATATAAGGTGTCGATCAATCTCAATACACCTGTGACCAGCGTCGAATCATATAAGGATAGGGTTGATCTTGAGGTCGGCGGAAAAAAAGTATCATTTGATAAGTGTCTTATTACCGCCGTCTCACCGATTGCAAGAAAGTTACTCAAAAATAAACTTACGCCGAAATTAGATAAGCTTTTAAACTCTCAAGACCAACTTGGAGCCGTCTGTCTCCTGTTGGAGTTATCTCAGCCTATTCAAAATCAATACTGGATAAATGTCTGTGAAGATAATGAGCCAGTATTAGTAATGGTTGAGCACACAAATCTCATTGACAAAAAAAACTACGGAAACAGGTCGTTGGTATACCTTGCCAACTATCTTCACAGAGACAGCGACAGATTTAGGGAGAGTGATGAGATTGTGGTAAGAACGTATTTGTCTATTCTTAGAAAACTAAACCCAAAGTTCAAAAACTCATGGATAAAAAAATCAACCGTCTCTCGTGTTCCAAGAGCGCAGACCATCTTTGGACTTAACTCCTTTGCAGATCGTCCACCAAATCAACTCTTGCACAATGTATTTCTTGCAAATATTGATCAGATGTACCCACACGACAGAAACTTTAATCTGGGTGTAGAGTTGAGTAAAAAAGTTAGCAACATTATGACAAATTCATGAAACGTGAATGGCTCGTAATAGTTCTATGGATCGCTATCTTTATTCTTATCCGTTCACTACATTTTACTGCTGGATTAAATTTTAGCCAAGACCAAGCGTCTGACTCACTGCATGGATTAGATTTGTTAAGAGCTCATAAAATTACCCTAATTGGAACTCAGACAGGATACAACTATCACGGCAGACTGCTCTTCCAGGGCCCACTATTTATATATACATATATGACGTATAACCTATTAGGTGGGTTCAACCCAATTATAAGCTCATATATCTTTATGCTTACAGGGTCTTTGGCTATAATTCCTCTTTATTTTGGAATGAAACGCCTTACAAATACACATTTAGCGATACTTTCCATCGTTTTATATAGCTTGGTTCCATACTTCATTAACTACACTAAGTTCATGTGGAACCCCAACTTCCAGTTTATCCTGACTCCTGTTCTAATATATTTTTTTGCTCTATACCACACTCAAAAATCATTACGTTGGCTACTTGTTTTAAGCATAACCGCAGGAGCACTTTTGCAGTATCACTACCAATTTGTAGTTATTATAACCGCACTCGGTATATATCTTCTCTCTCAAAAATCTAGGTTAAAAAATTTCTTTGTATTTGTAGCCGGTCTTGCGATAGGATTCTCGCCGGTATTACTCTTTGAACTCAGGAATGGATTTTACAATCTAAATACTGTTGTTATTTATTTACAGCATTACGATGAGGTCTTTATAAAAAATGGTTCGACATCTGTAAGTCCTCATTTTTTTCTAAGTATCTCCCTTGTGGTTTGTTGCGTTGTCTTAGTGCTTCTTAAGAAGCACATAAAAAAATCATACGTAGTAATAGCGATCGTTTTTTTGCTTCCATTTACTGAACCGTACCTAAAAGTACCTGACCGAATGTATAACTCAACAATTCAATGGAAACTCGAAAATGAACTTAAGGTATACGACATTATAAGCAAGTACAATCTGAAAGAGACCAACATATCGCATCTCGATTATGACAATATCGCTGTAGTACAGAAATACTTTCTAGCTAGGGATAATAAGCAATTTTATGACGATTACTACAATAATAAATATCTCTTTGCTGTTAGTAAAACTGATAAACTGAGCCAATACAAGGCCTATGAGATCGCTTCATTTTCACCGAGAAAAATAGTAAAATCATGGCCTATTAGTTCGATCTACACTCTATATCTACTCGAACGAACTAATAAGCCAATATGAACGATTCAGAGTACAAAAATATATTTAAACATGAAAGTACACACTTTTTTTATCGAACAACTCATGAGTTAATTATCAAACTCGTTCGAAAATTAGGAGCATCGAGGAAATCATTATTATTGGACGTCGGTTGTGGAACTGGTTTGCTCGTAAAGAAACTCGCTACTTTTACTAATGCTCAAGGTGTTGATTCACACCCAAATGCTCTTAAGTTTGCGAAGCTTCGTAAGATTAATATTCGTAAGGGGAGCATCTCAAATCTTCCTTACCAAGCGAATACTTTCGATGTTATTGTCTGCATAGATGTTCTATGCCATCGGTCAATCAAAAGCGACCATCGTGCTCTACTCGAGCTAAAAAGAATACTTAAACCGGAAGGTTCGCTCATCATACGAGTTCCGGCACATCAATTTTTATACAGTAATCATGATTCCTACGTTTATACAAAGAAAAGATACGAATATAAACACTTCAGAAACGCTTTGTTAAAAGCGGGATTATCAGTCCCTTACTACAGCTACATGAATTTGTTTTTGTTTATACCATCCTATCTAAAGAGCTTGTTGGAAAGCAAATCTACTACCGAAGTCAAATCTTCAGTTTCTAGAACTAGCCCTTTCTTGAATGTTATATTGTATAAACTACTCTCTCTTGAATCTTTTTTTATGACAAGACGCCTACCGTTACCATTTGGAATCGAGTTACTTGCCATATGCAACAAAAAACCAAGCCGTTAAAAAGTTTAAGTATCTTCTTCCCTTTTTACAATGACGCTGGTACGGTCGAACAGGCAATTAGCGGTGCCTTCTCCATCGGATCTCACCTCACAAATAGACTTGAAGTAATAGCTCTGTATGGTGGTAAATCAGTAGACGATACCTTTGCACAAATTCTTAAGATGCAACGTAAATATAGATCTCTTAAGATTATAGACAGAACGAGCAATCTAGAAGGTTATGCAGTTATTAAATACGGACTAGTACAGTCCACTAGTGATTGGGTTTTTTATACGGATGGAGATCTTCAGTATAACTTAGTAGATCTGATTAGATTGGTTAAAAAACAGCTAGATACAAATGCAGATGTCATAAATGGATTCAAAATCAATAGGGGAGACAAAGCTCTTAGGACTACTCTAGGTGAACTCTATAAAAAACTTACTAAAATAGTATTCAAGATACCCATATCGGATCCGACCTGCGACTTCCGATTAATTAAAAGTTCATTTCTGAAACAATGTCCTCTTTTTTCGTCGAATGCTTCAATCTGCGTTGAACTAATAAAGGAGCTGCAACTTGCAGGAGCAAAATTTACAGAGATTCCCGTTCGTCATAGAAAAAGGAAATACGGTAAATCAAATTATAAACCTTTCTCGCTTTTAATAGAACGGTTTTTTGGAGACCTGCTGTTGTGGATACGCCTAAGAAGACGCTATAATAAATAATCATGAAAATTATTGATGTTAAGAGATTGGCACTTCCAGAGGTTAAGGTTATAAGCTTTCAGAGATTTAAAGATGAGCGAGGATACTTCACAGAGATTTACAGAAAAGATCACTTTGATGAACATCCGGATCTGCAAGAATTTAAGAATAAAAATTTCGTACAGTACAACGAAAGCTATTCTAAAATAAATACCATCCGAGGTATGCATTTTCAATGGAATCCAAAGATGGGTAAACTTGTCAGAACGATCATGGGACATATGGTAGATATCGTGATGGACATCAGAAAAGGATCTCCAACCTTTGGGAAGATGATCGCTTACGACATGCAGTTTGATCTAGATAGTGATTTTGGTGAGTTTATTTGGGTACCGGAAGGATTCGCTCATGGAAACTTTTATCTTGAAGATACTAAAATTAATTATTTCTGTACCAGTGGTTGGAATCCTGTGTGCGAGGGAAGCATCTCGCCAATTGCACAGGACATCGATTGGTCAATGTGTGATAAGAAGCTCAAGTCCAAATTTGATAACATCGTGAACGGTTCACATCTAATTAGCGACAAAGATAGAGACGGTTTTACATTAGCTCAGTGGACTGAGAACCCAAACTCAAACGAATTTATCTACGGCCCGACTTCTTAGTAAAGAACTGAACCAAAGAAAACGCCATTCCAATATATAGATATGGTAGTAGGACTATAAAGTATCTTTCGTAAGCTGCCTGAATAGACAGGTATGCTAGGTATGTAGGTGAAATGACATAGATAAGCGTCATTAGATTTGGCTTCATTCTCTCGTGCATGAGGCGTCTGACAGAAGCTATACTTGTCATACATAAGCCAATAGGCCATAACAAGGTCCAGTACTGAGCGCGCAGCACCTCTCGGGCACCCCACCAACTCTTTAGATACCCTGTCATAAACAGTACAAGTGAAGCGCCGGGGACCGACGATACTGAGTGATGAAACCAATATTTCAAAGTCTTTAGTTCGAAGAAGACGATATTGAATAGCCCACGATGTGCAATAAAGGACCTCGCATACACTAAACAAAATACAAAAAAAGCGGTACAAATCTGATATGTGAAATGTCTCGTGTCAAATCTTCTCTTTATTAAGAGATAGCAATTAATCAATGCTATAAAAAACAAAGATCCTGCCCAAAACTTTGAGGTGAGCAACAAGCCAAGTATGATGCCTTGTAGCCAATATTTGCGCGTATATATGACGGAGACGATTAAATATGATATTACCAACACGCTCTGACCCAGGTCTAGCAGAGCCTGCGTTGAGAACGAGATGAAGAGTGGATCGATCGCCAAGAGGGCTGAGGCAAGTAGTGCACCCTTCCAGCTACGAGAGACGGTAAACCCAAGGAAATACGTAAGTAACAGCAGCAGGAGACTCAACACAACCTGCACCAGATATGGATTGTCAGTAAGACGCGTCATGAACCCAAACATATATTTAATGAGCGGAGGGTGTTGAAAGTTATACTCAGTTGGATCGGCTCCCATTGAGTAGAGATAGCCAGCGGCTATATGTATCTCATCATCGGACAAAAATACACGTTTGCCGTCAACCTCATGAGGTATATCCTGCGAGAGATAGTATCGACCGATAAGGTGAGGATCCATGCGGTAATTAAATGGATTTTGTTTATGAATGATCAGCGATAGGACATATATTACGCAGATTACGATTACCGCAAACGCCCGATGTTTAGTCATTTTTCTTTTTTTGTGATATGACTACCAATGTCAATCCGACTGGGGCACCACCTACAAGCTCTTCAATCCTAAGCAATGCATCCGTCACAGCGCGAATGAATCGCGATGCCAAGTTTTGTTTATATCTGAACGACTCTTTGATTGGCTGCTGCATTATTCTCTCAAAGAAAAAATATGCAAAGTATCCTAGTACATTCCAATAACTGACGTTCACAACCTTACAGCCTTCTAAACTCTGCAACTTTCTAACTAAATCTTGCTTATCATATCTTCTATAGTGTCCCCATGTCTTATCTCGCTTTCCATATAGGTGCATATGTGCAGGAACCGTTAGAACGAGATATCCTCCTTTTTTAACAAAGGTGAATAAATTCGTTAGAGCTACCTCATCATTCTGAATGTGTTCAATTACGTCAGATGCAATCACAACATCATAACTCTCTTTACCATGAAGATTTGTAATGTCCCCTTGGCTAATTTTTACGTCCTTAAGCTTGAAGTCTTTACGCATCTCATGCACCTGATCTTTTTCAAGTTCAATTCCCTCTACCTCAAACCCACGGTCCTTAAAAAACTTTAGGAATAGACCATTACCAGCACCAACATCTATGAAAGATCCTTGCTTTATAGGAAGTTTCTTAAGTATGAATCGTGCTAGATTGGTTATACGAAGATCGTAGTCCGAGGTAGCTAAAGTTAGTTGCTGAGTGCTTAAATCCTTCATTTAACTTTGATGTTACGCGCTATTTCTTTTTTGTATTTCGTATCGTTTTAAATCAGCTTCAACCATCATCTTCACCAACTCGGGGAACGTGACCTTTGGAGTCCAACCAAGTTGTTTCTTAGCCTTTTCAGCTTTACCCAAAAGGTTTGGTACTTCGGCCGGTCTCTTGAATCGCGGGTCAATAGTAATGTAACTTTTCCAATCAGAGATTCCAGCAGCATCAAATGCCAGCTCCACAAACTCCTGAACGGTATGAGTCTCACCCGTTGCAACAACGTAATCATCTGGTTCTGCTGCCTGAAGCATTAGATGCATAGCCTCAACATAGTCCCCAGCAAAACCCCAGTCTCGCTTGGCATCGAGATTGCCTAGTCGCAACTCTTTTGCCAAACCGTGCTTGATCTTTGCAACTCCATCTGTGATCTTTCTTGTTACGAATTGAATTCCTCGAATTGGAGACTCATGATTGAACAATATTCCATTACATGTGAACATTCCGAAGGACTCTCTGTAATTAACGGTCATCCAGTAAGCATAGACTTTTGAGACTCCGTAAGGACTTCGGGGATGAAACTGCGTATTCTCATCCTGATAACCATTCTCAATTCCGGTTCCAAACATCTCAGAAGTAGAGGCTTGATAAAACTTGGTGGTGGGGGACAGAAGTTTAATCGCATTTAGCATATAAAGAACTCCTAAAGAGTTGACTTCGGTCGTATGTTTTGCCTGTTCCCAAGAAGAGCCGACAAAGGACTGGGCTGCAAGATTGTATACCTCATCTGGTCGTGCATGCTTAACAACACCCATTAAAGAAGACTCATCGGTAAGATCACCCTCTATAAAGTTAATGTCCTTTGAGATTCCAAGATAGTCGGTATTCTGAAAATTCGGATTTGAGTATCGCGACATCATTCCGTATACCTTATACCCATTATCTAAAAGATGTTTTGCTAAGTAAGGTCCGTCCTGTCCCAAGATTCCAGTAACCAGTGCTGTTTTTGCCATATGCAATATATTGTAGCGTATTTAAAACGTTTTATGTGCTATTTCTAGCCTAATATCATAGAATATAACATGCTCAAGAAATTTACAATATTTCTTAAACACCCCACCAGTATCCACATCTACATAAATACTTTAGGAAACTACCTGAATACCGCCTTTACCGCTATCTTTGCGCTAGTTTTGGTACGAGCCATGACACCGGCGGAGTACGGAGTACTTGGAGTCCTGTTAGGGGTCTCGTATGTACTGGCTAACATCTTTGATTTCGGTACAACTGCAACTATCTACTCGTATCTGCCTGCAATGCTGGAGAAACGGACCGGCAATCTCTACAACTTTGTAAAGACGCTTTTTATCTACCAAACAATTTTTGCAACGGCATCTGTCGTCATTCTGCTCTTTACCTTTAGTTGGCTTGATAAATATTTTTTTAAAACTGGCGCAGATCAACTAACAATCTATCTAGTTTTTCTCGGGGTCATATTTTTTATCTGGCAGAACTTTATATCAAATGTACTTCTGGCAGGAAAGCATTTCTTTAGGGTTAACTTATATGTAAACATCTCAAATGTAATAAAGCTCGCATTACTTGGAGTACTTGTCTACACAAATCAAATAACGCCCGCCTCTGTCATCCTCGTTTTTAGCGTTCTTGGGTCAATAGCTTTCTTTATACCTCTTCTGTTTGAAAAGCGTTCAGCAATTCGGTCTGTTGTCGGTTCACGCTTTGATAGAACCGAGCTAAAGTTCGGCTACACACTTACATACTTCGCATCAACACAACTTTACAATCTTGCACTAAGAATGGATCTTTTTATGCTCTCGTTTTTTGGGCTGCGAAACGATGTGGGGTTCTACGCCCTTGCGCAGAAAATTATTCTCTCAATTATCACCTCAATAATCAGCGTCACCCAGGTCCTTTCACCGTTGTTCTCAAAAGCTAGCACTAAGAGAGACGTTCAAAAACTTCTTAAGCCCGGATTGCTTTATCTCTCTGTTCCGGCCATCTTATTTGTAATTTTATTTTTTATTCCTGATTCACTATTTAGACTACTTTTTACTGAGAAGTTTGTAACCGCATCTCAGATAGCCAAAAGCCTTTCGTTTCCGTTCATCATTTTCACATACAGTAACTTTTTGCTAATCTTCATGCTTTATACAATAAAGAAGCCTGTCTATGTTCTTCTTTCCAATGCAATATTTTTTATTGGAATGACAGTAGGGTGTCTTATCTTTATTCCGAAACTTGGCGTCTTTGCGCCTGCCTGGGTTATTGCCGCATCAATTAGTGCATCATCAATTATCCTCGGTATTACATCATTCCATGAATACAAAAAGCTCGAGAACTAAGTTCGCCTTCATCATTCCGACTCTTAGTAATAGAGATGGTCTTGTTGCGGTGCTTGGTGACATTCAACGTGAATATTCAAATGCTCACGTAATAATCGTGAATAACGATACGACTCCTATTATCAACATCGACGCTTCTTCATCTTTGCAGATAATTACTCTAGACCAGAATCGCAACACTGGGTTTGCAAAGGCCTGCAACGACGGTGCAAAAGCAGCGAGAGAACATTTTGGTCCCGAGCATCTCATTTTTCTAAACGACGACATACGTTTTACTTCCGATTGGGTAGAGGAGTGCCTGAAGACTATGGAGCATAAAAAATGGTTCGCCACAACGCCACTTCTGAAAAAGCCTGACGGTTCGTTGGAAAACATCGGGTATAAAGTCCTCCCGCAAGGCAAGATTAAGCTTGCGCTACACGATTCGCGATCTACGATACACGAATCAGTGGACGGTCTCACGGCAGCCGCACTTGTGATAAAGACTGATGATTTTTTCTCACTCAAAGGCTTTGACGAAAGATTCTTCGCATATCTTGAGGATGTGGATCTCTTTATGACCGCGAAGGAGAAAGGAAAAAAATTCGGTACCACAACAAATGTTTTTGTAGTTCATCACGGACAAGTAACATCATCCTCAATGAAAACAAGAAAAGCTTGGCTCGATACCAAAAACTGGTACTTGTTGTTATCCAAGCACTGGACCAGAGAGATGCTTGCCAATCACTTTGGATCGATTGTAGCCGAGCGTCTCAGAAATATTTCTGGACTAATCAAATCACTTATCTGATTTTTTGAAGAGGTAGAATATTGTCTCACCAGCAGAGTTTGAAGATATCATCTGCTTGGGTCCAAATTGATCAAGCTCCCATGTTTTCAAAGATCTAAAGTCAAGCTCACCTTCCTCTGATACCACAAGAAGTCTTTCTGAAATTGAGTACTCTTGCTCTCCCATAACCTTGTGTCCCAGAAGCTTAAGGATGTAGCGGTATTCATAACCTAAGGTTGCCATAGGATTATGCGCAAAGTATGCAACGCTAATGCTCGAGCTATCCAGTGGCATTTTCTTAACAGCTATCGAAGTATTTGCGTACAGTCTCTCAAACGGACGATATGCGTCAGCGTAGTTTGATTTCGGGAAAAGTAACAGCGACCAAATAACGATCACCATAAGTGTTGGGTACCAAAATCTCGCTTTAACTCTACCTATCACATAAATAAAAAGACTCTGGACCCCAATCAAGAGTGGGAAAGCATAGTGGAATGCGACCTGATACCTAAGAGCTAGATTAAAGATTACAACTACCGATATCAGCAAATACGTCGCACGTTTCGCCTTTACATCCTTTGAGATAAAGGCAGTTGCAGCTGACAAAAATAGGAGAACCGTAACCGTTGGAGTTAACCACTTAGATAAAAAGTTATCGATCTGAAAAAAGCTAATTAAATAGTTTGGGGAAGCCTTCATCATCGATGCGGGACTGTTCGCACTTAGAAATGCAGAGTAGGACTTTGTTATAAAAGTATTTGTGAACATGATAAAGTTGTGTCTCAGCTCAAAAAAGACTAGTGGGGAGAATAGCATAGCCGCTGCCAGACAGAATAATCCAAACCTAATCAAAACTTCTTTTGGTTTAACCTTGGTAAATGATGCGAGAAAGAAAGGAGCAAGTAAAAAAACCGATGCAGGATGGAAGTTGAGAATAAGACCAGACATTAGTCCCATATAGACATAGAAGGCTCTATTTTTTTTGAGGTATAGGAATAGTATTGACTGCAGAAACAATGCGGCAATATATGAATACGCATTTCCTGGATTACGAGCCGAAAATAAGAAATAAGGAGTAATGCTGATCCAGACACTACCTAGTCCAGCAAACACCGTTCCATGATTTTTCCTAAGGACATAAAAAATTGTAGTTGTTAAGATGGCAGAGAAAACCGCATTGCTTGCAACCAGACCATATGGCCAATTTTGAGTTAGGTAAACAAACGGAGCGAAGATGTAATAGTAATACGGACCTAGATAATAGCCACCAAAAGATAGCTTCGGCCCAAGAAGAGTAAATGTTCCATGAAGGATATCCCAGATCCACATCATGTCCCTCCCCATATCAGGATTGAAGTTGCTACTACTAAAAAGTTTGTAGGTGTTTAATAATAGAACATACGCAAAAAAAAGAACCTCGGGAATAAATTTTCTTATCTTTTCCATATCTGATACTCAACGCCTCTAAATGAAACTTC
>Ga0138256_10005697_pt1 | contig 13172 bp, 7 predicted proteins | sample KNB2016incub_MG_FD_105486 | JGI IMG/M metagenome (GOLD analysis project Ga0138256, IMG submission 105486) | Active sludge microbial communities from wastewater in Klosterneuburg, Austria - KNB2014incub_MG | ecosystem: Engineered > WWTP > Activated sludge > Unclassified | place: Austria...
ACTTCCGTCCACCGATCCGAAATGCCGATGGACTGCGCCTGCGCGTAGAGATTGGTGTACTGGCCGCCGGGCATTTCGTGGACGTAGACTTCGGAAGTCGGGGCCTTTTGCCCCGTTTCAAAGGCAGCATAAAGTTCGCGGACGTGTTCCCAATATGACGCAAGTTTGCGAAGGTTGTCTGGATTCAGCCCCGTTTCGCGCGGCGAGAAACGCATTGCCTCGACGAGCGCATCCAGGTTTGCCTGCGAACTCATGCCAGACATCGGGCCACTCGCGGCATCCACAATATCCACGCCCGCGCCTGACGCTTTGATGAGCGATGCCGCCTGGATGCCGCTGGCGTCGTGCGTATGGAAATGGATCGGAATGCCGATTTCCTGCCTTAACGCATAAATCAACTGCGAGGCTGCAGCTGGCTTGCACAAGCCCGCCATATCCTTGATCGCCAGGAAATGAGCACCCATCTTTTCGAGTTGCTTAGCCAGATCAACGTAGTATTTAAGCCCATACTTCGTGCGTTTGGGGTTCGTGATGTCACCGGTATAACAAATGGCGGCTTCGCAGATCGCTCCCGTTTCGACAATGGCGTCCATCGCCACTTTCATGTTGGGCACCCAGTTGAGGCAATCGAATACGCGAAAGACATCAATCCCCGCGTCCGCAGCTTCTTTCACAAACACCTTCACAATATTGTCTGGATAATTTGTGTAGCCAACGGCGTTGGACGATCGCAGCAGCATCTGAAACAGAATGTTGGGAATCTTCTCCCGCATCTGGACAAGTCGCTGCCATGGGCATTCCTTCAGGAATCGCATCGTGGTGTCAAACGTCGCGCCGCCCCACATTTCGAGACTGAACATGTCCGCACAAAGGTGAGCGTACGCATCTGAAACTGCGAGTAGATCATAGGTCCTCATCCGAGTCGCCAGCAGCGACTGATGCGCGTCACGAAAAGTCGTGTCCGTGATCAAGAGTCGCTTCTGATCCCGCACCCACTTCGCAAATTTTGTTGCGCCGAGTTCCTTCAATTTGTCGCGTGTCCCCTTTGGCGGAGTCACGCCTCTCGGCACACTTGGCGACGGAGCAGGTTCGCGCCGCAGCGACGTGGGCCGCCCTTTGACGAGGCTATTCCCGTTGACGATGGTCTCCGCCAAATACGTCAACAGTTTCGTCGCGCGATTCTGACGATGATCAAAATCAAACAGCTCCGGCGTTTCGTCGATGAAACGCGTCGTGCAGTCACCATTTACAAATGTGGGATGATGCATCACTTTACTAAGGAACGGGATGTTCGTTTTGACTCCCCGGATTCGGAATTCTCGCAAAGTTCGTTCCATGCGGCTGACGGCATCCACAAATCGTCGCCCGCGTGTCGTCACTTTGGTGAGCAGTGAGTCATAGAACGGATTGACAACGGCTCCGGAAAACGCACTGCCGGCGTCGAGTCGAATGCCCATGCCCCCCGCCGATCGATAGTGCGTCACGCGACCGTAATCCGGCATGAAATTGTTGGCCGGATCCTCCGTTGTAACTCGACACTGCACAGCAAAACCGTTGATCTGCACCTTTTTTTGGCTGTCCAGGCCGATTTCGTCATCCGCGAGCGCCATCCCCTGCGCCACCAGAATCTGGCACTTGACGATGTCGATGTTAGTGATTTCTTCGGTCACCGTATGCTCGACCTGAATTCGCGGATTGACTTCAATGAAGTAAAATTTTTCCGCATCCACATCGACAAGGAACTCCACAGTTCCCGCGCAGGAATAGTTGACCGCCTTGCCGATCTTGACCGCCGCGTCCAGAATTCCGTCTCGCAGTTTCTGCGACAGATTTGGAGCTGGTGCCAATTCGACGACTTTCTGATGCCGACGCTGCACGGAACAGTCGCGTTCGAATAAATGAACAAGATTTCCGTGCTCATCACCCAGCAATTGCACTTCAATATGCTTGGCGCGGATGATGAATTTTTCGATGAAAACATCCGGACATCCGAATGCCGTATTCGCTTCGTTGCGAGCTGACTCAAACGCCTGATCGAAGTCGGCGACCGTCTTAACCGCTCTCATTCCGCGACCACCGCCACCCTTGGCGGCTTTGATCATGACCGGGAATCCGATTTCCGTTGCCTTCTCGCGGGCTTCCTCGACCGACTCAATAGAATCCTTTGTGCCACCAAGTACGGGCACATTGGCATTGATGGCAATAGTGCGAGCCGCCGTTTTGTCGCCGAGTGATTCCAGACATTTCACTGTGGGACCGACGAACTTGATGCCTGCTTCCGCGCACGCTTTCGCGAACTCCGGCCGCTCGGACAGAAATCCGTAGCCGGGATGAATGGCATCAACGCCAATCTCCTTCGCCAGGGCAATGATGGACGGAATGTCCAGATACGACCGAATCGGCTCGCCCGTTTTTCCAATGCAATACGCTTCATCCGCCTTGAATCGATGCAGCGCGTAACGATCTTCGTGCGAATAGATCGCTACCGTAGAAATCCCCAGTTCCGTCGCACTTCGAAACACTCGAATGGCGATTTCCGAACGATTGGCAACCATCAATTTTTTGAACTTTTGCATACCCAATTCCGCAGGACGAGATTTGATGCCCGTCAGTGAAACACAACAACCATTGATAATGAACGAGACGTAGCAGAAGTCGTGAGACTTCTGACGTAAACACCCGGAAAGCCCGAATTCTCACGAATTCGGCTACAGAATCCTCGATGGCTACGCCCCGCCAGCGGCACAACATAGCTCAAGTGACCGCGACAATCCACCAGCGAGAAAAGTGGACGCAAAGTTGTCAGAATAGGAACTCCGGCGAAGCCTCCCTCGCAACTCCGCCTGCAAAATCTCGTTCGCACAGAACAAATCAATGGATTTTCAAATGACCAAACCTTGCAGCTGTTTGATCTGTGGGCAAGCCCGTCGGCATCTTGTGCCGGCGACACTCGTTCGGACGTCAGTCGCCGAGCTGATCCGATCCGATCACCCTGACTGGACGGACGAGGCTTACATCTGTCTGGATGACCTCAACATGTACCGGAGCCAATTCGTGGCAAAGGTTCTGGCGGAAGAACGCGGCGAACTGACGGCTGCGGAAGCCGAGGTCGTCCGCGCGCTGAAGGAACACGAACTCATTTCGGAAAATACAAATACCGAAATTGCTTCCGCGACTACCATCGGCGACAGGCTCTCCGACCGACTGGCTTCATTCGGAGGAAGCTGGAGCTTTCTGATCATGTTCGGCACGATCATGACGGTCTGGATACTGTTCAACTCGATCCACGTGATGCAGCAGCCGGTCGATCCCTTTCCGTTTATTCTGCTGAACCTGATCCTGTCCTGCCTGGCCGCCGTGCAGGCACCGGTCATCATGATGAGCCAAAATCGCCAGGAAACGAAAGACCGCATGCGAGCCGAACACGATTACCAGGTCAACCTCAAAGCGGAACTCGAAATCCGCCAGTTGCATTCCAAACTGGACATGCTGCTGACTCATCAATGGCAGCGTCTGCTGGAAATTCAGCAGATTCAGACGGACCTGATGCAGCAGATTGTCGGCCATCGGAATTCGAATGATTCCAAACCAGGAACCAGGTCTCAGTGATGTTGCTGAAGAATTCCACTCACCGGTGACCTATCAGAATTCATGATCCTGATGGCGTTCTCCTGCGACACGCCAATCCTCGCAGATCGATTTCTGATGGTGCAGCGTCAGACATGACGAACGGATAACAAATCTGTCAATTCTCCGAAACCCCAATCGAAAATGGCGGCTACGATTTGTCTGAGCCTTTCAGGCTGAATCTCAGCACCTGCGACGTCCGCAAATATCCACCATGTTTTCGACGCATGCGCGGCCGCGCACTTCATTTCGCGATGAACCTTTTTTGCCCCCAGTAGACCCGATTACTGCATTTGATTTGAGCAGTCTTGCTCGCTGATCGAGCGGAGCCAGTGTGTATCGAGGCTGATCGTCATGCGTGGAAATGCTGATTTGACGCGGTCACGATTGCCCGGCAATTGAGGATTCTGATCCCGGGAAGGTGAACCGATTCTCGACTGTTATCTGCTTGCCCAGGGCTGATCTTTACTGTCGAAAATGCCTGGAGGTCTCATGACCGTAAGGCACTGCATCACCAGCTTGAATCAGACGGGTGGCACGACAGTTGCGTTTGCTGCTTCATCAACTGGCGGATCATGCTTTGCCGCTCACTAAATTGATCGAACGATCCTGGGCGATGTCGGAAGGAAAAAATGTACGTATCACAGAAAGCCACAAGGATTCGTTTGTTTGACTTCAAGTCACCTCAAATGAGAGCGTTCCACATGTCGTGGTTTGCGTTCTTCCTGTGTTTCTTTGCCTGGTTCGGAATCGCACCGCTGATGAAAGTGGTTCGCGACGAGATGCTTCTGACCAGGGACCAGATTGGCTGGTGCATCATCGGGTCCGTGGCGATTACCGTTGTGGCTCGTCTGTTTATCGGCTGGCTGTGTGATCGAATCGGGCCGCGCATCGCTTATACGTGGCTGCTGATTCTGGGTTCGTTGCCGGTGATGGGGATCGGTTTTTCTCATGACTTCAACACGTTCCTGGTCTTCCGGATTCTGATCGGAGCGATTGGTGCGTCATTCGTGATCACGCAGTACCATACTTCAGTTATGTTCGCGCCGAACTGCGTGGGCACTGCGAATGCGACGACAGCGGGTTGGGGCAATCTCGGTGGCGGGGCGACTCAGTTGGTAATGCCGCTGATTTTCAGCGCACTGGTCACGACGCTGGGGTTCAGCGATGCCATCGGCTGGCGAGCGGCCATGGTTTTGGCCGGAGCCGTATGTGCTCTGACAGGTGTTGCCTACTACTTTTTGACTCAGGATACACCGGAAGGCAATTTCTCCGAACTGCGAGCGTCCGGCCGAATGCCGAAATCGAAGACGGTCAAAGGCAGTTTTCTGGAAGCATGCCGCGACAAACGCGCCTGGGTGTTGTTTCTGATTTACGGGGCGTGTTTCGGCATTGAGCTGACCTTCAACAACGTAGCGGCTCTGTACTTTCTCGACTACTTCGAATACTTCCAGAACATGGATCCACTGAGGGCTGTGGGTGCAGCAGGAATGATCGCCAGCCTGTTTGGACTGATGAACATTTTCGCTCGAACACTGGGTGGCTACTTCGGTGACAAGTTCGGCGAAAAGTTTGGTCTGTCGGGGCGGACAAAATGGTTATTCATTGCGTTGTTCTGTGAAGGTCTGGCACTAATGCTGTTCGCTCAGACGAACACACTGGTGCTGGCGATTCCAACGTTGTTGCTGTTCAGTTTGTTTGTACAGATGTCCGAAGGAGCCACATTTTCCGTGGTGCCGTTCATCAATCAACGAGCACTCGGTTCCGTTGCCGGCATCGTTGGGGCAGGTGGAAACTCAGGGGCTGTGGCTGCTGGATTCCTCTTCAAGTCGCAGGCCATTACGTGGCCGACAGCTCTGTTCATCCTGGGGGCCCTGGTGACGCTGTGTTCCTTCCTGAGCTTTCTGGTGACTTTCAGCGAAAGCACTGAACGCGAATTCGCGACCGCTGCGACCTCTGAACCCAGTGGCCAGCCCATTCCTGTGGCAGGGTAGTCAGACAAAACTCCGAAACTTAGAACCTGAGGATCGCTGCCATGGCAAATCCCGTTGAAGTCTGGAAATCCGAAAAGCACCCGTTTGATGTCTGGTCAGATGTTGAAGCGCATGCCGCGACATCCACGCCGATGGATCAGATCCCGTCACAGGATCTGGAGCGGATGAAGTGGCATGGCTTTTTCTATCGCAAACGAGATTCGCCTGGTCGATACATGAACCGCATTCGCATCACGGCGAATGAGATGACTGCCGAACAGGCCAAAGAAATTGCCTTGATGGCCTACGAATACGGTCACGGGATTGTGGACGTGACGACTCGGGCTAACGTGCAGATTCAAGGGCTGGAAATCTGTCACCTGCCGAAGGTCGCAGGTCGGCTGGAAAAGATCGGTCTCACCGCAAAGCAAACTGGTCACGACAATATTCGGAACGTGTTTGGGCACCCGTTCAGCGGACTGATGTCGCACGATCTGATTGATACGCGTCAACTGTGCCGCGATGTGGATGCGATTTACCTGAACAGTCGCGAGTTCTCCGATCTGCCCCGCAAGTTAAATATCTGCTTCAACGGAACAGAAAACCATCCGGCGCACTTCTGGACGCAGGACATCAGCTTCCTTGCCGCACATAACGCAGATGGCGAAGTCGGGTTTCAGGTTCTGCTGGCGGGAACTCAAGGACAGAATCCGCGACTGGCGTGGCATCTGCCGTTGTTTGTTTATTCCCATCAAGTTGTGTCTTTGACTCGAGCGATCATTGAACTGTTTCGAGCGAAAGGTTCACGCGAAAAACGCAACAACGCCCGGCTGCGATTTTTGGTCGAAGAAATCGGTATCAGTGGCGTGCTGGAATGGCTGGAAGAGAAACTGCCGTTTCGTCTGGAGCCTTCGATTTCTGAACCTGTGCCCACAGCGATGGCTGAGGAATTCGTTGGCTGGTTTCGGCAGAACGACCCAAAGCTGTGGACGATGGGGCTGTCCGTTCCGCTTGGTCGCATGACATGGCGGCAACTGGAAGGCCTTGCGATCCTGAGCCGAAAATGGGGAGACGGTCAGCTTCGTACGACGCAGGAACAGGGCATCGCCGTTGTCAATATCCCAACTGGCTTCAAGTCCGCCGCTGCCACAGACGCTGCAGCGCTTGGGTTAAGCGTTTACGCAGACGAGTACGATCTGAATACAATGGCCTGCACCGGGAGTCAGTTCTGCAACATTGCCGTGACCGAAACCAAAGGGCACATGTTCCAACTGATTGAAAAGCTGCGGAAGCGAGCGTTAAAACTGCATGGTATTCGCATTCACATGAGTGGTTGTCCCAGCAGTTGTGCTCAGCACTTTACGGCCGATATCGGGCTGAAAGGTGTTCGGGTTCGGAGGTTGCTGGGAACGCGTGAAGGCTTCGACGTATTGCTGGGTGGAGGTATTTCCGGGCAGGTTCACATGGGATTGCCGTATCGAATGGGGGTAGATATCGGTCAGCTTCCGACCCTGATTGAAGAAGCTGTCCACGAATACTATCTGAGGCACAAGCCCGGTCAGACCTTCAGCAGCTACTGGCGAGATCGGATTCAGGCTGAGGAAGCGAAAAAAGTCGGCGATGCCGACTACATCGTTCCCACATGGGTCTGCGACGGCTGCGACCATCACCATCATGGCGAAGATCCTCCTGTGTTCTGTCCGAGCTGTGCCGGACTGCGCCGCCTGTTTGCCCGCGTTGAAGCTCCCACTTTAACGGAGGATTCGTCGGGTATTGCGAAACTGGTGACCGCATGATGTGGGGCGTTCCTTCAAGGATGGTGCGTTATGCTGGCTGAAATTCCACGTCGCCCGGAAACGAAATGCCTTCTACCGATTGTCGAATCGCCTGCACCGCAACGGACGTCGTCGTTGCTCACACTGCTGCTGGCCGAGCAGCAGGAGTTGACGGCGGTCGAGGAATTCTCGCAGAGCCATGCCTGCATGACGAAAAACAGCGCCCCCGCTCAGGCTCGCTACTACAGCAAATTGCTTCCCGCGTCGCCGCCTGCTGCGGGGCAGCAGTATGCGTTTGATGTGGATCTGGATCGGTGCTCGGGATGCAAAGCGTGTGTGGTGGCCTGTCATTCGTTGAATGGCCTGGATGAGGAGGAAACCTGGCGCGATGTCGGATTGCTGATCGGAGGCTCGAAGAGTCTTCCAGTAATGCAGCATGTGACGACAGCCTGCCATCATTGCCTGGAACCGGCGTGTATGGAAGCCTGTCCCGTGAATGCTTATGAGAAGGATCCGGCAACCGGAATCGTCAAGCATCTGGACGACCAGTGTTTCGGGTGTCAGTATTGCACATTGGCGTGTCCCTATGACGTGCCGAAGTATCACAGCGGCAAGGGAATCGTTCGCAAGTGCGACATGTGTGCTGATCGCCTGGCGGTTGGCGAAGCGCCGGCGTGCGTGCAGTCCTGTCCTCACGAAGCGATTGCGATTCGTGTTATCGATATCGCTGAAGTACGCGAAAACGCGGAAGCCGATTCGTTTCTGCCGGCGGCACCGGAACCCCATCTGACCTTTCCAACGACCACGTTTCGCACTCGGCGAGTCTTCCCGCGAAACATGCTGCCTGCGGATTACTATTCCGTAAATCCCCAACATCCGCACTGGCCGTTGATTCTCATGCTCGTGTTGACTCAGCTTTCCGTCGGTGCATTCGCCGTGGGTCTGGTGCTGGAGTCAATGCTGGATGAAGCGGCGTTGACAGTATTCCGCCCACTGCAATCACTGGTCGCGCTGGGATTAGGATTGTTGGCCCTGGGTGCAAGTACTCTGCATTTGGGACGCCCACAATATGCATTTCGTGCGATCATCGGCCTGCGACATTCATGGCTAAGTCGTGAAATTGTGGCCTTTGGAATGTTTGCCGGTACGGCAGCGACCTACGCAGGGTTGGTATGGTGGAATGAGTTGCCGACTCAGATGTTGCGGCAGGTTGGCGAAGCGGTTGTTGCCACAGGAACGCTTGGCGTGTTTTGTTCTGTGATGATCTATGTGTTCACGAAACGCGATTTCTGGAACTTTGGGCAAACCGCAACTAAGTTTGCATTCACTGCGTTGAACCTTGGGATCGCCACGACGTTTCTGGTCATCTTCCTGTTTGCAGTCGCTGGTGAACAACAAAACGCCGCATTGTTGTATTCACAGGTTGGCAGGACACTGGCGAAGGTCTTGTTGGCGGGAAGTGTGACTAAATTGTTGTTCGAGGCATCAATCTTCATGCACTTCGCCCAACATCGGAACTCACCGTTGAAACGATCCGCTCGTCTACTGCTCGGGCCGCTTGCCAGTACCACGCTGGCTCGCGTTGCAACAGGCGTCCTGGGAGGAATCATGATGCCGGCGTTCCTGTTGAATCAGAATATCGGCGATATCGGGAATCTGCCGTCGCTGATCACGGTTGGTTTCTTATTCACGGCGTGCCTCTGCGGCGAACTTCTGGAACGCTACCAGTTCTTCGCCGCCGTCTCTGCTCCTCGCATGCCCGGAGGTCCACGGCGATGAATGGACCAATTCCGTCCCAAACGCATCGTTCATCAAACTCCACAATGCTCACACTCAAAAACCTTCTGCAAGCTCACGACGGCCCACTGACTCGTGAACTCCTTCGGGAACCGGGAACCTTCGGTTTGGGGCAGTTGCCCGCCTCGAAACAGCCGACCGCGACGACGCAATCGGTTTGTGGATTCTGTGCAACGGGATGCGGGCTGGACATACATCTTCGTGACGGTCAGGCCGTTGGATTGTCACCCAAAACCGCTTATCCAGTGAATCTGGGCATGGCGTGCCCGAAGGGATGGGAAGCGTTGACGGTGTTGGATTCGCCCAATCGCGCGACCACGCCACTTCTGCGAACGTCCAAAACTGGAACGCTGCAGCCAGTGGACTGGGATCGAGCGCTGAACGAATTCGTCCGTCGCTTCAAATCGATTCAGCAGCAACACGGCAACCATTCCGTGGCATTCCTCAGCACCGGTCAGATCCCCACAGAAGAGATGGCGTTTCTGGGATCGCTTGCGAAATTCGGCATGGGCATGCTGCACGGTGACGGCAACACTCGCCAGTGCATGGCATCGGCTGTTGTGGCGTACAAACAGTCGTTCGGCTTCGACGCTCCGCCTTATACCTATGCGGATTTTGAAGAGTCCGATGTGATTGTACTGATCGGCAGCAATCTGTGTATCGCACATCCGATCATGTGGGAACGAGTCATGCGGAATCCGCATTCTCCGGAGATCATCGTGATCGACCCGCGAATGACGGAAACCGCGATGAATGCCACTCAGCATCTTCCGCTCAAACCCAAGAGCGATCAGACGCTGTTGTATGCGATTGCACGCGAACTGATTCAGCGCGACGCAATCGATCTTGATTTCATCGCCGCCAGCACCAACTCGTTCCGCGAGTTTGCAGAGTTCGTGAAGCCTTTCACCATGGAACGCAGTGTTCAGGAAAGTGGTCTGTCTCTGGAACAGTGTACTCGCTGCGTCGATACGATTCAGCACGGGAAGCGAGTGTCCTTCTGGTGGACGATGGGCGTCAATCAAAGTCATCAGGGAGTCCGCACTGCTCAGGCGATTATCAACCTGGCATTGATGACCGGCAATATCGGACGACCGGGCACCGGCGCAAATTCCATCACCGGCCAGTGCAACGCCATGGGATCGCGGCTGTTCAGCAACACAACCGGATTACTCGGCGGTCGCGACTTTGGCAATGTCGAACACCGTCGGCAGGTTGCCGGGATTCTGAACATCAATGAAAATGTTATCCCATCAGAAAATTCGTGGGCTTACAACGAAATCTTCGAAGGCATCTTGAAGGGGAAAATTAAGGGACTGTGGGTGATCTGCACGAACCCGGCGCATTCGTGGATCAACCAGAATTCCGCCCGCGATATTCTTCAGCGGCTGGACTTTCTGGTTGTGCAGGATATGTACCACACCACTGAGACGGCTCATATGGCGGACCTCGTTTTGCCCGCCGCCGGATGGGGAGAAAAGGACGGCACGTTTATCAATTCTGAACGTCGCATCGGAGTCATTCGAAAAGTGCGAAAAGCGCCGGGCCTGGCGCTGTCCGACTTCAACATCTTCCGACTCATTGCTGAGGCCTGGGGCTGCGGCAAAATGTTCTCACAATGGACATCGCCTGCCGCCGTGTTCGAAATGCTCAAGAAGCTCAGCCGCAACATGCCATGCGACTTCACCGGTATTGACAGCTACCGCGAGCTCTCTGAGTCTGGCGGCATTCAGTGGCCGGTGCCTTGTCGCAGTGCCGCAGATGCTTGTCCCAGTGCTGCTGATGAGAGTGTTCCACAGACTGCCGGACAGGAACGTCGCCTGTTCGAAGACGGCCGATTTTTTTACGCCGATGGCAAAGCGAGATTCGTTTTCGAGGAGCCCAAACCTATGCGAGAAAATCCCTCGTCAACGTATCCATTCATGCTATTGACAGGTCGAGGCTCTGCCAGTCAGTGGCACACACAGACTCGCACTTCTCAGTCAGCAGTACTCCGCAAGCTGTACCCGAAACACGCCTTCGTCGAAGTCAATCCGCACGACGCACGACAACAGGGCATCGATCACAACGAAACCATTGTCGTCGAATCTCAACGAGGCCGTATGACGGCGACTGCATTCCTCACTCACAACGTCCAACCCGGCCATGTCTTCATCCCCATGCACTATGAAGACACCAACCAATTGACGGACTCAGTCTTCGATCCCTACTCAAAACAGCCAGCATACAAAGCGAGCGCAGTGAGAATACGACGAATGATCTGATGAAAACCTGGACAACTGTCATTTTCTGCGGCTCGGCTTAACCAAATAACCTGCTGTCGCAGTCATGGTGAAGGAACGCATATAGGTATCGGCAAGGGTCATCTGGCACAGGCTATCAAACATCAACGAGGTCAGGCCTCCAGGGCGATTGCGTGTTAAGTCGTTATCCGAACAGTACTTTTGCGAGGTAGTCGGTGTCCCATGCAGCGAGGAGTCGTTTGTTTTTGATTCCCAGCTTTTCTGATTTTTCGTTCTTCAGCATGCTGAGAGCGAAGCGGCGGATCACGCTGAGGTTCGCATCGGCGTGGCCTTTGCCGACTCGGCAATCGTCTTCGCGGAACGTCACATCCAGTTGCCAATGAAGACTATTTTCGATGCCCCAATGAGTCCGGACGGCATCCGCAAAACGTTTGCCCGAAACATATCGCGTCAGAATGTAATACCGAATCTCGGTGTGTTCTTTGCCGTCGCGAACAGAAATATTTGTCGCCATCCCGATCGCCCGCACACGCTTCCATCGTTCCAGATCTTTGACCGATTCAGGAACAGGACAGATCGCATACACGCGGGAGTCTTCCCGGCCATGGCCTTTCTCTGACGAGTCCATCCAGCGAATTTTCGCATCCCGAAAATCCGTCTCGACCAGCGCATCGAAATGCTGTTCGATGGCGGCATACAACTTCGGTTGATTCTGCTTCACAGCGATGCACGCATCCGCTTCTTTCTCGACGATCTTCTCGATGATTTCTGTCTGGCAGCCCATCGCGTCAATCGTCACCATTCCGCCTGAAACATCAATGAAATCCAGCAATTTCGGGATCGCGGTGATCTCGTTACTCTTCTCATCGACAACAACCTGACCCAAAAATGGTATTGAACCGATCATGCGACGGGATGCCTTTACTGACATCCAGATAACGCGCCAGCCATGCTTCATTCTTGCGTGACCATTTCGCAATCGCCACGAAGTCATCCGCGCCACTGATCACGGCACACAGCGTCATCACGACGACATTCAGTAACGGATACGTCGGCTCGCGGCGCCGAGGGTCCGTGAGATTTTCAAAGTGAACTCGTACATCCGCCACGCCTGCTGCAATCATCATCTGCGATCTCCATAAACAGCGTCTTAGATCTGATTTGATAAACTCAAATCCAGGTTCTTTGATCGCTTCACAAAGTATCGCAGATTACCCAGTGTGGCGCAATCGCCCTGGATGGAGACCGTACTCGCCGAATCGCAGTTGCTGCTATCGGCTGAGCAGTTACTCAACTACCAGGCAATACTTGAACATTTGAAAGTTGGAATTTACTACCGACTGTCGGGTAGCCGAGCGGATCGTGAGTTCCAGGTCAGCAACCTGCAAACGGCTCTGACGCATGCCGTCACATGCGTTGAACGACGCGCAGCGCTGCAGCGATTGTCCCCTTCAGAACAGAACTTACTGGACCATGTCGCCGCATTAAATGCCGAGGCACTGATGCGGCATAAGCTAATACGACATCAAGAGGCCATCCCCGTCTATGAAGCTGCACTCGCGGAACTTCGAAGCGACAATAACGAGGAAAACCTCCGCAAATCTCAGATGAAGATCACGATTCTTTTCAACGCAATCATGTCGTATCGCGCCAACGGCGACTTCCAGAGAGCCCGGAAAGCTGCGTCTGAAGGAATTGAGATTTGCAGGCGACTGAGCGAAAAGTTTCCTTTGGTTCTTCGTTATCGAGAGGACCTG
>Ga0138256_10005699_pt1 | contig 13170 bp, 9 predicted proteins | sample KNB2016incub_MG_FD_105486 | JGI IMG/M metagenome (GOLD analysis project Ga0138256, IMG submission 105486) | Active sludge microbial communities from wastewater in Klosterneuburg, Austria - KNB2014incub_MG | ecosystem: Engineered > WWTP > Activated sludge > Unclassified | place: Austria...
AATGACAAATGGAGTGCAGAAAAAAGGCCAACAATTACGCGCGCGTTGGTGCGCTCGATGGTGTCGGAGGTTTTCGGTGCCCACGCTCTTTCGAAAGCAGTTCATGAACCAGCAACAGGCCAAGCTTGGCCGCCGGCGGCCACGATGATTCGCGCCCGTCTTCTCGGCACGGGGAGCTTTCTGGCGGGGCGTCTCGTGCCCACCGAGGAAGTTGCTCGAAGTGCAGCACCGGGGAAAAACCCGGTGGACGTCGAACACAAGATCGGCATTGCGACTCGGTATTGGGTCGATTCGAATACGAAAGCTGCCGACATGGGTGCCGAAGCATTGAGGCGTGCGCTCGATGCGTCTGGGATATCCAAGTCGGACATTCGACGCATCATCTTCGTCAGTTCGACCGGTGGTGACATGCTCATTCCGGCAACCGCGCACCTCGTCTGTGATCGACTGGGTCTGCACGATAGCTGCGACGCATTCGACATCAACAATTCGTGCGCCGGTTTTCTCACGGCGCTCGATATTGCATCACGTTCGGTGGCGACCGGTATCGGTCCCGTGGGAATCGTATCCAGTGAAATCTTTTCACGATACATGCCCGTTGAAAAACCCCGACCATATCTGGTGATGGGTGATGCGGCGGCGGCAGCAATCGTCGCACCAACGACACGAGACGAGGGGTTATTGGCGTCGTTTCTCGCAAGCTCCGCCGAATTGCGACGCGAAGTCACGATGCAACATCCGGGTTTGTCTTCGCCGCCGACGTTTCTCCAATTCGACGCAACGTACGAAAAGCTGACCGACGTCGCAGTCGACGCGCTCGCGAAGAGTTCGGCGGCCGCTCTTGCTGCAGCGGGCGTTGAGCTTCGTGACGTCGAATGGTTCTTGCCGCATCAACCGAATGGCCGCATGCTCGAAAAGATCCTTGCCGTCATGAACGTGCCGCTCGAACGAACCTTGACAGTCGTCGAAGAAATCGGTAGCGTCGGTTCGGCATCGGTGCCCGTGAGCCTCGATCGGCTCATACGCAGCGGCAAAGTTCGTCCCGGCGATCGCATTTTGATGGCCGCCGTCGGTGCAGGCACCGGCTATGGTGCGGTTCTTTTCCAGGTAGGCATGAAATGAACTTCGGACCCGCAGCAGCACGCGCCGCTTGGCAATCGTACTGGACCGCAATGCGGTATTATCACCGATTCGAGGTTCGTGGCCTCGAAAACGTGGAACGTTTTGGCCCCGCGATCATCGTGGGCTATCATGGTCGCGGCGTCGCGCACGACATGATTATGCTCGCGTCCCTGCTTCACGAGAGAAGTGGCGCAGAAGTTCGCGCGATCATTCACAAAAAGGTCGTCGAATTGCCCGTCCTCGGCTGGCTTCCCCAAGGTCTCGGATACGTTCCCGATGATGGACCCGAACTTGCCGATGTCTTTGCTCGAGGAGAATCGCTGATGATTACACCCGCGGGGCCCATCGAGGGATGTCGCAGCTTTCGTGAGCGATACAAAGTCAATTGGGGCAATCGCCATGGCTATTTGAAGCTTGCGCTCAAATATCGCTTGCCCATCATTCCCACGGCAGGAACCGGCGTCGACGAGACGTACATTGGGCTCAACAACGGCTACGACTGGGGCAAACGTTTCGATGCATCGGCCTTTGCCAAACGTATTCATTGGCCTGGTGGTTTTCCCATCTGGTTTGCGTTCGGTGCCACGGGACCCTGGCCCATGACGCTTCCGTTTCCAGTCAAAATCGTTTGTCACGTCGGCAAACCCATTTACCCTGAAGCGGACGGTCCTGTCGATCCGTCTGATCGTAAGGCGCTCGCGCGGCTTCACGCACTCGTCACGGGTACAGTGCAACGGCTCTTGGACGAGGGGCGCGGAGAGCGATCGCCATGACGCAAGGGCTGTCGTGTAACAAATGGGCGCTCGTGCTCGGAGCATCATGCGGAACGGGGGGCGCCATTGCTCGCGCCCTCGCGCACGACCCTGGCATGCATATTTTTGGCATTCATCGAGGTAATCATCCGACGGATGCCGACCGGGTTCGGGAAGCGGTACTCGCCACAGGACGCCAAATTCACTTTCGTGTCGGTGATGCCGGGACGCTCGAAGGAATATCGGCCGGCGTCGAAGAAATTCAATCGATTGCGGGCACGCAGAGCATTGCGATCATGGTGCATTCACTTGCCAATGCTTCCGTGGGGCGTTTGACTTCCCGAACGCCGGATCAAATTGCACCGCGCCAAGTTCACAAGACATTCGATTCAATGGCACATTCATTCCTGTTCTGGACGCAGGAGCTTTTCAAGCGCAATCTGCTCGCTCCGGGAGCACACATTCTCGGATTGACCAACTGGATGACCGATTCCGTGTTGCCCGGTACTGCACTCATTGCCGCAACCAAGGAAGTGCTTGGCGTTTACACACGACATTTGGCGCGTGAGCTCGGTCCGCACGGCCATCGCGTCAACCTCTTGAAATTTGGCGGCGTATTTACTCCAGCGGTCGAAAAGACGTTTGGCGAAGCGCGTTTACATCGACTCCGTCGCGTGCTCGGTCGCCTTGCCACGTCGCAAAATATCTCGAACGTGGACGAGGTTGCTCGTTTCGTGTCCGTGTTGGCCGGTGAAGTGTCGTCACGATTCAATGGTGCCACCATCGATTTCACCGGCGGCGAGTCGCAAGGGTTTTTTGATGTAATCATGAACGGGAGTTGCGATTGCGACCCGGACGAGTAGGCGCGAGGTTCAGCTATTGCGCCGAACGGGCTTCGCCAGGCATGCGGAAGGAAAGCGAGTACAAAAAGAGGCTGAGCTGATCGACGTGCACGTCTTCCGCGCCTTCGGGTAATGCATCCACTGGCGCGCGAGGATTGTTGTCGTACCACGTAACCATTTTGAACATCGCGCGGTGATACAAGTTCGGCCTCTGCGAACGGTCGAGCTGCTCGTCGGCCACGACAATCGGCGTGCCAGGAATGGCGACGCGTGCCATTTCTGCGAGCGCGCGACGCGCGTCTCGGAAGCCATTGATGCCGCCCACGTGAAACACCCGATCGAACGTGTGGTCCGGGAAAGGCAATGCGTGCGCATCTGCCATCAGAAGGCGCACTTCGCTGTCGCATTGCCTTCGCAGTTTGCGGCGCAGCACGGAAAGCATTCCGGGGCTCAGGTCGACCCCCCAAATTTCGACCGGCAGACGTGCCGGCAGATCGTGTCGCACATACCGGAGATTCGCGCCCGTGCCGATTCCCACTTCGAGAATACGTACGGGACTGCCGTCGCTATGCGGCTTCAGCGAGCGCAAGTCGAGGCGTGGCATGTAGCCGTTGCGAAATGCATCCTCGGTAATGTTTGGTCTTCCAAACTGAAACAGCGGAAGGAGCGTGGCGACGGACATGTCGTGAAACACCGAAAAGTAATTGTAGATGAACCGCATCGTGCGATCGGTCCCTTCGACCTTCTCCTCGACGAAGAGAAGACACATTCCGTCTTCCACTCGCCAGGCGCTTCCGCAATGCTCGCAGCGCAGTTCACCGCGGTCGACGTGGCCTGCGACCAGGGTGCCTCGGAATTGGAGTTTGCTTCGGCAGCCGGGGCACGCAATACGAACAATTTCCGTCGGTTTCACGAGGCAAGCTCCTTCGTTGTGGTGGTCATGCGAGACCACATTAGCCCATCACTGCTCGACTTTCAACCGTCGCGGTAGGCGAATCATGAATTCCGTGAACTCGCCCGTTCTCGTGTCCAAAGAAAGGTTGCCGCGATGTCCCTCGACGATGATGTCGTGACTCAATGACAAACCAAGCCCCGTGCCTTCGCCCGGTGGTTTCGTCGTAAAGAACGGCAAAAAAATCTTGTCCACAGCGTCGGGGCGAATGCCGGTACCATTGTCTCTGATCCGAATTTCGACGCGATCGGCTTCGCCCGCGGTCGAGACACGCAGTTCGGGCTGATAATCATTCCCGAGCACGCGCTTTTTCTGCGCGACAGCATAGCATGCATTTTCAACGATGCTCAAAACCACCCGTCCGACATCGCCTGCCACCGCATCGATGAGCCCGACGCTGGGATCGTAGTTCGCAATCATGTCCAGCTTGAAGCTCGCATCACGATTTTGCGCGCTCTGGACCGAATAGGCGACGTTCTCCGCAACCACCGCATTCAGATCCGTCGGACCGCGCTCGCCCACCGTGTTGCGCGAATGCAGGAGCATGCTGGATATGATCCGATTGGCGCGCTTGCCGTGACTTTCGATTTTTTCCACATTTTGCTTCAAGAGATCGAAGGCTTCGGTCATCGTTTCCAATGCTTCATCATCGATTACCCCGCGCTGCTCTTCGAATTCTCCGCTCAGCTCTTCCACGAGTTGCACGCTGAGTCCGGCGAAATTGTTGATAAAATTGAGCGGATTTTTGAGCTCGTGCGCAATTCCAGCAGTTAGCGACCCGAGTGACGCTAGTTTCTCTTTCGTAACGAGTTCCTTCTGCGTGGCTCGCAATTCTTCGTTCATATCCCGCAGCTCGCGCGTGCGTTCTTGCACATTTTGTTCGAGCGTCGCATACAGCTTCGCATTGTGAATGGACAACGCGGCTTGCCCGGAAAGCAGCCGCAAAACTTCCAATCGCTCGGCTGTAAAAGCACCCTCCGTGAGATTATTTTCGAGGTAAATCACGCCGGTGATTTTGCCTTGATTCGCAATGGGTGCACACAAGATCGACTTCGGCGCTGCTCTCATGACGAACGGGTCTTTTGTAAAGTGCCCCGAAACCGCAGCATCCGACAGCACGATCGTTTCGCCCGTACGCGCTACGTAATTGACGATGGCAACAGACATCCGAGATTCGTTCTCGGACAGCGTCGTTCCCTTGACGAGCGCTTCCCGTTGGTCCAACGCGCATTCCGCCTCGATGACGAGCCGCCCGTCACGCAAGAGCAGGAGAAACCCTCGTCGACCACCCGCATTCTCGAGCATGATCTCCAGCAAAGAATGCACCAAACGATCGAGCACGATTTCGCTCGATATCGCCTGTGACGCCTTCATCACACTCGTCAGCTCGAGAACCTCGTTTGTCCCTGCTGGGGTCTGCGAACTGATCGTTTCGGTTTTTCCAAGGTTGCGAAGCAAGGCCTTGCCGCCGAGTTTTTCCGGATATTGCTTCTCGAGCGACGCAATCTTTGCAGCGGCGCCCCACCGCAAGTACGCGTAATACGCATCGACCAAATAGGCTTCGCTCGCCCGTGTCCAATCCCACGCGCGGCACACGTCGGACGCTCGTTCGCACGCCAATGCTTCGTCGTAAATGAAATTTTCCTGCGCCGCGTTTCGAATGGCACTTTCGTAGAGCCCTATGGCTTCCGACGCCTTTCCCAAGGTCCGAGCACGTTCGGCTTCGATAATCTGCCATTTGTGCAAGAAATTCATGGGCGCATTACGCGCCCATTCTGCCATTTCAGCCTGATTTCGGTCCACTTTCGCCATGAGCGCTGCGCGCTCCGCTTCCGGCACGTTTCGAGCGTGCGCAAGCAGAGAAAGCGACTGGAATTCATTTTGGAGAATCAGCATGGGGTGACCCATCAGCCCGTGCCGATTGACCTCTGCTTCATCGGCGAACGTCGCGGCTTGCGCAAAATCCCCAAACAAGTACGCCAGCATCGATTTGCATGTGTAGAGCACGCACAAGGACGAAAAGTTCTTTGCTTGGACGAGTTCTGGCGTGGAAACATCTTCGTCGAATGCACTGCCCAAAAGTTTCGAAGGATCATCGCACGAATTCACCAGATTCAGGACGGTTTGCTGTGGAATGTTGGCAAAGAGGCGCAACATGTCGTGCTTGACGCGCGTAAGAAATTCAACGCATTGCGCCTGTTTTTCCAGGACGTCGTTCAATGGTAACGCTGCAATGAACGGCGACGTGCAGGAATTCGATGCACAATGCCCGGCAAACTGCAACTCCGCCGTTTCGATGCCCGCTGCAAGGCCCTCACGGAGCAATGGAAGCGTATCGCGCAAATGCACTTTCCACGGCTTGATGAGCACTGCCAAAAGCAGAAAAACGTTCGATTTGGCCTGCCGTGCATCGAGCTTTTCGAGCACCGCTGCGGCGAGATCACCCCAAGCGAGTGCAGCATTTGCATCCGCGAGAACGCTCGCATGCAGAACCCCGTACGTGGCATATCCGATGGGCGCAAATCGGGAGTTTCCTCGAAGGACGCATTGATGAAGGTGTTCGCAGGCGACCAGCAAGAACAGAATGGGATTCGCCGTCTTGGCGGGAGCAGCCAATAGGACGAGAATCCGCTGAATCGCCAAATCCGATGCCGCCGTCGTTACGGGCAAAAACGCAAGATCCGCAATGGATCGATTCCCGAGCGTCGCGCGATTGCGTTCGAGCGCCCAGGCGAAGTCTTGTCGAGTTGGCTTCGGCGGTAGATGCACTCCCAGCAGATCCAGAGCTTCGAGACCGTCTCGAATGACATCCTCGAACTTGTTGAGTGAAAGGTTGAACAACATTCGCATTTCAAGCACGTTCACCTTTTCGAGGGCCGTGCGGGAATGTTTCATTGCAACGTCGGCGAGCCGCTGCGCAGCCGCCATGTGCGCGTTCAAGTATTCGGTCTCGGCACCATCCGTGTAGATCTCCACCGCCAGCGTGGGCTCTTTGTCGAAGGCATTCTCCGGCAAGAGCTGCACGCCGGTCATCGAATAACGGAGCGCTGGTTCGAACGCGGCTGCCGACTTTGCCCTTCGTGACGCTCTCAGCGCGAGCCGCGCGACTCGATAACGTTCCTCGCGTGAAGAAATGCCGCCGATACCGAGCATGTATTGGTTGACGATATCAAAAATGCGCTCGTCGACCGTCGGTTCGGAAGAACTCGACAAAAATAACCTGGCGAGTTCGATGTGCACGTCGGCGCGATCTTTTTCGGGCAGCAGCGAATACGCGGCGTGCCTGACCCGATCATGCAAGAAACGAAACGAACTGCCCGAAAGCGTATCCGGACGCTCGTCGGTGGGTTTGGCCGTCCGTGACAAGGTCGGATCGGCCGGAACCAAGAGCCCTTCGTCGACCGGTTGTTGCAGGGCTGCCACCGCTTCTGCCAATGGACAGCGGAGCATCACCGAAAGCGTTCGAATGTCGAAATGATTGCCGATACACGCCGCCAACTCGAGTGCCTTTTGTTCTCGCGGGCTGAGTTTTTTGATTTTACCAACCATGAGCTCCACGATGTCACGCGTGAGGCCGAAGGCTCGAATTTTTTCGATGTCCCATCCATACGTGCCCCGTTCCGCATCGAATTCGATGAGTCCGTCGTTCACGAGCGCAGACAAGAGCTGCCCCAGAAAGAATGGATTGCCCTCGGTCTTTTGAAACAATAGCATCGCCAGCGGCGTGGCTCGACCCGTGCCGCAACGCAAAGCATCGTCGATCAATTGCTCGATGTGTTCCACCGATAGCGGCGTCAATGAAATCGAAGTCAGCGGCGTTCCGCCGGACCGCAACGCTTCGAGCATCTCCATGAGTGGATGTCCCGTCGAAACCTCATTGTCCCGATAGGCGCCAATGATGCAGAAATGTCGTATGTCGGGATCGGCGAGCAGCTTTTGTATGAGACTGAGCGATGCGAGGTCGGCCCATTGAAGATCATCGAGATGCAGAACGAGTGGATGCTCCTTCGTCGCAAAAACTCCTACGAAGCTCTTGAATGCAAAATGGAATCGATTCAACGCTTCCGTGGGTGCCAACGCCATAACCGGCGGCTGCTTACCGATGACCAGCTCAAGACTTGGAATGAGCTCGGTAATGACAGAGGCATTGTGCCCAAGAACAGCAGTGAGTTTGTCGCGCCAGCGGTCGAGTTCGTTCTGATTTTCTGCCAATATTTGCCGAATGATTTCTTGAAATGCATCCATCAGAGATGCGTACGGAATGTTACGCCGCAACTGCTCGAAACGGCCCGTGGCAAAATAGACGTTTGAAGACACGACCGACGTACACGTTTCACTGACGAACGACGTCTTACCAATGCCCGAATATCCCGAAATGAGTACGATTTCCGCCGTGCCCACAGCAATGCGCTCGATCACCGTTCTCAGCTGCGCCGCCGGCGCTTCGCGGCCATACAACTTGTGCGGCAACTGAAAATGACTCGAAATATCGTGTCTGCCAGGAACAAACCCTTCACATGTTCCACCTGCGGCAAACTCGGCACGAATGGCTTCCAAATCGAGCGCAACACCGAGCCCCGATTGATGGCGTTTGTCCGGTGTTTTGGCGAGCAACTTGTGAACCACATCCGACAGCGCTTTCGGCACGTCCGGTCGGCGTTCGTGGAGCGGCGCCGGCTCGAGCGCAATGTGCGCGTGCATGAGCGCAAGCGCGTCGTCGAACCGAAAGGGCGTTTCTCCAACCAGCAGCTCGTACAGCGTGACGCCGAGCGAATACAGATCGCCCCGATGATCGAGCAAATGATTCATCCGCCCCGTTTGCTCGGGCGACATGTACGGCAATGTTCCTTCGAATGCCGCCGATTTGCGCGTTGGCAATTCGCGTTGCAAGGTGCGGGCAATGCCGAAATCAATGATTTTCACTTGCCCGGTCTGCGGATGACGTACGATATTCGCTGGATTGACGTCCTTGTGAATGACACGCAGCTTGTGCACCTGCCCTAGCGTGCGTGCAACCCGACTCCCAATGTCCAACACCTCGTCGACCGTTGGCCGCTGCGTCGCATAAAGTTGCTTCAGCGAAACACCGCCGAAATTCTCCGTCACGAGCGCGATGCGATTCTTGTAACGCGCAAGCGCGTAGGGTCGAATCACCCCATCGATGCGCAGCGAAAGAAGCGTTTCATACTCACGCTCGAGCCTCTCGATCTCCGAAGGTAGTGGATGCTCGTTCTGGGGCATCTTCAGAATACATTCGGCTTCGTCCGATAAGCGAACCCCACGATACACGATGGTCCGCCCGCTCTGGTGCACGCGCTCGACCAGACTATATTCGGTAAGGACGTTTTCCATTACGGACATTCTACCCCGTGGTACGAGGTGAATGCACGTCAAATGTCATGACCGAGGGAAAATGAGAACATAGGACCCGGCAGTGGGCCGCATCAGCATTGTCTTCAATGGGTACGCGTCCTTGTTGAAGTGACGCACCCAAGGCAGTGCGTTCCACGCATCGTTGTCTTTGATGTATTCCGGCACCACCAAGTCCACTTCGACGTACCGTCCCTTCGTCTTTTGCGACAAAACGGGCCCAAACGTCCATTTTTCGCGACCCTCTCGCGCCACGATATCGTTGTGGATGGCTCCCCCATACGTGAGCACCATTTTTTCCGCGCCGGCGTCGGCATGTCTTGCCAGAAGCGCTGACACTTGCTCATTCATGAGCCGCGCAATCATTTCGAGCATGACGATGATCGCATCCTCTTTTGCATTGAGGATCTTATCGTAATCCGCGCACGGAGCTCGCAATATGTGTGGCTTTATCCCTCGAGCATGCGCCGCGTCGCCAAGCGCGACATATTCATTCTGGTTCGCTTTTGCTTGACCCTGGGTGACCGGTTTTTGCTTTTCGGCAACAGCCGCCTCTTTTTTCTTCCCGCATTGGCCTTCGGCAACCCATATCTCGAGCACAATGTCGCTTGCCACCATGCCCCGCTTCGCATCAGCAAGCATCGGAAGAAACGTTTCCGTGAATCGTTTGGTGCTCGAAACAATTCCTTCCGCCCCTTTCGGCGCATGCGATTCGCCAAAACCGATGACGAGCGGCTTTTCGGCAAGTATCGAAGCAAAAGCAGCCTCGGGTGTGTCGAAGAGCGTGCACATCATTTCTCCGCACGAGGACGGCTCATGCGCCGATTCCGACACCGCCAAAACCGATGCCGACGGAGCTGCCGACACCGACGAACCCGCCGAAACAGGAGCCACCGGCGCCACTCGTTCCTCTCGACACGCGGAAAGCAGCACGAACGACAGCAGCAACAGAGAACGCCGCATGTGCACCGACGATGGCAAATAGTTTGTCATGGCTTCTCAACTCGAATGACGCAAGGACATGTCCTACGAAGTTTGCCTCGCCGAGCGCTACGTCGGTCCCACGATTCGCTCGAGCTGCGTTCGGTACGGCCGCGACAGACGATCGAGATCCACACGTGGTTTCAACGTACGAATCGCAGCCCGCGTTGCAGCATCGACGTCCCCGCCGAGCCGCGCTGATTCGAGGTGCAGCTCGAGCGCGCGCCGAAACCCATCGCGCGCCTTCCACACTTCGCCACGAAGCTCGTCGAGCGTCGCCTGATGCTGGACAAACATCGCGTACGCCGAAACTTTCTCGCGCGTACCCAAAACGATCGCTGCACCTGACGATTCGCGCCGGCCGAGGCTGTCCCACATCGGCCCGAAAAGCACAACCGCTCCGTCCTTCAACAACTTCGATGCTTCATCGACCGCCCCCGACCGACGAAGGCTGACAACACGCCCGAACAGCTCGCCAAGCTGTTGCATCGTCCTGAACGGCGACTCTCGTGATTGCAAGGACATCGAAGGAGTGACCGGTGTGGGCCGGTTCGCGCAGCATATCAGCGCTCGCGTCCGAACGCGAAAGAGTCATTGCGAGAGCGTTCCTGGTGCTCGTTCACCACAACGAGGCCGGTTGTGGCATGCTCGCCCGCGTCAACATCCCTCTTTGCCCGCGTCGATTCGAATGCTCCACACGATCCGTTACGGCAGACACTACGACGACTTCGTTCCCGGTGTCGTCTACGAACATCCCTGGGAAGTCACGATCGACGAAGGCATGCTCGCCTTCTTCGCTGCATCGTTCCAAGACGCAATTCCTACTTACGCAAGCAAGCGCGTTGCACAGATCCTCGGTTTTCCCGACAGACCCGTCCATCCTCTCGTCTTGCTCAATCTGGGTTTGTCATTCAGTGTGCATGACGTGAGCGAACAAGCCATCGCGCACCTCGCCTATCTGTCTGTCCGTTTTCCCAACGCATGTTTTCCAGGGGACTCCGTCTACGCCCGATCACGCGTCATCGGCATGCGTCCCGTCTCGACCGGCGAAAAAGGAGTCGTGCACGTACGTACCGAACTGCGCAATCAACGAGGTGACATCGTCTGTTCGTTTGAGCGCAAAGTACTCGTTCGTGCGGTTCGTCATGCCGAACATTCCCAACAGGCCACGTCACCCGTCCTCGACGAACACCACGTTCCGCTTGACGAACCTGCTCGAGCGCCCGCAAATCTGCTCGGATCCTTGCCACCGCACCCAGGACTCGGCTGCTTTCCTACGCACTGGGACGATTTTTGCGTGGGCGACGTGTACGCGCACGAGGTTGGTCGAACCGTGAGCGAAGCCGAGCACATGCAGCTAGCGACGCTCTGCCGTAACTCACATCCGCTCCATTTCGATGAGCGCTATTGCCAAAAGCACTCGTTCGCCAAGACGCGCGTCGTCTTCGGAGGGCTGGTGCTCGCGTGGGTGCTCGCGCTGTCGAGCCGCGATGTCGCAGGCAACGCCCTTTGGGATTTCGGACTCGATGATGGCGCGCATCCGAGCGGAGTACTTGCTGGCGACACGCTGTATGCCGCAAGTTCGGTGCTCGCGAAGGAAGATCGAGGACCGCATGCGGGTCTCGTCACGCTGCGCATCGTGGGCGTGAAGAACACGCCCGCTCGCGTGTTGCTCGAACGAGGCGATGATCTGTTCACACCCGAGCTTGGCAAGTCGTCGGGTCGAGTTCTCGAAAAGGCCGTGGAAATCACGCGCACGCTTCTCGTGCGCAAGCGCGCACAGCGGGCATGATCAGCGACGAGAGTAGGGCGAACATGTTCAAGATCAAAGGAATCGATCACGTTGCCGTCGCCGTCGACAACATCGACCACGCGCTCGAGAAGTGGCGTCAAGCATTCGGCGTCGAGAGTGCCGAACGCGAAATCGTTGCATCTCAAAAGACTGAAGTCGCCCTCTTGCCGCTCGGGTCGAGCAGCGTCGAGCTCATCGAGCCCAAGGGCAATGAAGGGCTCGCAAAGTTCCTAGAAAAACGGGGTCCGGGGTTGCATCACATCGCGGTCGAGGTCGAAGGGATCGAGGCAGCGCTCGAGCTACTCGAATCGCTGAACATCCCACTCGTCGACAAGACTCCGCGCGTGGGCGCGCGCGGTCACAAGGTTGCCTTCGTGCATCCACGCGCAACGGGCGGAGTGCTCGTCGAGCTCGTGGAACCGATGCATCCGTCCGTCGGCGACTGATCAGTCGTTTGTCTTGGTTCGCTGTTGGTCCTGACGCACCGAGCGATCATTCACGAATCGCCCATGCGCTTGATGGCCTCGTCGAGCGTCTTCGCATCGTACTTGGCGGTAACGAACCCGTTGCGCGTTGCCCCCATGCGTTCGAGCGCATCTTCGATTGTTTTGGCGTCGTACTTTGCGGTGTCGAACTCGCGCCTGCCTGTCGTTGCGGTTGGTTCAGACGTCTTGTGTGGACCGCTCGGGCCCGGCGCACTGATCGCGCGTTGCAGGAGTTCCGCAGCCTCGTTCGAATTGCTCACGACGCCGAGTTTTGCCCCCGCATCCCGCGCGAGCGTGTCGAAGGATTGCGGATCGAAGTCGTACAGGTACGCGTCGACGAGCACGATGAGCGGCCTCAGTTGCATCGTGTCTTCGCGAAGTTTCGCCAGTGTCGTCATGCGCGCCTCGCCGCCCGTCGGTGCGAGCACCTCGGATGCTCGTTCCAGCACGTCGCGTGTCGAGCCGACGATCAGTACGGTTGCTGCAGGTGACGGGTTGATTGGAGGCTCTTCGCTCATTGTTGCACCGCTGAAATCATCGTGATCCTCGCGTTTGTCGCGAACGTCCGGGCGTCGCTCGAAAGGATATCAGACTGTTCTGTGGAGCGGCCGCTGTGTGGAGTGGCGTTGACGTGTGACGTGAAGAGAGATGGCGCGGAACCACTTGCTTCGATTCGACGCGTGAAGCGTCGGCTGAAGGGTTCACGCGTCCTTGGCGTGTCGAATCTTCTGCCAATCGTGTTACATCCGAAAGCCGATATGTCGACTGTCGCATCTTTTCCTCGCACGGTTCGTGCTGCTCGCGGAACGACTCTTTCGTGCAAAGGGTGGCTTCAAGAGGCGGCGTTACGAATGCTTCAGAACAACCTCGATCC
>Ga0138256_10005700_pt1 | contig 13169 bp, 8 predicted proteins | sample KNB2016incub_MG_FD_105486 | JGI IMG/M metagenome (GOLD analysis project Ga0138256, IMG submission 105486) | Active sludge microbial communities from wastewater in Klosterneuburg, Austria - KNB2014incub_MG | ecosystem: Engineered > WWTP > Activated sludge > Unclassified | place: Austria...
CCGTTGGTGCCGGTGACGGTGAGTTCGTAGATGCCAGGGGCACTCACCACAGGGTTCTGATCACCGCTGGTGAAGCCGTTGGGCCCGGTCCATGCGAAGTCGCCGTTGCCGCTACCGCTGAGCATCACGCTGCTGGTGTTGCAGTTGAGCACACCGCCGCTGGCTTGTGCGCCGGGCACTTCCACATCTTCGCCCACCGATGCGTCCGCGGTCTCGCTACAGCCATTGGTTGGGTTGGAAACCGTCAGTATATAGGTGCCCGGGAGGGTTGCGATCGGATCCTCATCGCCGCTGGTGAAGTTGTTCGGACCTGTCCAGGAGAAGTTCACACCTGGCGTGCTGCTCTCGCCATCGAGTTGGATACCGTTCGGGGTGAGGCAGGTCAAGGTTCCACCGGTCGCGCTGGCGTTCGGAACATCCTGGTCGAGGATCACGTCGACGTTGTCCGATGTTGTACAGCCGTTCACGCTGGTCGCGGTAAGGGTGTAGATGCCAGGTTCGGTCACGAGTGGATCTTCATCCGTGCTGGTAAAGCCGTTAGGACCGGTCCACGACACGGAGAACCCAACAGGATCCAAAGTGGCTTGCAATGTGGCGCTCGGTTCGGTGCAGGTAAGGGTGGCACCGACAAGCGTGATCTCCGGAACATCATTGCCCAAGGTCACGAAGGCGTTCGCGCTGTTCACACATCCGTTCAAGCTGGTGGCGGTCAGCGTGTACATGCCGAGGTCGCTCACGATAGCATCTTCATCCTGGCTGATGAAGCCGTTCGGACCCGCCCAGTTGATCGTAGCCCCAACGGGCGTGACGGTGGCCTGGATCGTTGTGCTGGCCGCGTCGCAAGGAAGCACCGCGTCCATTACCTCCACCATAGGTACATCGGTGCCGAGGGTGACGAAGGCGTTCGCATTGTTCGTGCAGCCGTTCGGTCCCGTGGCGGTCAACGTGTACATACCCAGGTCGCTCACTACAGCATCTTCGTCCGGGCTGGAGAAACCGTTCGGACCGGTCCAGCTCAACGTGGAACCGATCGGCGTCACGGTCGCTTGGATCGTGGTGTTCACATCATTGCAACCCAGCACCGCGTCGATCGCGGTAACGACCGGAACATCATTGTCCAGTGTGACCTCCGTATTGTCGCTGGCGGAGCAGCCGTTCGAGGGGTCCGTTACGGTGAGCGAGTAGATGCCAGCTTCAGTGACCAATGGGTCCTCATCGCTACTGCTGAACCCGTTCGGGCCGGTCCATAGGAAGGACACGCCTTGGGTGGTGCTGCCACCGTTCAGGTTACCGGAAGCGGTGGTGCAGTTCAGGACCACGTCATCTCCTGCGCCCACATGGGGTGTGATCGTGTTGACACTTACCTCCACTTGGTCGGTAGCGCTGCATCCGTTCTGACCGGTGATCAGCAGTGTATAGGTGCCTGCGGCGTTCACCGTGGGGTTCGCTGTTCCGGCATCGGAGACGATCCCAGGACCGCTCCATGCGAACACGGCGCCTGGCGTAGTGGAGGATCCGTTCAGTTGGATCGCCGGACCCGTGGTGCAGGTAATCGTAGTATCTGCGACCGCATTGGCATCGGCGGCCAGGCTGCTACCGATCTGGAAGGGGATGACCACACTGCACTGGTTGAAATCGGTCACGGTCACACTGTAAGGACCGGCCGCAAGGTTGCTCACGTTCGCACCGACCGCGCCGGTGCTCCAGAGGAAGCCATAGCCAGGTGTTCCACCGCTTCCCGTCACGCTCGCACTACCGTTGCTGTTGCCGCAGGTGGTGTTCATGGGGTTCACATCGCCACCAACAGCGGTAGGCTCACCGACTACGAAGTTGCCGACCGCGGTACAGCCATTGGCATCGGTTACCGTCACACTATACGGGCCTGCGCCAAGTCCGGTCGCCGTCTGGCCGGTTTGGCCGTTGCTCCAGAGATAGTCGAAGGGTGCCGTGCCGTCCGCCGTGGCCGTGATGCTGCCTGTCGCGGCACCGTTGCAGGCCGCGTCGGTCACGTCCCCGATCACGCTCATGATGCGCACCGTTACAACCTGGTCCGCAGCGCCGGCGAGGACGCACGCATCACCACCGATGATGCGGCGGATGAAGGTCTTCTGGTTCAACACGCCGATCTCCGCACCCGTGATGTTCTGCCCTGTTGAACCGACGATGTTCGCCCAGTTCACGCTGTCCGTGCTGATCTGCCACTGGAAAGTGGCCGCTGGCGGGAAGGCCGGGTAGGCCGAAGCCGTGTTGTTGCGTACAATGGTCGGCAGCACGTAGCTCGGCTGTGATCCGGTGATGTCGCCCGGGATGCTGCCCGCGCAGATCGCCGTGCCGAGGTAGTTGATGGTGTTGCCCAGCAGGTCGGGCGGGTTTGCCCACACTACGAGGCCCGGCTCATAGCGACTGGTCGGGCTGGTCTTCGTGGTGTTCAAGGACCCCTGCGTGAGCGGGATGTTGTTGCTCTGCGCGGTGACGATGGTGTAGATGCGGCAGTCGTTGAACTTGATACCGCGCTCGCCCACTGGATCGTAATCATCGTTCGTTCCCCCGTAGTAGGTGCTGAATTCCAACGCGCTCAGGTCGCTCTCCAGTTTGAAGAACACCTTGTCGTTGCTCCCGTTGTTGGTGGTCTGCAGCGGCACTTCCGGCGAAGCGCTCACCGGGAAGTTGGTGCTGTTGGAATAGCCGAACACAAAGACGTCGTTGTTGAGGTCTGTGTTCAGGCCCATCATGTTCACCTCATTGCTCGTACCGCCCACGTAGGTGCCGGCGATGAATGTCTGGTCGATGTCCATACGCGCGACGTAGAAGTCGTTGCTGCCGTTGTGCGAAATGTCATGCACCCCGCTCGCCGAAACGTTCGCCGCGTTCAAGCCTTCCGTCACGCCACCGAAGTAGAGTTCCGTGCGCGTGGTGTTGAACTCCATGCACAACAGGTTCGCGTCATCGTTCGCATCGCTGGAGAAGTACGAAGACCATGTGGTGGCCGCCGTGGCGCCGTTCAACCGTTGCAGGAAGCCCGCGGAAGTTCCGCCGCGCGTGGCCTGCCGGGGGCTCACGGTGGGGAAGTTCGTGCTGCTGGTATTTCCGCCCACGAACAGGTCGCCGCTGATGGGGTTGTGGAGCATGATGCTCGCACGGTCGCCGCTGCCGCCGCCGTAGTTGCGCATCCATACCAGCGCGCTCAGGTCCTGGTTGATACGGAAGACGAACGCATCGCTCCCGCCGTTGTTGGTGTTGCTCGCTCCGCTCCCCGCGTTCAGCGTGAGCAAATTGGTGCTGGTGGTGCTGCCGCATACGAACACATCGCCGTTCGGGGCGGTGCGCACGTCGAAGTTGTCATCGGCTCCGTTACCACCCACCACGGCGGCCTTGATGGACTGGCCGTCCTGGGTGATCTTCAGCACGAATACGTCGATACCCGACTGGGACTGCTGGTCGAGGCTGCTGCCCGTGAAGGCGCTGCCGCCGATGAGGGGGAAGTTTGTGCTGCTGGTCTGGCCCGTGATGTACAGGTTGCCGTCGGGCCCCTGTTCCATCGCGTACGGGTTGTCGTCACCGCTACCACCGATGTACGTCTGCCACACTCGTTGGCCTTGGCCGCCCACCGTGGCCGGTTCCACGTATTTGCCCACGATCGTCTCCAGGTTGCCGTTCGCCGTAACGTCGAAGGCCCCCACGGTGATGTTGTCCGTGGTGCCTACCACGCGCGCCACGATGTAGATCGCGCCGTCGGTGGGGTCCACCCAGATGGCGTGGCCGTGGTTGTCGCCCGAGCTGTTGGTGTTCACCCAGGTGCTCCAGCGCATGGCGATCGGGTCGATCACCAAGGGCTGGGACTTGTCGTACTCGCCGAGCGTGAAGCCCAGCACATTGCTACCGCTCACGCGATAGCTGGCCTTCACCGCTTTCTCGCGGCCACCGATACGCTGGTAGACCACCGGAGCCGGATAGGTCATCTCGCCGAGACTGGTCGGCACCACGAGCTCGCCCTTGTCGTTCACCCGCAGGCGCTCGATGCCCTTGAACTCGATGGCGATGGCGCGGGGGTCGCTGTTCGGAGCGCACACCACGTCGTACTCCAGCGAGCCGTCGGCCGCCGGGTAGTAGCGCACGTCGATGCCGCGGTACACGCCGGTGTACCACACCTCCTGGTACGTGCGCACGTTGTGCGCCTCCTTACCGCCGAGGAAGTAGTTGTTCACCTCGCTGTGCGCGTCCTTGCTCTCGATGCGCATGGAAGGCAGCGCGTTCTGGAAGTGCAGCATCCAGCCGTGGCCCTTCTCGTTCCACAGCAACGGACGCATTGGTTTGCCATCGTGCATCTCCTGCTCGATGCGCATGCCTTCGTCCAGTCGCGCCTGCACAGCCGCCGGGTCGTATGCCTTCATCAGCATGCCGTCGCGGGTGGCCAGCGCTTGGCCTAGGGGGAAGTCCGCCTTGAACAGTACCGCCGCGTTCATCTGGCCTTTGTTCTCGGTGAACTCAATGCGCTGATCGTAGCGATGCAGCAACTGATCCAGTTCACCTTGATGACCGTTGTGGCCTGCCGCAGTGTTCGGCGGCATGTGCGGTCGTGCCGCAAGTGCCAGTGGCATCAAAGCCAGAAGCACTATCCCCGGCATCGCCAGGCGGGCTTTCCTTCGGGTATTCCTCCGTTTCATGTTCCGTTGGATTGGGTTCGTTCCAGTTGCCGGACCTGGTTGGATCCGGTCGTTCGCCAGTTCTAGTGGAAGAGGACCAGGGTTACCCCGATCAGGATCAGACCCCATAGCTCCAGGTCCGCGAAGTCGCGGCTCAATGACCGGAAGTGGGTGGCGTATTGCGCCCTAAGACGTCCTTGCCCAAGTTGGTTCCTCATTGTGCTCTTCTGGGGGTGTCCAAGTAGCCCACGGAGCGATCGGAAGAACGATTGAACGGGGACAAAACAACGGCGGCGGCCTAGGTCTTGTCAAGTATTGGTCGAATGGTTACGTCGTTTCGTCGATGTATTGGGCTATGCGAGCGTGCATTTCGAAGGTTCCTCCGATCGTCGATGAATGGCTCGTCGAGCAGTGATACAACCGACCAAATGCTTCAGTTGTTGAAAACTTCCTGCCGGTTTTTTTGGCGATCGGCCTTCTTCGTTGGTTAATTGTCCGCCGAATTCTTGACAGAATATCTGTCGAGTTCGGCAGCTTGGTCAAACCAGCGCGTCAAGTATCGAAGAACAACAACAGCAAAACCACGGAGCACATGGCCATTGAGATCAATAAAGAGAAGCTGAAGGCCCTTCAGCTCACCATGGACAAGATGGAGAAGACCTTCGGGAAGGGGGCCGTGATGAAGATGGGAGATAGCGCCGTCGAACAAGTTGAGGTGATCCCTTCCGGTTCGGTGGGACTGGACCTCGCGTTGGGTGTGGGCGGGTATCCGCGTGGGCGTGTGGTGGAGATCTACGGCCCAGAATCTTCCGGCAAGACCACTTTGGCTATTCATGCCATAGCGGAAGTGCAAAAAAAGGGCGGCATTGCGGCGATGATCGATGCGGAACATGCCTTCGATCGCTCCTATGCCGAAGCCCTCGGTGTGGATACCGAGAACCTATTGATCAGCCAACCGGACAATGGTGAACAAGCGCTGGAGATCGCGGACAACTTGATCCGTTCCGGTGCCATCGATCTGCTCGTGGTGGACAGTGTGGCCGCATTGACCCCTCGTGCGGAGATCGAAGGGGAGATGGGTGATAGCGCTGTGGGCATGCAGGCCCGCCTGATGAGCAAAGCCCTGCGCAAGCTCACCGGCACCATCAGCAAGACCGGCTGCTGCTGCATCTTCATCAACCAATTGCGCGAGAAGATCGGCGTGATGTTCGGCAATCCCGAGACTACCACGGGCGGCAATGCGCTTAAGTTCTACGCCAGTATTCGCCTTGATATCCGCCGTATGACACAGATCAAGGATGGAGAGACCCCGATCGGCAATCGCACCAAGGTGAAAGTGGTGAAGAACAAAGTAGCCCCGCCGTTCCGTAAGGCGGAGTTCGACATCCTCTTCGGAAAGGGCATCAGCAAGACCGGAGAGATCATCGACCTCGGGGTGGAGATGGGGATCATCAAGAAGAGCGGTAGTTGGTTCGCCTATGATGACAACAAATTGGGGCAGGGGCGTGACGCCGTTCGTCAATTGCTCGATGACAACCTGGAGCTCTGTGAACAATTGGAACAGCGTATCAAGGAAGCCATGAGAACGACCGCTGCTGAACCGGCATAGACCCCGTCATCATACCCCACCTACCTTCGAAGCCCCTTCTTGTGAAGGGGCTTCCTCGTTCCACATGCGCCGGACCGCCGCCTTTTTCAGCCTCTTCCTCCTGGGTTGCGACCCACGGCCAATGTCACCAGAGCTAATTGGACCGGTGATACCCGGCCCTGCCGACAGCACAGCCCTCCGTTTGGCTGAGTTGGACCGCCGGATCGTGGATCGACCCGATGATGCCGATCTCTATGCGGAGCGTGCGCGGTTCTTTCAGTCCCTGGATAGTTCTCGCCGGTCGATCCGGGACTGGGAGCGTGCGTTGGAGTTGGACAGTTCAAACGCCGGTTTCCATTTGGAACTTGGTAGCCTCTACTATACCTCGACTTTGATCGATCGTGCCCGTGCGCAGTTCGAGCGTGCCATCGCCTTGGCACCGGATGATCCAGAGGCCAAGTTGCGCCTGGCCGAGATCGAGTTGGTCGAGCGGCATCACCCGGTGGCGATGAATTTGGTGAACCAAGCCTTGCGGATCGACCCGAACCTCGCGCACGGTTACTACTTAAAAGGCTGGATCCATAAAGAGATGGGCGATACCGCGCTCGCCGTCTCCAGTTTACGTACCGCTATCGAGCAAGAACCAACGTACTACGAAGCGTTCGTTCAATTGGGGATCTTGCACGCGGCGAAGCGGGATCATCTTGCCAAGGAATACTACACCAGTGCTTTGGCGTTGAAACCGAGGAACGTGGAAGCTTGGTACAACTTGGGCATGTATTATCAAGAAAGTGGCCAAGACAGCCTTGCGCTGGAGACCTACGCGCGTATGGTGGAGATCGATAGCCTGAACCCCTTGGCCCCCTTCAATAGTGGCTTCATACGGATGGAGTACCTCGGCGATACACGTGCCGCTGTGAAGGATTTCACCAAAGCGTTGGATCTCAACACCAACTACTACCAGGCCTGGTACAATCGCGGTGTCGCATTGGAGCGATTGGGCTCGCTGGATAGCGCTGCGGCTGACTACCAGGTAGTGTTGGCGATCCGTCCGGATTTCGACCTGGCGGCCGAAGGGCTGCAACGTCTGGCGAGTAAAGGAGCCTATGTCAAGCTCTTGGAAGACCGCAAGCGGAAGTCCTGATCATTACTTGATCTCCACTTCTTTCTGCCTGGGGCCGTCGAACGTCCGCAATTGGATGACGTACGTGCCTGCGGGAAGTCCGATCAGATCGAAGCGTTCGTCGCCCTTTACCGTGCCCGACCGGAACACGGAGCCGCTCGCGTCGATCAGTTCCATGAAGTAGGCGTTCTCGGGGGTGCGAATACGAACCGCATCTTGCTCCAGGTTGGTGATAACCTCGATCCCCCGGTCCCAGTTGCCGGTCTCCGCACTGTTCATGGCCAATTCATCGTCGATCATCTCGGACGCGTCTTGGCCGCGAGCGGCGATGGTTATGGCGCAAAGCACCAGAACGAGGTAGTATCGGTCAAGTCGCATGTTCGATGAGCTAAGAGTGGCCGCTTGTACGCCACTACCACGTCGAAGTTCCCTGGAACTGTTGCGTCAAGGTCGAACTTCCCTCGAACGGACGACCTCACCGGAGGATCCGTAAGGTATCGGGGTGGAGCAGAAGGGAGTCGAACCCTCGACCTCCGCATTGCGAACGCGGCGCTCTGGCCATCTGAGCTACTGCCCCGAAGATGAGCGACGAATTTCGGCGATCTTCTTTTTGGTCCCATCTCGGAGGCGCCTTTCCCGTTCCCCGTAGAAGTGGGCTCTAACTTTGGCCCATGTCCAAACTGCGTTCACTGTTGATCTTCTGCTCATGGTCCAGTGCGTGCACCATCATCGCCCAGCCACCTGCGGGCTACTACGATAGTGCCCAAGGCTTGAACGGACCCGCTCTTCGCACCGCCCTTTACAACATTATTGACGGGCAGTGGGTGGCTTCCAACGCCGGCTTGTGGACCTACTTCCAACAGACCGATGATCGGCCGGATGGCTACGTGTGGGACCTCTACAGCGATGTGCCGGGTGGGACGGCGCCGTATGTTTTCCAGTTCGTGTCCGACCAATGTGGCACGTACAACGGCGAAGGGGATTGTTACAATCGCGAACACACTTTTCCGAAGAGCTGGTTCAACGACGCGCCACCGATGGATACCGATCTGCATCATGTGTATCCCACGGATGCATGGGTGAATCAGCAACATGGGAACTTGCCGTACGGCGAAGTGGGCTCTGCGGATTGGACGAGCCAGAACGGCACGTCGGTCGGTGACAACACATTCCCCGGATACTCTGGAACCGTTTGCGAGCCGATCGATGCTTTCAAGGGAGACCTCGCGCGAACATATTTCTATATGATGACGCGCTACTTGCCCAACATCAGCGGCTGGAGCAGTCCCATGCTTCAAGGCAATGACTTGAGCTCTTGGGCTGAGAACATGCTGTTGGAGTGGCATCTCAATGATCCCGTGAGCACCAAGGAGATCGAGCGTAACAACGCCGTCTTCGCCATCCAGAACAACCGGAACCCCTTCATCGATCAGCCCAATTGGGTGATCAATATCTGGGGGCCTACCGCCGGAATGAGCGAACCTCCATTCCCATCGAACTGGACCGTGACATCAACAGAAGCGGGGTTGGAATTGACCCGTTCCGTTCCATCCTCCGCACACGTACGCGTGCACGATGGCCTTGGCCGCACGTATTGGCAGCGGGATTGGAACTCCGCAAGGCTCACCGTTCCGATGGAGGACCACCACGGACTGCTCCTCGTGGAAGTGCTGGGTGCGGATGGCCGCACGGCGCGCCGGGTGCTCCGGTAGCCGAAATGCACCCGTGTCAATCCTCCCCTTGGGAAAGGCGTGTGCGTCGGCCACCTCGCTCTTCTTTGTTCGACCTCACCACCGGTTTGACGCGCTTCAAGAGGGTGATCTCGGCCTCCGACAGGTGGCGCCAATGTCCCCGGGTAATGTCCTTCTTGGTGAGCCCAGCGAACATCACGCGGTCCAGTTTCACCACCTCGTACCCCAGCGCTTCGAACATGCGGCGTACCACCCGATTACGCCCCATGTGCAGTTTGAGCCCCACTTCACGCTTGGTCTCACCCGCATAGCTCACCTCATCGGCCCGGGCCGGACCATCATCGAGTTGAACGCCGTGGACCAGTCTTTCAAGGTCTTCGGCCGTCACGTTCTTATCCAATGTAGCGTGATAGAGTTTCTCCGCTCCATAGCTCGGGTGGGTGAGCTTCTTCGCCAGGTCCCCATCGTTGGTGAGCAGCAGTACCCCGGTGGTATTGCGGTCCAATCGGCCTACCGGGTACAGGCGTTCGGAGCCTGCTGCGGCGATCAGGTTCATCACCGTCCGGCGTTCTTTCGGATCATCAGTTGTGGTAATGAAGTCCTTGGGTTTGTTCAGCAGCACGTAGCGCTTCTGCTCCATGCTCAGCTTCTGCCCTCCGAAATGGACGATGTCTTCCGGCTTGATGCGTGTACCCAGCTCGGTCACCACCTTGCCGTTCACGGTCACCGCCCCGGAACTGATGAGCACATCGGCCGCTCTCCGGCTACCCACGCCAGCCTGGGCCAGGTAACGGTTCAAACGCACTAATCCTTCATTGGCGGGGTTAGGCAGGGCGAAACGATTGCTACGTTCTCCTCTTCTGAAAGGCTGTCGAGCCCCTGGATCATCCGGCCGGACCCTGTTCACCTGTCGCTCATCCCGCTGGTTCCTGCTGTAGCCGCCGTCTTGACGCGGTCCTCGATCCGTGTTGTATGGGCGTTCGGTCCGTGGACCCCGATCCACGCTTTTGCGTTCGGGAGATCGCCCTCGGTAGCCCCCGGGCCTTTCTTCCCTCGGGGGGGCGCCTCCTTTTGGTCGTGCACCGCGACTTTCGCCAGCCTCGCTGGGCCGGTCACGGCGGTCGGTCGGTCGGTCGGATCTTCCGCCTCCTTTGGGTGGACGGCGGTCGGTACCGGAGCGTTCCGAGGCGCCGTGCGTCGGGCGATCGGCACGTCCCCGGCTTTCGTGAGGCGGTATGCCCGCACTGTCGCGCGAACTCTTGGGTCGTTCTTCTCGATCGCCTTTGCTGGCAGGACGCCGTTCGGCGGGACGGTCTTCGCTGCCTTCCTTTTTACGCCAAGGCGGTACGCTCCCTCCACGTCCTTTGGGTGGTCCAGGTGCCCGTCGTCCAGTATCCGACGATCTTCCGCTGCGCGGCTTGCGGGGTCCGTTATTCCGTGTGCTCATCTGGGGTGGGGTAGAAGGCTTCCTCGATATGTTCCAAGCGCGGGCCCGAGGGGTGGAGCACCACACTGATGATGTCGAAACGAACGTCCAGATCTTCGCCGACCTGGTCAAGGTAGGCTTCGGCGGCCCGTATCAAGCGATGTTGCTTCACCACACCCACGGATTCCTGGGGCAGGCCGTACTCTTCGCTCGCCCTCGTTTTCACCTCCACCACGACCAGCACATCGCCATCGCGTGCCACGATATCCAACTCATCTCGGCCGACCCGCCATTTGCGCGCAAGGATGGACCACCCCTTGTTCTCCAGGTAGCGGCATGCGGCTTGCTCGCCGTGGGCGCCTTTCCTCAGGTTTGTATCCATGATAACCTCGTGCTGTGCGTAACCTCACCGGCAAGAGCGCGTTCAAGGGGCTAAAATTGGGGAACTTTCGGCCTGTCGGCACCCCTCGATCTGAACGGACACGACCCAACACGATGCAACACATCACGCGCAAGTTGAGCCTGCTGACCCTGGCATGCGGCCTGTTCACCGGCCTCGGTGCCCAGTCTTTCGAGGGGGTCATTGATTTCACCAAGTCCACCGGCCCGGTGGTCACTACCTATCGGTATTTCGTGAAGGGTGAGCATGTGCGGATCGAGGAGATCAGCGCGCGCGGTGAGGTACAGGGTATTATGCTGGTGGATACCCGCGACCGTACGGTCACCGCTTTGAGCCCGGACCGGAAACTCTATATGGACGTTCCGAACATGCGACTACCCAAGGACGTGGAGACCACCACGGAAAAGAGCGGGGAAATGAAGGATCTGGCCGGCTACAAATGCGAGAAGTGGACCGTAAAGAGCCCGAAAGAGGACCGCGTGATCACGTATTGGGTGGCCGCGGATGAATTCAACTTTTTTATCCCGCTCCTGGAGACCTTGAACCGGAAGGATGAACAGGCCGTGTTCTTCCTCGAGATCGAAGGCGCCAAAGGCGTGTTCCCCATGCTTGGTGTGGAGAACAAGATGGACGGCGCTGAGGTGAGCCGACTGGAAGTGACGAAAGTGGTGAAGGGTGCTCAGAAGCCCGCGTTGTTCGAGATCCCCGCGGGTTTCAACAAGTTCGAGCGGAACTAGAACACCTCTGCGCCCCCGAAGCTCAGCGTCGCACCCTCCAGGGTGACGCTGAGTTTCGCTTTTTGGCCCATGATCAGCGCACGGTTGTCCGTAATGTGGCCTGCCGGGAACCCGTAGCAAACTGGATAGGCCACTTCACCGACCGCGGCCGCTACGATCTGTTCAGCGGTCTTGCCGAAGGGGTCGGAGGGGTCCTTATCGCGCATATCTGTCAGGCCACCCACGATCAGGCCCGAGATCCGCCTGAACCAGCCTGCGAGTTCGAGGTTCATCACCATGCGGTCCATATGGTAGAGGAGCTCGTCCAGATCCTCCAGGAACAGGATCTTGCCCAAGGGATCAATGTCGTAAGGCGTGCCGCGCAAGGCGTACAGGAGAGAAAGGTTGCCACCAACCAACTGGCCTTCGCATTCCCCAGGTCGATTGACGGCGGTAGGTTCGGGTCCGAGTTCCCGCGCGTAGATCATCGACAGCGCTTCTCCAAATAGTGCCTTCCGGAGCGTCTCACGGGTGGGACCCGATTTGGCTCCCAAGTTGAATGGCATTTGTGCGTGCAAAGAGGCCACACCCATTTTGTGGAGGGTGTTGTGAAGCACTGTGATGTCGCTGAAACCCACGACCCACTTCGGATTGCTCTGGAATACCGAAAGATCCAGATGCTTGAGCAAGTGCACGGTGCCGTAGCCGCCCCGCGCGCACCAGATCGCCTTCACCTCGGGGTCATCGAACGCGGCTCGCAGATCGGCAGCGCGCTGGCTGGGCGTGCCCGATTGCTGGAAGTGCTTGCGGCCAATGCCATGGCCCAGTTTCACACGCAATCCCCAACTCTCGGCCAAGGCTATCCCATCACGCAATTCATCCGCGTTCGTGGAGCGTGCCGTGGGCACAATGGCGATGGCATCGCCGGGGCGCAATGCGGGGGGAACGATCAGGTCAGCCATGAAGGGTTGCGAAGGTGCGCAGCGCACCCGATATCCACAACGGCCGAGGGGGTACTTTCGCGGTCCGTCCGCCGATGACAAGAAAATACTGAAGCGACCGACCCGTGAAGGAGCCTGCCCGCCATACCGTTACCGCCGCATTGCCCTATGCCAATGGCCCATTGCACATCGGCCATATCGCCGGGGCCTACCTGCCGGCCGATATCTACGTGCGGAGCCTGCGTCAGCGCGGCAAGGAGGTGCTTTTCGTCTGCGGAAGCGACGAGCACGGTGCCGCCATCACCATCCGGGCCATGAAGGAAGGCACCACGCCGCGCGCCATTGTGGACAAGTACCACGCCCTCATGGGCAAGGCCTTCATTGATCTCGGCATCCACTTCGACATCTATCATCGCACCACCAGCGAACTGCACAAGGAGACCTCGCAAGGCTTTTTCTTGAAACTGAACGAGGAAGGAGCTTTCAATGAGCAGGAGGAGCAGCAGTACTACGACGAGGAGGCCAAGCAATTCCTGGCCGATCGCTACATCACGGGCACCTGCCCCAAATGCGGTAATACCGATGCTTACGGCGACCAGTGCGAGAAGTGCGGCAGTGCGCTAAGTCCTAAGGACCTGATC
>Ga0138256_10005701_pt1 | contig 13169 bp, 8 predicted proteins | sample KNB2016incub_MG_FD_105486 | JGI IMG/M metagenome (GOLD analysis project Ga0138256, IMG submission 105486) | Active sludge microbial communities from wastewater in Klosterneuburg, Austria - KNB2014incub_MG | ecosystem: Engineered > WWTP > Activated sludge > Unclassified | place: Austria...
AAGCCCGATCGAGGCAAAGGGAAAAACGGTAGTGCCTTCCCCGATAGATGTACGCCCGTCCACCACGACGTGCGATTCGAACCGCACCCCGTCGGCCAGTCTAACATTTGAGCCAATCGTGCAAAATGGCCCGATATGACAATCACGGCCGATCAAGGCGGTTTCTGATATGATCGCTGATTCGTGAATAAAAGAGGTCATTAGTCGAATAGCTTGTTTTGTCAGCTGCAATTGCCTCGGCCAAACGTCGGGTCCGAAAGGCAGCCAAATTCAGACAATTGGGTAAGGCGTCCTGTTTTCAAAGGTTTGAAGGCCGATCGGCGATAACACTCATTATTTCCGCTTCAGCCGTGACGTTGCCGTCAACGCTGGCGACGCCGCGCATCTTCTGCACCTTGCTTCCCGTACGGATGGCCGTCACTTCCAGACGGAGCGTGTCGCCAGGCACAACGGGCCGGCGGAATCGGGCAGTCTCGATGCCGCTGAAAAACGGGATCTTCGCGTCGCGGTCCTCGAACTCGCGAAGCGCGAGAATTGCCCCTACCTGCGCGAGGGCCTCGATCTGCAGCACGCCGGGCATCACCGGCGCGTTCGGAAAATGGCCTACAAAAAAGTGTTCATTCGCCGTTACCTGTTTCACACCGACAATGCGGACGCGCGGTTCGAGTTCGATGATCTTATCAACGAACAAAAAAGGAAATCGATGCGGCAGGATCTTTTGGATTGCGGCCGTATCATAAATGATCTCGAGGTGGCTCATAAAGTAAAAGTCAGGAGCCGGCCGAAGCTGAACTTCCGCAGGCTCCTGACTTAATTCCTGGTCAAGGTTATTGCTCGCGTTACGGCTTTGTCGCGGTTGCGGTTCCTGCCGGACGGGCATTGTAAAATACGACGAAATCCTTGGTTACATCGTATTTATCATCAAAACCCATCAGAAGGCCCGATTCTTCTAATTTCGCCCCGTCAAGGATCACTGCGTAACCCTTCTGCTTGGCAAAATCGTTGAGCGCTTTAACGATGTCGTTAAACACAGGGCCGACGATCGCGGCATATCGCTGGTCATAGCGGGCCTTACCGGCTTCCTGCTTTTGCTTGATCTGAAGCTCAATATTGCGGGCTTCGTCAACCTTCGTCTGCAAAGTAGAAGTATTGATAGGCACCTTGTTGTTGGGATCCGCCGCTAGTTTTTGTTGTCCCTGAATATCGGTCGCAAGGGCCTGGTATTTCGTCCTTAGGTCGTTAAGCTCTTTGTTCAGCGCTTCAAATTCCTTATCAACCGTCGACAGTGCCGTCTTAAACCGGGTAATTCCTGCTTTATCGTCAGCGAAAGCGTTAACATTCACCAGACCGATCTTGCCGGAGCCGGCGTTCGCCGCAGGCACCTGGCCAAACGCCGAAGCCGAGAACGCCATAACGATGGCAAAGCAAAATGCAATAAAACTAAATCTTTTCATTTTAAATAAAACTCCTTAAACCTGCCGAAGCTTGATCGCCTGATTTGCGTGAAGCAATCTATTTGAGACAAATTATTGTTAAACTGTTGCCTATTGAACGGGCGAAAGACAGAAATATTATGCCATTGCCCCGACATTGTCAATCAACTCTAGAATGTTCGGCCGACCGTAAACCTAAATCCATTCCTTTTGCCGGGCAGGTAAATGCCGGGCAATTCCTCGGTGAAACCGAGCTTGGCGTTAGGGTTGTAGTAATAAATAAGGCGGAACGGCACGTTTACGACCGGCACCTGTACACGAAGTTCGAGTCCGATACTGGATTTAAAATCGCCCAGCTTGCTAAACGCGGCATCGTCCACGCGGAGAAGCGAATTTTGCTGGACCTCACCTCGCAAATAGAGCTGCTGAACCTCGGGTGACAGCGAAGTTGGACAGCCAAACCGGTTGCCGCGGCAGAACTCATTAACAAAGTCCGTCTTTGTCATTACGCGGCCGCGGTAATAGAGTATGCTGCCAAAACTACTTTCCAGCGTCGGCGTATTGATAAGTGCGAGACCGGTAAGCCTGCCTGGGCCGACAAGCGTTTCATCTTCAAGAAATTCCGTGTCTATACGCTGTGTGCCAGTCTTTCTGAGATTAAAGACGCTCCCGACGTCAGCAAAAATTGCCATTGTCGCCGGCCCAAAGATCGGGATCCTATATTCGAAGTTTGCGAGAAGCTGCGTATCGCCGCCTATGAAGCGAAAATTCCTGTTGAACAATGCTGGATTCGCTCCGTCGGGGCCGGTTACCAAACCGAGCTTTGCGATCTCGGCGGCCAACTGCGGGTTATCAAATCCGGTCAGCGGAACCGGCGTTCCTGACGGATTTGCGGTCAAAACAACGTTTCGACTTGTTAAATACGTATCAAAGGGCGCTATAGGCCCGAGTGCTCGGGAATTATATCCGCGAATATCGTTCTCGCTTCCGAGAAAATACCGCTCATAAGCCGGGACGCCGCCTACAAATGCGATCGAGTTTGCGTTTCTGACCGTGTCGGTCAGTGCAAATGCGCCAATTGTTCCAGCCTGTACGCGAAAGGCGAAGACCTCGGGCTCCTTGGACCTTTTACGCCGGACCGGAATGAACTTTGAGAATGTTATGTTCGGCTGATACGTCCGAACGTCGCCGCCGAGACCGGCGAGGGCAAACGAAGCCGCGAATTGTGTACCTCGTGCCGTGTCTATGCCGTTTGCCGACGGCTGCCGCGTGTCATAAACAAACTGTCCGGTTATTCGGCTGGTTATGATGTTCGGCTGCTCGTAAATGACCGGAATGCATTGAGTTCCTGTGCAGGTCTCGTTGATCGGCGGGTCAGCGATCGACGTGGCTGAAAGCTGATAGGTCAACCCGACACGCGAAAACTGAGTAAAACGTCGTTTTTTGAAGGCTAACTCAGAAAGCGGTGCGGTTGCGAACAATGTTCCGCCGATAGTGGTCTGTGTGAAAAGATTGCTTTCATCCGTTGTGATCTGTCCGTAAGGATTGAAAAGATCGTCGAGAACATCCTGATTTTGTGTCAGGAACGTGCCTTCGCCAAAAAACTTGTATCTCGATGCAAAAAGCGAGAATCCCACCGAAATTGGCCGGTCCCGGAAGTAAGGCTCCTGGTACGACATCTGGATACTCTGCTGCCTATTTCCGGCGCCGAGCGAGAAAGACAGTACTTCACCGCGGCCGGCAAGGTTGTTGGTCGAATATTCCAAACCAAAGAACGAACCGCCGATGCCCGAAATGCCGCCGTTAAACGAGATCTGCTGACGGCCTTTTTCCTTGATCTTTACGAGCAGATCAACGTCGCCCTGTTCTTCGTCAGTTTTTATCTCGACATCCTGGTCCTTATCGATCGGGTCGAAATACTGTGTCTGATTAAGTCTTGCGACCGATATCTCAAGGTAACGCGAGTTATAGATATCGCCTTCGTTGAGCAGGAACTCGCGCCTCATCACGCGGTCACGGGTAAAAGTATTCCCCGTAAATTCAAGGCGGCGAAGCGTGAATTGCTTGCCCTCGTCGATACGGATGGTAATATCGACTATACCTTCGTTTGGATTACTCGGATTGTCTTTAAAATCAGGATCGAACTCGGCAGTATAGTTGACAAACCCCTGAGTTCCATACTCATTTTTCAAACCCTCGTAAATGGTGTCCTGCAAACGCTTACCGTCGGCGATCTCGCCCTTTTTCAACCCGACGTAGCCTAAGATCCGTTCATCGGAAAAAATTGAATTTCCTTCGATCTTAACGTCGCCGACCCGATAAATATGCCCCTCGGTAACCGGAATAATGATCCGGAGGGTGTCGTCCTTGGATGAAATTAGCGGCAGCGGAATGTCGATAAGCGGGATGAAATCGGTACGCTTAAGGCCTAATCCAACTACCTCGGGTTCGCCGATGCGGGCCTGAAAATAACCTTTTGAGAACATATACGACCGGACGTTTTTTTGCAGGTCGTATTGCAGTTTGCGAAGATCGAGAATGTCCGTACCTTTAAACCTTGAGATTAGGCCGGTCTCCTTGACCAGCGTCAGGGCACCGCGCAGTTCGCTGTCCTTAAATTTCTCATTGCCGACAAAATCGATCTCAACAATACGCGAGCGGTTACCCTGCTCTATCTCGAAAGTAAGAGCGATCGACGTTGCCGAAACCTCTTCTTCCTTTACGTTTATCGTTGCATTCGGATAACCCTTGGAGGCCAGCATCTCGCGAAGAATCCGCGTGGCCGCTCGTGCTTTTACCGGATCGTAAACCGCTTCTTTTGAAATGCCCGCGCGCTGTTCGCGAAAGGCTTTCAGAATGTCCGATTCGTTCACTGCCTTCGAGCCAGTGAACTGAAGATCGCGTATGATCGGCAGCTCGCGAACCTCGAAAATGACATTCACGCCGCCGCGAACGCCTTCGGTCGTTATCACGCGGGTCGCGGTCTTGTCGAAAAAGTTAAGAGAAAGAAGTTCTTTGAGATCGCGTTCGAGCGCGGCCGGATCGTAAACGTCGCCCGAGCGCGTCTTGATGTAATACAAAAGGTCGTCGTCGCGAAGACGCCGGTTGCCCTGAATATCAACATTCTCAACTATTTGCTGCTGCGATGCTGCGGAGGAGATTTCATTCGCATTGGTAATAACTTTTGCCTGAATCGGGGCCGCCATAAACGCCGATGCCACGAGAACAAGCCCGAATGCGCTGAATTTGAACATAAAAATGAGTATCCCTTATGCTGCGGTATAAATTTGCTGCCTTGGGGGCTTTTGAGAACCCTAAGTGCCGCCGTATCAATAATATACGCCGAAAAACCGGCTGGAATCGGGCGGGACATCTACTGTCGGAAAAAGTACTCAACTTATGATTCGGCCAACCATTAGCAGGTTGCCTTTTCGGAGACTTCTTCACAAACTTCCGAATTATACAGACAAATTCGGGAAAAATGAAAAGCCGAAGCGGCCGTCAGGCGGCCTGAACCGGTGAAAATGAGTAATAAATGTTTCACTAAACGAACATTATCGTGTCAGAAAGGAAACTAAGCTGACAAAAAAGGAAACTAAAATTGCTAAAAAGGAAACTAAACTTTTCAAAGATCTTTCCGGCAAAAGTATTTACCGGCCGTGCGGAAGCGCATCGGGCCATCGGGCCTTTCCGCCCTTTGGTACCGCCGCCAAGCGTACCGGCCGTTCGTATCGATATGTCGCGTTCACATCATTCAGATCATTCCTTTCATTCCGACCTGCCGCATCGCCAATTTCACTATTCCCGCCGACGTTATGTTCCGGCAATATCAACGTGACGGGCGGAAGCCGCCTCGAAAATGCGGTAATTACGCATCGACTTGGTCCGCCGGTTAGATCAAAAGGATCGAGGTGAAAATAATGGCAAGAATGTGGGACGAATTTAAACTTACTGCCGATGTCAGGGAAACGGGCGGGGCTGGGGCATCGATAAATAAGCGGGGAGTAATATGCCTTAATGCTCACGCATGGAAAGGGTTCGGCAGCCCGGAGGCCGTCGTCTTGCTTTTCGACAAACTCAACCGCGTGATCGGACTCCGCCCGTGTCACCCGCGTCTGGACAACGCCGTCCCGGTCCGAAAGAAATATCCCGGCGGCAAAGACGACCGCATGGTAATCCGGGCCATCGCCCTCTGCCATTACCACGAATTAACGATCACCACGACCCTAAGATTCCGAAACCCTGCCATCAACAAATCCGGCGTCCTCGAACTCGACCTTCGGGATGCCTACGAAGTAGGGTGGCAAAACATAAAAAGATCGCGTGAACACGAATATTCCGCTTTTTCGCTCGATCCCTAAGATATGCTCTCAATGCGGAGAAGCCGATTTGATCGATCTACGCGAAAAATCGAAGGGAGACCGTCTTAAACCGGCTCACTGGTAACTATCCGCGTCCAATTAATCGTGCCAAATAACGAGCGTGGCAGCGACAGTATTTAGGAGGATGACGGATAAGCGAGTATTCACGCAGATCTTCTGCTCCTTAGGAGCAAAATATTTATAGAAACGCATGTGAACGAAAGAAACATGCCCGTTGGGGCGGCACTAAGTTAAAGCGTGTCAACAAAATACCGCCCCTACGAAGCCTACGCACTCTTTCGAACCAGTTCCATAAATATGATGCCCCGAAGGAGCTAAAACCGGAAAATTCCGATTTTCGGACAGCCTAAAATGTCGATTAGGAGTTCAAAGCCCATGTAAACAGGCAACGGAAATGCGCGGAACACTAATATGTAAATTGTTCACAACACCAATATTCGCCTGCTCACGCGTCATTTCGCGTTTTTTTCCCGAATTGGCCCAAGTTCGGTTTCGGCCATCCGGGGGCTATATGCTTTTCGCGACTGCCGCAGTTTTACGGCAGACGAATACACGGGGCCGGAAGTAATTGCTTTTGCGTGACTTGGCGGACGGAGGCGGGCCGCCTGGGTTTGGTTCGATACTTATCGCTTCCGACTTAACAGTTATCACTTATTCCGGAATAAGTGATAACTGATAAGCAAAAGATGATAACGCTCGCGGGTTGAAAGTTATTTCTGAGAGAACGCTTTTTCCAGTTCGTTGGTCACGACGGCGCGGAAGGATAATTTTTCGCCGTCGAGGAATATTTCGACGCTTGACCCTTCGCTGACGTGGCCCTGGATGAGGGCTTCGGAGAGTTCGTCCTCGACATATTTTTGGAGGGCCCGTTTTAACGGGCGTGCTCCGTAGCTGCGTTCGGCAAAGGTCTTTTTGATAAGCCAGTTTCTGGCCCCGCCGGACAGCGTAACGGTCACGGCCCGGTTTTCCAAAATCACGTTCAGCTTGTCGATCTGGAGGTCGATGATCTGCGAAAGGTCGTCTTCTGCCAATTCGTCAAAAATTATTATCTCGTCGAGGCGGTTGATGAATTCGGGCGCAAAGGTTTGTTTGACCTGTGAAAGGACCTGTTCCTCCATTTTTTCGCGCGAGGCTTCGCCGGCTCCCTGAAAGCCCAGGCTTGTGCGTTTCTGGATATACTTTGCCCCGATGTTCGAAGTCATAATAAAGATCGCGTTGCGGCAATCGACGGTATTTCCCTGAGCATCGGTCAGAATGCCGTCCTCAAAGACCTGGAGCAGAATGTTGAACAGATCGGGATGCGCCTTTTCGACCTCGTCAAAAAGGACGACTGAATATGGCGAACGGCGCAGCTTTTCGGTCAACTGGCCGCCCTCGTCAAATCCGACATACCCCGGAGGCGAGCCGATGAATTTAGCGGCCGAGTGCTTTTCCATAAACTCGCTCATGTCAAAGCGGATAAGCGTACGTTCGGAACCGAATAGATATTCGGCAAGCGTACGAGCAACTTCGGTCTTGCCGACACCGGTCGGCCCAAGGAAAAGGAACGATCCGACCGGACGGCCCGGATTCTTCAATCCGGCGCGTGAGCGGCGTATCGCGCGTGCCAGCGCCGATATTGCCGGCCGCTGTGAAATTACCCGTTTGTGAAGCTCGGTTTCGATATTCAGCAGCTTGGCGGCCTCTTCCTGCTTGATCGACGATACGGGCACACCTGTCCAGCGTGCGATCACCTCGTCAACGTCATCCTTAGTGACCTCGACGGCGAAAAATGAATCTTCGAGCGTCTTTAGTTCATAAGAAATGATCTGATCTTCGTTCGCGGCTGCACGTTTCCAGTTGGCGACCGTTTCCTTCCATGAAGGCTCGCCGATATTCTCATTCTGAAATCGAAGTTTGGCACGGGCACCGGCCTCGTCCAGCACGTCGATAGCCTTGTCGGGCAAAAACCGGTCGGGAATATATCGGTTCGATTGAAACACGGCGGCTTCAAGGGCGTCTTTTGAGTACCTGATCTGGTGAAATGCCTCATACCGCTCGACCACGCCCTTGATTATCTGAAGTGCCTCGGCCTCGGTTGGCGGCTGGACCTTGACAGCCTGGAACCTGCGTTCAAGGGCACGGTCCTTTTCGATCGATTTTCGATATTCGCCCGGCGTTGTTGCGCCGATCACCTGGACCTCGCCGCGTGACAATGCCGGTTTTAATATATTCGCCGCATCAAGCGTTCCCTCGGCCGAACCTGCTCCGACCAGAGTGTGCAGCTCGTCAATGAATACGATAAACTCCTCATTCTCGCGGAGTTCGGTCATTATCTTTTTGAGGCGTTCCTCGAACTGGCCCCGATATTTTGTTCCCGCGACCACTAATGAAAGATCGAGCGAGAGAATGCGTTTGTTCTCAAGAAAACTTGGCACCGCGCCGTCAACTATTTTTTGTGCCAGCCCTTCGATGATCGCCGTCTTGCCAACACCCGCCTCGCCCATCAATACCGGATTATTCTTTGTCCGTCGGCACAGTATCTCGATCAAGCGTTCGATCTCGGGTTCGCGGCCGATGAGCGGATCGAGCTTGCCCTGTGCCGCATCTTCGGTCAGGTCGCGTGTAAATTCGGTAAGGTTCGGCGTTCGCGATGCTTCGGGCGCTGCCGGAGGAGCGGTCGGCAGGCCGTGCTGGCGGCCGAGTTCGTCGCGAATGTCCTGCGGCCGCATGCCCATGCGAAACAATATCTCGGCCGCGACCGAATTTTCCTCGCGTGCCATTCCAAGCAGCAGATGCTCCGGCCCGATGTGCCGGCTTTTTAAATGGCGGCTTTCCTCGCTTGCATAAAAGAGTATGCGCTTTGTTTCGGGCGCCAGATGCAGCTCCGCAGATTGCGGAATGCGGTCGCGCGGAACGATGCGGTCTTCGACCTCTTTCCTCACAGAATCGACGGTCACGCCTCGGCGGCCCGGAAAGAACCGCGATGCAAGGCCTTTGTCCTCGCGCATTAGGCCGAGCAGGATGTGCTCGGACGCAATCACGGGCGAACCGTATTGAAGCGCTTCATAACGGGCGAAGAAAATAACTCGTCGGGACCTTTCAGTGTAGCGTTCGAACATAAATTCAGTGCGTCACTATCAGCATAAGGGCGTGGCCCTATTATACCGAAAAGCTGCGGCATCAGGCTCAGATAGCTAGTCAAGATCGATAACTCACGAACTTGCCTGATTTAAAGTTACAAACAACCGCAAAATCCAAAAACGATTTGAACGCAAACATTTAGCAGGCTGCCGCGGCGTTTGCCCGGAAAAGAAAGAAATTAGCGTACCGGGTTGGATCAATTCGCAGCCTGCAGCCTGTTTCAAAAGCTTAACGCCGTGCGCTTAAAGAATATCAACACAAAGAGCACGAAAGGAAGACATAAGGTCAGCAAAGCTGTGAACCGATGCTCCGCGATCGAACAATCGTTTCAGCGAACTGTCCGAGTCTCGGCACACGCTTGAGGTCAGCTTATGCCCGAGTCAGTTCGGCATCTTTGAACCGGACTCGATCGTTTCAGGAGCGGCGACCTCGAGCACTAGAGGCTCATGCTTGTTTTTCAATGTCTTCAGTACACCGGCGGCCGAGCCAAGCTCGACCCTTGACGAAAGCACCCGGGAAACCCGCTTGGGCAGCAGCATCGGCGCAATGCTTGCGATCGAATCAGCAAGCGAAACTATATCGCCGCCGCCGGACCAATGCCGTCTCACAACCTCGGCATCGGTGCGGTTGATAAGCCGAAGTAGTGTAAGGGCAACAACATAGATGTCGTCCACCTGTCCGATGAACGGAAAGAGATCAGGGATAAGGTCGATCGGGGAAATGACGTAAACGATCGCCGCCAGGAAAAGCGCTTTTTCTGCGGTCGGCACGCTCGAATCCTTAAGCATGCGGCCAAGCAGCTTGACCATGTTCGGCAGGAACATCAAAAAGCTGCGCATGCGGCCCTTGGCCTCGCCCCTGGCACGGCCGGCCGGCTTGGTTTTTTTACTTGCGATGTCATGCATTTCTCGATTCCTCATTTGGGGATAGATAGAGTCTATGGACAACACGCGCTTTGTGCAAGTTTTATGACCCCGAGTTGTATGGTAAATTCGTTGAACGGCCGCCAGCGCACAATAAGCGGCAGCCGCAAAAATATTTTGGGCCGTGTTACAAGAACCGGATCTTCCGCCTATCACTGCCCGGTCGTGCCTTTCGACATCCGTCTCTGACATTTGATCTCTGGCGACTAACCATGATCCTTCAGCAAATACGCACACGGGCCGCCGCCGACCTTCAGCACATTGTTTTGCCCGAGGGCGAAGACCCGCGAACCGTTCTGGCGGCGGAGATCTGTTCGCGTGAAAAGATCGCCCGAATATCGATTATTGGAAACGAAGAGAAGGTACACGCCGCCGCTAATGACGCCGGAGCAAATCTTAACGGTGTTTCAATCATCGATCACCGAAAGGCGGCCGATTTTGGAAGAATGGCGACGCTTTATTACAGTCTCCGCCGGGCAAAAGGCCTGACGCTGGAGGAAGCCGAACAGGCTGTCAGGGACCCGCTTTATTACGGCAACCTTCTTGTCCGTGAAGGCACGGCGGACGGCTCGGTCGCCGGTGCGACAAATACGACGGCACACACGGTCGCGGCGGCACTGCGGTGCATCGGCGTGCGGGCGGGATTTCGCATCGTCTCGTCTTTTTTTCTTATGGCCGTGCCGGACAAAAAGTTTGGCGAAAAGGGTTCGATGATATATGCGGACTGCGGCGTTGTGATCGACCCTGACGCGGGCGAACTGGCAGAAATTGCGATCGCCTCGGCCGATTCCTGCCGTGCGCTGCTCGCGGCCGAACCGCGCGTCGCGATGCTCTCGTTTTCGACTAAGGGAAGCGCGATGCATAAGTCGATAGATAAAGTTATCGAAGCGGTAAAAACGGTGCGTGCCCGAATGCCCGACCTTAACATCGACGGTGAACTTCAGGCCGACGCAGCTCTTGTGCCGTCAGTCGGCGAATCAAAGGCCCCCGGATCGAGTGTCGCCGGACGTGCGAACGTACTCGTTTTTCCCGACCTTAACGCCGGCAACATTGCGTATAAACTAACCGAACGCCTGACGGGCGGCGCGGCGATCGGGCCGATCCTTCAGGGCCTCGACAAACCCTGCAACGACCTTTCCCGCGGCTGCAAGGCCGAAGACATAGTTGACGCCGCGGCGATAACCGCCGTTCAGTCACAGGCCCGCAAGGCAGCTCGGGCGTAAGGGCGGCCGTCGTAATACTTGCTGATCTTAATTTTGAGCACTATGCCGGCATCATACCGGCTCGATCGACGGCGAATGCCCGGACCATGGTCCAATTAGCGATTGCGGAGCTTCACTTACCTCGCCGTTCCCCTCTTTTCGCCGGCCTTTATCGGCATACATCGCCTCGTCAGCTTCGGCGATCGTTTTTTCGACCGGTGTCTCGGGATCGACCGAAGCGGTGCCGATACTGCAGCTTATCAGGTACGGCACGCGGCTTTCGCCGTTGTATTCGTCTATTCGTTCGAGAATACGGTCTGCCATGAGCCTCACGTTCTCGTCATGTGCCCCGACCGTCAATATCACAAATTCGTCGCCGCCCCAACGTGAGACCAGGTCGGCGCTTCTCACCGATGCACGCAGCAATCCGGCAAGGGTCTCTATCGCCTGCGATCCGGCCTCGTGTCCGTAGGTGTCGTTTATTGCCTTTAGGCCGTCCATATCAAGGAACAAGAGCGCCAGCCCGCGGGCCGTGCCGTTATGCCGTTCCAGTTTGAGCTGCTGTTCTGCCAGTGTCAGGAAGCCGCGGCGGTTGTAAAGGCCGGTCAGGTCATCACGGAGTGAAAGGTTTTTCAATTCCTGCTGTGCTTCGAGCAGTTCGGTCACGTCCTGTGCATGCCCGAGCACGTAAGGTTCTTTTCCTTCGCCGGTCGCCAGGATGTTGTAGTATCGCAAAATTTTTCGGCGGCCCGATCTTGTCCGAAGTTCAAGCAGGCCGTCCGCGAGCCCTTCGTGCGTGACCTTTCTCAGATATCTCTCAAAATCAGGCCATCTTTCTTGCGGCACATGGTCCTTGAGATTCGTTCCGACCAATTCGGCCCCGGTGTATTCCAACAGTTGAAATGCCGCCCTGTTTACGGTCGTAAGGTTCCCCTCGATGTCGTGTATGCAGATTAGGCCCTGGCTGTAATCGAACAACTCGCGGTAACGCATTTCCTTTTCGGCCAATTCCGCCTCAATACGGCGGCGTATGCGATCTGCTCCGTGGACGGCCTTGGTGTAATAAACGACAATCGCCAGCACAAGCAGCACCAGCGTGAAGTTGGTCATCGCCGAGCCAAGGCCGGGGTTATAATACCCAAGGCGATGTCCGGTTATCCCGGCCAGGCCGATCAGAGTCGGTATGATAATTACAGCCGGGACCAGCCACCGGGCCGCCGAACCGCCAAGGCCGGTGCGGGTAAGCAGGCGAACAATTCCGACGTTCTCGATCCGGGCCGACGCGGCCAGCGACAATAGCGCGAAAAGCATTGCCGTTAGCGGCGATATAAGATCGGCTTTGACAAAAAGGACCGGCGCCTCGGCATTGTAAAGCAGCGCGAGAATGACCGCATAGGTCGCGGCGAGAGCGGCCGCCGGGACAAGGTCAGATTTGAATCGGCCATGCCTAATGCACAAAAGCATGAGCGAAAGGCCGAGCATGAGGAATATAAACGGACCAACAGGCGACACGTCGGGCCGCGAGGCCTCGATTACCGAAGGGGCCGGCGGCAGTTCGAAAAACGCATCAATTCCTGAAGTTCGATGCAGCGAAGTAATTAGGGCAAGCAGCGATGCCCAAACGACGACGGCACCCGCTCCGACAGTTATGCCGGCCGACAGCCTGGTTTCCGGACGCAGTACCGAAGCTCCCTGGCCGATCGCAAGCAGTATGAATCCAACTGCCGGCAGCGGCCTCATTCCAGGATAGCCCGGGACCAATGAACCAAGGATCTGAATATCGGCCGCCCAGCCTATCAGGGCAGCGACTGAAGAAAATAACGTGACAATAGAACAAGCGGCAATAAAATGAATGCGCGTGAGGGCGCAAGGTAAAGCTTTCATTTTTGCGGAGGAACCGATAGGAGATCGGTGGTCGAAAAATCTGGCCAAAACAGGCGGTGGAACCCGTACCGGCGCGGTTATCGTAACATAGTTTTACACGAAGCGAAACATTATTCTGCGATTGCCCGGCCGGCATGCTTGAGAAATCAAAACGCCGCAAAAGGCTAATTGAAAACACTCGTTCCGGAGGGGCCTGAAACTCTGTTGTCTTTACAACTTTTC
>Ga0138256_10005702_pt1 | contig 13168 bp, 12 predicted proteins | sample KNB2016incub_MG_FD_105486 | JGI IMG/M metagenome (GOLD analysis project Ga0138256, IMG submission 105486) | Active sludge microbial communities from wastewater in Klosterneuburg, Austria - KNB2014incub_MG | ecosystem: Engineered > WWTP > Activated sludge > Unclassified | place: Austria...
CCACTCCCCATAAAAAGACCTTACGCTGTTCAATAAATTTTTTATCAAACTGCCAGCTGCTCATCATTTTTTCCATCGGGTTTTCCGATATCCCTTCGGGCTTATCATCATCTTCAAAACGTGCATTGTTGTTTTTATAAAAATTCATAGTTGATAGTTGTTTTTATTTCTGTTCTTTCTTTTGTTTTTTTGCATTCATTAAAAGTACTTCATCAATCAATCCATATTCCTTTGCTTCAAAAGATGTCATCCAGTTGTCGCGGTCGCAGTCTATAGCTACTTTTTCAACCGGCTGGTCGGTATGAAATGAAATAACTTCATACAATTCCTTCTTTACCTTTTTCACTTCATTTACGGTTATTTCAATATCACTTGCCTGTCCACCGGCACCTGCACTTGGCTGATGCATCATGATACGGCTGTGCTTTAAAGCTGTACGTTTTCCTTTTGCACCCGCACACATCAAAACGGCTCCCATACTGGCTGCCATGCCGGTACAGATAGTAGCAATATCTGGTGTGATGAATTGCATAGTATCATACATTCCCAGTCCGGCATATACCCCACCGCCCGGGCAATTAATATACATCTGAATATCCCTGGTGCGATCGGTACTTTCTAAAAATAAAAGTTGCGCTGTAACAATATTTGCCACTTCATCACTGATGGGATAGCCGAGAAAGATGATCCTGTCCATCATCAGACGGCTGTACACATCCATCACGGCAATATTCATAGGCCGTTCTTCAATGATATTGGGCGTAAGATTTGTTACATTGTGCTTTACATAGGCATCCAGTACATTGCTGTTAATACCCTTATGTTTGATGGCGTATTTTTGAAATTCTTTTCCGAAGTTCATAAGATTGATATTTCTTTTTTGAGAATGCTAATAGTTAGCAAATATAGTTGATTGTATTACCTTAAAAAAAGTAACGTTAATTTGTTTAGTCCCTGCTTCTGCTCTGGTAAATAAGAATATATTGAACAAGCATCGCAATTGATGCCAGTGCAGCAACAACATAAGTCAGGGCTGCCCACTTTAAAGCATCTTTTGCTTTAGAGTGCTCTGTGTTTGTTGTTATCCGTGCATTGTCCAGCCATTTTAAAGCCCTTGCAGACGCATCGAATTCTACCGGAAGCGTAATCACAGTAAATAAAGTAGTCACCGCAAATAAGATAATTCCAATTAATAATATTGCTGGATTACCGCCTCCAAATCCTAGTACACCAAGTCCTGCAATTATTATCCACTGCGATAATGTACTACTTATTTTTACAGCCGGAACCAATTTGCTTCTCAGCATCAGCATTGAATAGGCAGTGGCATGTTGCACAGCATGACCACATTCGTGTGCTGCCACAGCGGCAGCAGAAACATTTGTGCCGCCATAAACATCCGGACTCAGATTTACTGTTTTATTAACCGGGTTATAATGATCCGATAAAAATCCATCTACTGAAATTACCTGCACATCATAAATGCCATTGTCATTAAGCATTTTCTCTGCAACCTGTTTTCCACTTAAACCGCTGCTGGTAGGCACTTGACTGTATTCTTTGAATTTGCTTTTTAACCGGAACTGTACCAGCATACCGATACCCATAAAAAGCAGGGACACTAGTATAATTTCAATTGTCATGGCTATTATTTTCAATAAAAATTGCAAACAGCAAGCCAAATAATTTTTATGCCAATTCGTCTAGTTTATTATTGTAAAATAAAAACGGCCGTCTCAAACAAAGAGACAGCCGACATTCTACCATTTACTTATTTATTCTTTGATCAGCCTTTGTACATCTCCCAATCTTTCGCCTTTATCGTTAACCATTTGCAGGAAATACAAACCTGTAGGGAGCCTGGTAACATCTACCGGAATTACATTAACAGCAGTATTAATTTGCGCTGATAAAGTCTCCGTTACCTGCCCCATGGTATTCGTAATAATAATACTGGCTTTACCTCTGTATGCTGTTTGTAAATAAACAGATGTAGTTGAATGCGCCGGATTCGGATAAATATTTATCCGGTCGCTGCCGGTGCAATTCGATTTAACCGTAACAACACCTGAGTAAACAAAACTTCCGTCAAAGTCTACCATTTTTAATCTGTAATATACCAATGTCGCATTTTGTGCCACAACATGTTGGTACGACTTTCCTCCGGCTGAATTGGCGGCTTTTGTTTCAGCAATTGCAATGTAAATAAATCCGTCGCTGCTGGATTCCAGAATAAATTTATTGGCATTTAATTCCTGTGCAGTAGTCCATTGTAAAATTACGCTGCATTTATTGGCCTTGCCGGTAAACGAGCTTAACCTGATTGGCAAGGTACCTGTTGGATAAATTAATAAATATAATGTGGCTCTTGCACAAGCTTGAGGTGTTCCATTATCGCAAACATCATAGGGAAAATTTACAGGACCGGAATAACCATTGTAGGGAGTAAAGTTATAACTCCCGTCGGAATTTAACAGCAGCGTGCCTTTCCCTGGTACAGTAGTATTTTGAACCGCCACTGTCTGAGTGTTGCTCTGTGGATCTATATCATTTGGTAAAACATTTCCGTTAACCGGGGTATTTAAAAAAGTTCTATTATAATCATCTGACGCGGTTGTAGAATTTGCCGTGCCCGAAGAATCAATGGTGATTATTTGAAGAGCGGTAACACATCTTGGTGTTGGATTCGATAAATCACATACCTGATAAGTCAACGTGTCGATTCCAACAAAATTTGAAGTGGGTGTATAGGTTATTTTCCCATTTGCCGGATTTACTGAAGTAGTTCCATGTAAAGGGGCAATAGTTACAGTTACTGATGCAGGATTTAATAAAACAGCATTATTCCCAGAGTTGTCATTTGCCAGTGTATTAAGTTCTACAGCTGTATTTACAGGAGTACGAGCAAGGTCGGTATTGGCGACCGGCACATTCGCTGTTCCATTTACATCCAATACGGTAATTGTGAGTAAAACTTTTGGACAATCTGAAGCCAAAACCGATGGCGGACACATAGGAACTAAAAAAGAGAATTTACCCGGTACAGCTGAAGTAAAAGTATAGGTACCGTTCGAACTAATCACTGGTACTGCCGGGCCCGGGTTCCCCGCTATCACAGTAGCGGCTCCATAAGTTGTTCCGGCAGGGGCTGCATCATTAGTACTTACATTACCGGTAATTAAAGTATCTACAAATGTTGCATTAACATCAGGAGGAACATTCACACATCTGGTATAACTTAGTGAGGTAAACCCTAATGTAACTGCTCCATCAGCATCATCATATTTACCAGATCTGATGACAAGACTGTCAAGTGGACCTGGAATTATTGTGGTAAAACGATTTGTTACAACTCCAACACCTCCTCCAGTATTGTAACCAACTGCAGAATTTCCAGTGAAAACAATAGTGCCTGAAGCATCATGATCTACAACATTGCTGAAATTGGCAGCTGTAATTTGGATTGCATTATTACCCAAAAAAGCGGTAAATACAGTCTGATCTCTATTATTCATTCCACCTGTCCTTAACTCAAGATTGGTTACAGGTGAATTAAATTTAATGGTATATGTCGCAATATTGGAAGTAGCAGCATTATCTGTATACCTGGGCTGTACAAACAGGTAGTCCCCAACGAGTGGGTCATATTGAATCTGTACACCGCCCTGCCAAGCGGCTGTGCCCGAAACCCTTCCGGCAAAAGTAAAAAGGTTATTACCTAACCCAGTTATCAATACCGGGGCCGTACTATTGGCATTAAATGCAGAATTTAGCGAATAGTTTGGCGTATTAATAGTTGCAGTTCCTCTTACTATTGCCGGTGAGCATTGAGAAAAAGCCGATTCTGGTAACAATACCAAAACTAAAAATAATATACAAGGAGATTTGATTGTAAAGACGTAAAGATTCCTTTTCATTTGTTTTGGATGTTGGATTTTAAGCCAAAATAATTTGCCCTGGCTTGATTTAAAAAATGTTCATTTTTTTCTAATTCTAAAATGAAGATCATTTTATTAATCTTCAAATGAGTATTATTTAAGAAAAAAGTGACTATGTAGTTGGTAAAACGAAGTTTGTAGAAAATAATTGTACGCCTGTAGAAATGATTCTATGATATTGCCTTAAAATATTCAAAGAAGTATCAGACAAAAAAAAGCTTCCCATACCGAAAGCTTTTTTTTATTAATTATATGCGATTTATTTATTTGTATTGAGGTGTTAAACTTTTCGCTAACTCGGCAACTTTATTAATTCCGTCATCCGACAACACGCCTTTTTTAAATTCTGCTAAAATTTCAGGGTGTTTATTTTCCATCTCCATCAGGAAATGATCTTCAAATATTTTCACATTCTTAACCGCAACCTCTCTTAATAAACCTTGAGTTCCCAGATAGATAATAGCAACCTGCTTTTCAACCGTAAACGGAGAATATTGTGGCTGCTTAAGAATTTCCACGTTACGGGCACCTTTATCAATTACGTTTTTAGTAGCAGCATCCAAATCACCACCAAACTTACTGAAAGCTTCAAGCTCACGATAAAGTGCCTGATCTAGTTTAAGTGTACCAGCCACTTTCTTCATTGATTTGATCTGTGCATTACCACCCACACGGCTTACCGATATACCCACGTTAATAGCAGGACGGATACCGGCGTTAAACAGATTACCCTCCAGGAATATCTGTCCGTCGGTAATAGAAATTACGTTAGTAGGAATATAAGCTGATACATCACTGGCCTGAGTTTCAATAATTGGCAGTGCAGTTAAAGAACCTCCGCCTTTTACCAAATGCTTTATTGAAGCCGGAAGATCATTCATTTGCTGAGCAATTTCATCTTTAGAAACCACTTTAGCAGCTCTTTCCAATAAACGGCTATGCAAATAGAAAACGTCACCTGGATAAGCCTCACGACCCGGCGGACGACGTAATAAAAGAGAAACCTCACGATAAGCCACCGCCTGCTTACTCAAATCATCATAGATGATCAAGGCAGGACGACCGGTATCACGGAAGAATTCACCTATTGCAGCTCCGGCAAATGGTGCGTAGAACTGTAATGGAGCAGGATCAGAAGCAGAAGCTGCAACGATAGTTGTATATTCCATCGCACCGTACTCTTCCAAAGTTTTCATGATACCCGCAATGGTAGAAGCTTTCTGACCAATGGCTACATATATGCAATAAACCGGCTTGCCGGCTGCATAAAATTCTTTTTGGTTGATGATGGTATCAACAGCAATGGCTGTTTTACCAGTCTGACGATCTCCAATGATCAACTCACGCTGTCCACGGCCAATAGGAATCATTGCATCAATAGCTTTAATACCAGTTTGCAACGGCTCTTTTACCGGCTCACGGAAAATTACACCCGGCGCTTTACGCTCTAATGGCATTTCATACAATTCGCCTTTAATTGGGCCTTTACCATCAATTGGTTCGCCCAAAGTATTAATAACACGGCCGCTCATACCTTCTCCTACTTTAATTGAAGCAATCTGGCCGGTACGCTTTACTTTATCTCCTTCTTTAATTTCGCTGCTATCACCCATCAATACCACACCCACATTATCTTCTTCCAGGTTAAGGGCAATTGCTCTTACACCATTATCAAACTCCACCAGTTCACCCGAACGGACATTGTTCAATCCGTAAACACGGGCAATACCATCCCCCACCTGCAAAACTGTTCCTACTTCTTCCAAACTTGCACCTGCATTAAAATTGCTTAATTGCTGGCGAAGAATCGCTGAAATCTCATCTGGTTTTATTTCTACCATAATTGTAAATTGATATTTTTATTAAAAGGCCTTTTTTGAGGCTGCAAAGGTAGGGGAACAGGGGCGGAATGGCAAAAAAAGGAATATACAAATTAAAAAAAAACTGGAGAAGGTATTAGCTTGAAAAGCTATTCATTTCACTGAAAATGTGCAAAAAAAGCCCGGATAGATTTCCGGGCTTATAATTTTACAGCTTTTTCCGCTATTGTACTCTAAGTTTTTTATTTTACAAATTTAGTTGTGCTTTCATCGCCGGTATTAACAGCCTTTATCTTAACAAAATAAATACCCGAAGAATATCCTGAGATATCGACAGACATATCCGTATACGCATTTGATTTTGAATAAATAATTTTTCCCTGTGCATCATAAATTGATACAATTACGTTTGCAATACCCTGCTTATTCCCCGCACGTACAAAAAGACTGTTCTTTGTTGCAGAAACAAAATAAATAAACTTGCCAAGCTGACTTCGTTTTACAGGCAACTGGTCAGAATATTTATAGTTTCCGCTAAAATCTACCTGTTTCAACCTGTATATAGCAACCTGTTTTGATAAGTTAAGATTCTGATCATCAAACCTATACTCTATGTCGGCAGCACCACTTCCTGTTGCCGCAACAAAACCAATGTTAGAGAAGCTGTTTTCTCCTTCATACTTTCTTTCTATTTCAAACCCGCGGTTGTTGATTGAATTGCCAACTTTCCACAAAAGACGGTTACTGTTATCAAGTGGCACGCCCTTAAACCAAACAAAATTTACCGGTAAGACGTTAATAAGTGCGCCTGTAAACAATCCTCTTCCATGAGTAGCAACAGCCACAACTTTATCAGACCCCCTTAATTTAAGCATATCTGATCTAACATTGCCGATACCTGTATTGTTTTGCGCCCAGGGCGTTGAAGTTCCATTAAATGAATTTGTACCCCAAACGCCAAGTTCAGTAGCTAATAATATTCCCCCAACACCTGTTACTACCTGCTGATAGTTAGGTGGTATAAACATGCCCCAACGTACGGGTACATCAGGCAAATTAACCCCATTATTATCAAGGGAGGTCCAGCTAACACCAAGATTTGTTGATTCGTAAACACTGGCAACTCCATAATTAGACAAAGTGATAAGAATATGTGAAGCATTGCCTCTTTCAACATCAATACTGGAAATATACTGACCAGTAGTAATAGTACCTGGCAGGGTTATTTGGGTAAATGTGGGTGTGCCATTAGCACTGCCTGCATAAAATAATTGTGGAGCAACCGAAGCTACTGCACTACTTGCTGTTGACATGGCGAACCATACCCTGTTTGTTGTATTTGGATCAACTTTAATGGCTGATACCGAATGATTGGTTGTTGAGGAAGTAACTGTAAAATCGTTAAAAGTGCCTGATTTAGCAACAAAATTTAAATTAAGCCTTCGAAAAGTTCTGGTTCCTCCACCGCAATAATATCGTGCAGCTGTAGATAGTGCCGGAGTTGTACTGGAAGCGGTATCAAAGTCCCCTGGATTTATAAACCTGTCACTGGCAACTCCGCCAATATAAGTAAAAACTGCTCCGCCATCATTTGATAAATTCAGGTTTGTCCCCGTGAAGTTTGTTATCTGTTGTAAAGGATTCTTTTGATCAATTTCGCAAAAACCGCCATCTCCCCCGCTGGCTGTAGTTACGGCGTTCATGCCAGCGGTGGTAAATTTATGCGAACCATTATCCTGAGCACCAGCCAGCATATAGTTCGAGCCCGATGCAGGGTGAATTGCACAACTATAATACTGGGTGATATTATAACTGTTATTTTTCTCAGCGAATGTGGTACCACCATTTGCAGTATAAAATAAACCGCCATCGGTAGCAACTACAAATTCGGTAGAAGAACCGGGGAGGTAAACAATATTGTGTATATCTGCATGTATATTTGGCAATGCTGCACAGCCAGATGCCCATTGTGTTATCTGTGCCCAGCTGCTGGTTGGCGTACCGGCACTTGTGGTTTTCATTATATCAACGCCACCAACAAAAACAGTGTTATCATCATCAGGCTTTATAGCAATCATCAGGTCGTACCATGCCTGGCCTCTTGAAAAATCAGCAGAAGATGAGGTGCCTGCATCACACCACAAAGTGCTGCTGGTAACATTTACCCAGTCTGTTGCTGGTACCGCAGCTCCATTATCTGTTCGCCTGATACCGCCAACAGAACTGCTACCACCTTGTAACAAAGCATATATCCTGTTATTGTCTGTTGGCGAACATGCCAGTTCAATTCTTTGCCAGGTACCTGTTGGGGTTTTATCTACCCAGGTACCGGCATTACCAACGGTTCCCCCCGCAGGAGATCTCCATATTTTTCCTAATCCTGTAACTTCAGTAACTGATGAAACCCACAGATCTCCAGAAGCAGATTTTTCAATATCAAATATTTTAAAATCGGTGGCGCAGGTACAGGACATACAACCCATAGGAAAATCACCTACAACCCTTGTCCATACAGATCCGCCGCTGGCGCTGGTTGACCGCATTAATCCACCTGCATTACAAAAGACAGCACTGCGGCAGGCAACATATACATCGCCATTTGTATAGACAAGAATTTTTTGAACATAAGAAAAATCATTTGCATTTGCACCGCCTGTTGTTGTAGATGCCAGTAAGGACCAGGTAACACCAAAGTCGGTACTTTTATAAACGCCCAACCCACGAATGGCGTCTATATTATTAAATCCCTCACCGGTACCTGCGTACATTATATTTAAAGCTGCCGGGTTTTGGGCAATTGTAGTTATAGCTAAATTCTGGCTAACACTTGCAATCTGTGTCCAGGTTACCGGAGAGCCTGTTTTAAAATTGGTTGTACGCCATATACCTCCTCCTACACCACCTGCTAAAGCAGTATTTCCGGTTGCGTCATTTGCATCAAATATAAATCCCCTGGTTCTGCCGCCAATATTATTTGGGCCTCTTTCAGTCCAGGTTAAAGCAGAAATTATTGACGGGCTGTTGGGGGCCAATGATCCCATTATTTCCCTGGCTCTTTCTTCTCCCGTAATAAGCTTTTCAGTTGGAACATAACCAAGCGAAGGATCTACCGTTTTAAGAAACTCTTCTGTTGACCGTAATTCCAACTCTTCTTCTTTGTTGGCATCGGCAATATTTTTATCCAGCCCAATTTCATTCTCCTGCTTTAATAAATTTTTATCCTCAAAATGAAATGCATAATAAAAACCAAGGCCAGCCAGGACCGCAACAAACAGGGATATAAATATTTTTTTCATGACAGTAAATTTTGGGGTGAGGTTAATTCGAATGCCTGTACTAAAACTAATAAAATTCCCTGTTAAAGACAAATTATATTATTCCTAAATGAAATCTATTTATTAACTTCAAAACTGCAGATAACCAGATTTAAAACAGGCAATGAATAAAATTTTTCTTTCGGCAATCATGCTGATTATATGTGTTTGTTCCCAGGCACAGGTAAAAAAAATACATGGCTACGTTCAGTACATAAATGCAGGTACAAGGCAGGTTGATAATATTCTCAAAAGTCAAGCTGGTGAGGAGAACATGATAACTTCGGGTACCGCCAGGTATTTTTTATTCCTGGAGATTAAAAGCGGTAAAACTGTTTCAATTGAAGCGGTTTGGATAAAGGGAAGCCAATTTAACTTTAAAACGGATACGATAAAACAATTACCCTTTGTTCTCAAATCTTCAAATGGAGGCGAAATAGTTTTTGTTGATACGCTGGTAAGATCAGCAGAGGGAAATATTATCCGTTTAACCGGCCTTGTAAAAACAGATAATGATGTAATTCCAGCAAATATAAAGAGAAAAATAGCTGAGAATGATGTGCTAATTATTTTCAAATGCAGGAAAAAACTACACAGTAAAGCAATTCTGCAACTACGTACGCTTAACCCCATATTTGCGCAATAGCCATTAAACAAAAAAATCCCTTTCGGGAGTTAAGTATTTGAAAAATGATTAGCATATTTATTGCCCACGCCTTACTTTAGGCCGTTGGTTTGGTCTTTGCTGATCAGTCCTTTGCTTTTGCACTTTGTCTAAAAGTTTTCTTTTAAACTCACCATCCATTCTGAAAAAACGTTCGCAACGGTTTGCACCGATTATTTTATTGAAATTTTCCTGATACTTCTTTTTGATATCCAGGCGGGCTTGCTGTTTTGGCAGCTCGGGTAAATTATTATCTACAGCCTTTAATTCATTCTCAAACTGAGTATGTACCGGCCAGAATTTTTGAGCTTCATCAGGAGTTAGTTGTAATTGCTGTGTTACATAAGCAACATAGAGCGCTTTAATTCTTTCCTGCTTTCCGGCTTCATCTCCGCTTTGATTATCCTGTGCAAATGCCACAGCTATACTGCCAAGCAGAAGGGTAAATATGAGTATATATTTTTTCATCATTGCTGTTTTAATTTTTCAGACCATCCAGGTTAATATTATTAAGGTATTTATCCAGCGCCTTATCATCAAGCAGGTAATCTTCCTGCGAAGGCAATTCATTTTCATCAATACTATTGGCAACAAAAGCTGTTTTAATATCAGTGCCGGAAGCTTCCAGGAATTTTAGAATTTCTGCATCAGAAATTTTAGCAAGTTCACCATCAACATCATCTATCTGCATGCCAGCTGTTACATACTCTGGCAGCATCTTAACAGAAGGCTTACCAGTAAATTTAAAAACCCCTAATGCCATAACTCCTGTAAAAGCTGCAGCCACCGCATACTTTAAGAATGTACTGCTGCGCCTTTGCATTTTAATTACTTTAGGCAGAGGTTTTACTTTATTTAAAACATCATCACTTAGTTTTTCAAAATAATCCTGCGGTACTTCAAAAACATTTTCTTCTTGAATGCTGTACAACATGGGTGATAAAGTCTTTAGTTCAGCAGCTGCACCTTCAGCTTCCTGTGCTTTTATACTTTGTAAAACATTATCCGTTAAAGTGTCAAAATATCCCGCAGGTGTTTCAAAACTATTTTTATTTTGAAGTGCTGATAATACAGGAGATAATCCCTGAATTTCTGTTGCAGCATCTTCAATATCATGTGCTTTTATTTTATTAAGAATTGAATCAGCAAGAGAATCAAAGTAACCAGCTGGTACATCGCTATTCACTTTTGCAACAGCAGGAATTAATAATCCATTTTCAGTTTTAATTCCGTTGATGATATCGTTAGTTAAATATTCAAAATATCCTTCAGGAACCGTAAAAACATTTAGTTTTCCGATAGAAGCTACTACAGCACTCAGCTCATTTAATTCATTCAATATGTCTGTCCTGTTTTCCATTACTTAATTCAGACTTCTTTTTTTGTTAAAAGTTTAACTATTCAGTATAAAATTCTCAATTTTTTTCACTGCGTGATGATAACTGGCTTTTAATGCCCCTTCACTGGTCTCCAGCACTTTACTCATTTGCTCATAAGGCATTTCATCATAATATCTTAGATTAAACACAACCCGCTGTTTTTCAGGCAACTGCTGTATAGCTACCTGTAATTTCCACTCCAGTTTATTGGCGTCAAAATGCTTGTCGGCCTGTAGTTTATTACTTAAGCCCGTTTCTACATCACTTAAAGAAACTGAGGTTCTTTTTTTCTCTTTTTCAAGGAAAGTCAGGCATTCGTTGGTAGCTATGCGGTAAAGCCAGGTGTATAACTGGCTGTCTTCCCTGAAATTCTCAAGCGCATTCCATACTTTAATGAACATATTCTGTAAAACATCGTTGGCATCATCGTGTGATACTACCATACGGCGGATATGCCAGTAAAGCTTTTCCTGGTATTTTTTTAAGATAAGGGTAAAACTGCGTTCTTTGGTTGCAGGTTCCCTGAACTGCATAAGCAGTTCTTTATCGTCAATGTTTTCAGTCATAGTGGTTGAGCATAAAATAATGCCGATGTAAAGTATTAAATTCCAATTACTCTTCAATCGGCATAATGTCATCAAAATTTTTTAAAATCCTTCGGACATTAAAAAACAAGGTGACATTAAAAGCCAATCTTAGTTCTTCGCTGCAGCAATTTAATTAAAAAAGCTGTAAGCTGCGAAGCACAAATAAGATTGGCTTTTAAGCAAAAGGTTTAATATTTCTTATTTCCTGGATATTGCCTTTTCGGCTGCTGCAACTATAAAGTCAGTATCCAATCCATATTTTTTAAGCAGATCCAATGGTTTTCCGCTTTCACCAAAAGTATCATTAGTACCTATGTACTCTATCGGTATTGGAAAATGTTTTGCTGCCACCTGGGCAATACTATCGCCAAGGCCTCCAATAATATTATGTTCTTCGGCAGTAACTGCACATTTGGTTTTACCGATGGATTTAATAATGGCTGCTGTATCTAATGGCTTGATGGTATGCATATTTATCACTTCAGCACTGATCCCTTTTTCCTGCAGAATCTTTCCTGCTTCAATTGCTTTCCAGACAAGGTGGCCACAAGCAAAGATTGATACATCAGTTCCTTCAGATAATTGCTGCGCCTTACCAATTACAAAATCGGCTTCATTGGTAAATATTGGCCAGACCGGGCGGCCAAACCGCAGGTAAACCGGGCCTTCATAATCGGCAATGGCCATAGTTGCAGCCTTGGTCTGGTTATAATCTGCAGGTACAATCACTGTCATACCAGGCAGCATTTTCATCAGACCAATGTCTTCGAGAATCTGGTGCGTTGCACCATCTTCACCCAGGGTAAGGCCGGCATGTGAAGCACATATCTTTACATTCTTACCACTGTACGCAATGCTTTGGCGAATCTGATCGTATACCCTTCCTGTAGAAAAATTAGCGAATGTAGTGGTAAAAGGAATTTTGCCGCCAATGGTTAAGCCCGCCGCAATGCCCATCATATTAGCTTCGGCAATACCACATTGAATAAACCTTTCAGGAAATTCCTTTATGAAGCCGTTTAACTTTAATGAACCTGCAAGATCAGCAGTAAGTGCAACGATATTTGAATTTTTACGGGCTGCTTCCAGTATACCGTCTCCAAAACCGCTACGGGTATCTTTATTACCTGTAATCTGAATTTCTTTGAGCATAAATATGAAAATGTATTTTGAAACTAAAATTAGAATTGCCGCAAAGTAAAAGAAAGATTTGCAGGCTGTCAAATGAGATTAAAAAAGTTGCCCACAATGTTTTAGACTGGATTTGACGGAGTAAAATTCATTATTTAATTCAAATCTGCATTCCGGGCTTTAAAAATATTTTCATCGTCCTTTAGTTTTAACTCCCATTTCCAGGCGGTTGCCATCATCTCCTGTAAGTTGTATTTTGGGTTCCATCCCAACAGGTTCCTGGCTTTATCATTATTGGCATAAATGGCTACTACATCTCCGGGGCGGCGTGGGCC
>Ga0138256_10005703_pt1 | contig 13168 bp, 8 predicted proteins | sample KNB2016incub_MG_FD_105486 | JGI IMG/M metagenome (GOLD analysis project Ga0138256, IMG submission 105486) | Active sludge microbial communities from wastewater in Klosterneuburg, Austria - KNB2014incub_MG | ecosystem: Engineered > WWTP > Activated sludge > Unclassified | place: Austria...
ATATAAAAATCACTTGTGGCTTTAGAAAAATTTTTCTTAAATCTTAATAAGTAATCATTTTGGGAGGAAGTAGTTCCGCCCCCTAAATGAAGTTTTTTAAATCCCATTCCGATGCCATATTTAATCATTTTGTCAAGCAAAAAATTATTAGGTCTTATTAATAAATAGTCAGATTTTGAAGCTAAAAAATGAACATGCAAATAATTTTCTTTCCCAAAACATAAAGAAGAAGCAATGGGGATGTTGTCTTTAAAAACGACAAATTGAACCAATGTTGAAATATTAAAAGTATCATTAAAAAAGTCATCGTCAAAATAAAGATATCTTTCTGCTTGAACTCTATCCATTGTTTCTCTGTAGATTTTAATAAATTCATTTTTGTATGGAAATACATTTTTATAAACTATATTATTTAGACCAGCAACCACTGCTGTACGCAAATTCTGTTTAGCAGATCGAGAGTAATCATTATAGATGTAATCATATTTTCTGGATAAATCAATATATACAGTTTGTCTATCATAAATTACATCAAAGAAATTTTCTGAGAATTTATAATTATCCAACATAGGATGAAATCTTGTGAACTCGGCAATAATATTGTTGCTCTTGCAGAATTTACTAAATGAGCTATAAAATCTTTTTCTAAAATCAAGATCATCTGAGGAATAAATAACACCGTTATAACCATAAGCTCCTTGAATATCGTAATAAGTTTCGTGGAGTTTATAACCTAGATCATTAATACGGTTAAGTAAAAATGCATACAATGCTAAATTATTACCATCTTCAAATACGAAACAAAATGCTCTACCGCCATCTTTTTTTTCCCAAAGATCATAGTACTCCGGGCTATAATAAAGGTCTCGCATTGAATCTGGCAGTCTACTTAAATAATCCGACCATTCTGCTTTATTCTTGAGAGATAATAACTTAGATTGACTTAATTCAGTTAAAAAAGAAGAACTATAATAGGAATTTCTTAATTCTAACGGATTAAAGTCCAATTCCGAAAACATATTGTTACGACCAAATATAGTTAAAATTTTAAAGGATTATTGCTCTTTGTCTCAAGAATTTCAACAATCCGAAACTAAAACTAACATGATCAATTTACGTGCCTTCAAAATAAAAAAACTGAGACAGCTTAAAAACTGAAAATATTAGGCAGTTACTAAATATTCATAAAATATATGGTTTTAATTTTTGAATGTAACTTAAAAACTATGTGTGAAATTATAGATTAGATTCTCATTCTAAGAGATAATTTTTCTTGCAGGTACGCCATAATATGTTCCCTCAATTGAGATATTATTAATAGCAACAGAACCAGCCCCAATAAAACAATTACTGCATATGTTCTTATGGGATACTACAATTGCTCCGATGCTGAGAATTGAATTATCACCAATAGTAGAACCAGCTGCAAAGATAGCGCCTGTAGCAAAAGTAACAAAATCACCTGCGGTACAATGATGTTCAACAATTGCACCAGGACCAATAATACAACACTTGCCTATCCTTGTGCCTGCATTAATTAGTGCATGATCCAATACACATGTTCCTTCACCAATTATTACATCTTCCTGTAAAATAGCATTTTTGGAAATAATAGAAGGTAACTCAAAACCCAATTCTTTAAGCATTTCATAAACTTTATTGCGCACATACGATATTTTAATTAGTCCGACGGCAACAACCGCTTTACAATTTTTGTACTTTTTTAATATATCAATTAAAACCTCATCTGTACCCAAATACTCGGTACCCAATATCAATCCTTTATCAATTAAATCTGTATATCCTATAATTTCATATTGATTAAGTTTTTTAATTACATCAATTATCAGGTGAGCAAATTCACCACCGCCGATGATAACAATTTTATCTTTCATTTAACTTCTCAACTACTCTGTCTATACTATTTTTAGTCAGGTTAACACTACAAGGAATATTCAATGTATTTCCAAGTAAAAATTCAGCATATTCAATATGATATGTCTGGCAGCCGATGAATTCTTTTTGCAGATGATTCAGAAACCATACGGGTCTGGTTTGGATTTTATTCTTATCTAATAATGACATGACTTGTTCTCTATCTTTGCCATATATATCTTTATCAATTTGCAAAGCATACATCCAATAATTATTATTTGCATACTCTGGTAGTTCCGTCAGATGGAGTCCCGTTATTTTATCAATATTTTCTTTATAAATGAGATAATTCTTTTTTTTAATTTTTAAATAATCCGGTAATTGTTCTAATTGGGCTATACCTAACGCTGCCAGCATATTTGTTAATCTATAATTATATCCAATCGAGTTGTGAATAAACCTAGCCTCATCATCTTTAGCCTGCGCTGTTAAATATTTTGCTTTAATTGCAAGTTCTTTATTGTCTGTTAAAATCATCCCACCCCCGCCGGTAGTTATAATCTTATTACCATTAAATGATAGACATCCAAACTCACCGATCGTGCCGGTAAATTTACCTTTAAAATTTCCTTTAATATATTGAGTTCCAAGACTTTCTGTTGCATCTTCAACGATTTTAATATTTTTTTGAATGCAGATATTAGATAAATCATCCAACCAAACCGCATTGCCAAAAACATGAACAGGAATTATGGCAGATACTCTTCTTCCTGTTTTTTTATTATAAGAATAAGATAATTTTTCTCCACCAACGATACTTGTCTTCATCTCTGTTTCATTGAGTAGGAAATCAATTGTTTTTTTAACATCAATGTTATAATATTTATCTGCATCCATAAATACGGGATGCGCATTACAATAACGAACAGCATTAATTGGAGCAATAAATGTTAAAGTTGGAACAATTACCTCGTCATCAGGCATAACTCCTGACAACAGCAAAGAAATGTGCAGCGCCGCAGTTCCATTAACACAAGCGATGGCAAATTTTGATTTTGTATATTCTGCTATTTTGATCTCAAATTCATCCACAAATTTTCCGGCTGATGATACCCATTCTGTATCTATACATTCCTTTACATATCCCCATTCATTACCCTTAAATGAAGGGACGGATAGTGGAATAAAATCATTATTTATATTATCCGTTTTTGAGTAAGTATTAGCTATGGATGTGGCTTTGTCGATGGAATAAGAATGATCAATCAAACTGCTCATGCCTTCTTCAAGAGTAATTTTTGGCTCCCATTTAAGAATAACTTTAGCTTTAGAAATATTTGCTTCAATATTTAATATTTCATTTTTTCGAGATTCACCTAAATCAATTAGTTCAATATCTTTTGAAAGTTTATTTTCAACAATTTTAATAATCTCCTTAATATAATGGCTTTTACCGGATGCAATATTAAAAGCTTCAAATCCATGACAATCGTAATTTAAAGAAGCAACATATGCTTCTATAATATCATCAATGTAAATATAATCCCTTTGAGGTTTAGAGTCTTTAACTATTACCTGACCGCTTGATGACTGTTTTAATATTGTTGGGATTAGTGAACTAGCATTCATTCGGGGTCCGTATATATTAAATTGCCTTAAAGCGATACACGATAATCCAAAATTATTGCTATATAATTGACAGAGCTGCTCACCCATTAATTTTGATTGTGTATAAGGATTAGTAACCTGAAATGGATGGACTTCATCTATCGGCAGGTATTGCGGCTGACCATAGATATTGGAACTTGCGAAAACAATTTTTGCATTATACTTTCTTGCAAGCTCTAAAACATTTAAAATACCGAGGTAGTTATCAGTCAAATAATCATAAGCCAAAGAGAAGGATTCTGAAATTGATACTTTGCCAGCCAAATGAATTATGCAATCGATTTTTTTTACTTCTTTAAAATGATTTTTATTAGTAACATTAAACCCGTTTTTAGTATCAAGCTCTATTAATTCATATCCCAGTTCGTTTAATCTGTTTACTAAATGAGATCCTATAAACCCTTTACTACCTGTAACTGCTACGACCATATTCTCTTTCAAAAATTATACGTTATAAATGTCCGGTTTATATAAACCCATATGATTCTTTAACCAATCAATTGTCTCCCTAATTCCATTTTCCAGATCAAAGTCAGGTTTCCAATTAGTATTTGTAATAAGTTTGTGATTATTACAAAGTAATCTTTCTACCTCACTGTTTCCTGGTCTAACCCTTTTAGTATCTTCATCAATACTTACTTTTACTGAGAGTAATGAAGTAATTTTTATTATCAAATCACTAACACTTATTTCTTTCCCCATGCCAATATTTGTTACTTCCCCAAATAGTTTATCAGAGTTAAATATTTCTAAAAATCCTTTACATGTATCTTTAACAAATGTTAAGTCGCGAGTGGGACTCAGATTACCGAGCGACAATTCTTCTTTTCCGCTTAATAGCTGTGAAATGACAGTTGGGATAATTGCTCTGGCTGATTGTCTCGGTCCATAAGTATTAAAGGGTCGCACAATTTTAACGGGCAAATTGAAAGAACGATAGTAACTAATGGCTAACTGATCTGCAGCGATTTTAGTTGCTGAATAAGGAGACTGACCAACCATAGGATGTTTCTCATCAATAGGAACATATTGAGCGGTACCATAAGTCTCACTGGTTGAAGTAACTAAAACTTGTTTCAGATCAAGTTCTTTAGAAGCCTGCAAGATATTATATGTACCTGTAATGTTTGTCTCAATATATGCTTTAGGTGAGATATATGAATACGGAATTCCTATTAAGGCTGCCAAATGGAAAACTGCATCACAGCCTCTAAGAGCATTATATACTGAATCATAATCTCTTATATCGCCGGAAATAACTTCAATTTCATTTTTTATAGATGAAGACTCGAGCCATCCCCAATTATTCTTAGAATTATATCTCACAAATGCTTTAACATCGTGACCTTCCTTTACGAGAAGTTCAGTGAGATGGGATCCAATAAAACCTCCAGCACCAGTTATTAATAATTTCATTCTACTGCTCGATAAAAATTTTCCTGAAAATCCTTCTGTGCAATACCAAAATCATCTATGCTCCCTATATCAAGCCAATATTCTTTCAGTTCATATTTTGAGATTGGAATTTGTTCGGACAACAATTTTTTTATCAAAGAATCCATTCCGTAATATTCGTTATCAGGAATAAATTTAAAAATATCCGGCTTCATTATATACATTCCTGCGAGCGCATAAGTTATGATATCCGGTTTTTCTTCTATTCCAGTAACAAAATTATCCTCAAAAAAGATATTACCGAATTTATATGGCATTATCATTTTTTTAATTGAAATAGATAATAATGTCTCTTGAGTAGTCGCAAAATTATAATAATCTGTAAAGTTGATATTACTCAGGACATCTCCATTCATTACAACAAATGGTTCGGTTAATTGAGATTTCAATAATGTCAATGGACCTACAGTTCCAAGTCTTTGTTCTTCGCAGCTAATAGTTAATTTAACTCCATAGCGAGAACCATCACCAAAAAAATTTTCAATATAGTTGGACTTATAATTAGTCGCTAAATATATCTCATCAAATCCATGTTGTTTAAGATGCTCTATCTGTATTTCAAGAACTGCCTTTTCTCCAATTGGAAGCAACGGCTTAGGAATAACCTCTGTAAATGGTCTTAACCTCATCCCTAATCCACCTGCTAATATTACAGCTTTCATAAATAAATCACTCGTTTGTTAATAATAGATTTTCTAAATAATAAAAAAGGAATATAGTATCTTGGTAAATAATAAAGGCGTCTATGAGTCGACTTAATTAAATATTGAATGCATTTACATATTTCCAAAATTATGCCATAAAAATCAAGAGTAATTTATTCATGATGATCATAATATGATCTCAAAAACAGAATTGAGTATTGATTTTTACAAAAAAAGACATCTACTTGTTAAATTGAGATTGAATTAAAAACATTTTAACATTTTACTTGGTCATCAAGATAAGTTAAAAAATCTCATTTTTAAAATACTATATCTAAACATTTTTTGAGTGTAATTTCGATGTTATTTAGCGCTTCTGAGATATTTTATTTAATCGGGTCATTTTTTCAATCTTTGAATAATAATCATTGTCTTTATCACTAAATGTAAAAGCAACTATATATTAAGATTGTACCTATTTGAATTTTCATCTTATAAAGTTACATATTGGTTTTAATAAGATTTAATTTGTCCAGACAAATTAAAAACAGATGGCTCGATCTCTTTGGCATTTTAATTTTTTATAAAGGTTAATATTTTACTCTAAAATAATCATATTTTATTGATAAAATTAACTCAAGCTATTTCAACTGACTAACTATCAGTAATAAACAAAAGGAGTGTTGTTATGATCAAACACACAACAAAGATGTTTGCAGTATTATTTGTTTTTACAAGCATAATCATGTTCAATGGTTGTCAGGATGAGCAATCTGTTATCACACCTGAAAATAGTTTTGCGAGCCTTAGTAAAGAAACTAACTTAGTTATACCTGATGGTGCTACAGTAGCTTCAGCTCATTTAAAGATTTTCCAATTAATCGGAAACAATACACAAAATAATATTCACAGAGTTACTTCTCCCTGGGACGAAAGTACAGTAACTGGGAATAATTTTGGAGGGTATGATCCGGCTGTGATAAATTTCTTTAATACATCCTCAAGTTTTGATGATAATTGGAACTCAGTTGATATCACATCTTTGGTGGTAGGGTGGCTGAATGGAAATATTTCTAATGATGGTTTGTTAATTGACCAGCTATCTACAGGCACAGGACCAGAAGATCGTTCAGTATTCTACAGCAAAGAAAATACTAATCCAACCTTGGGCGAAAGAATGCCTTATTTAGAAATTGTTTTTTCAAATGGTGATTCTGTTGAACTCGGTACAAATGGCGACGCATATATTACTGAAGGTACTGATGTAAATACAGGAAATTCTCTATCATTGAATACTGGTTATTTTAATTCTAAAGAAAAGCATGCTTTAATTAAATTTGATATTGAACCGACACCACAAGATGGTGGATGTACACTAACATCTGGATATTGGAAAACACACACAGAATTTGGCCCTGCGCCTTATAATGATACCTGGGCACATTTATCTAATGGCGCTACTACTACGTTCTTTTTAAGCGGAAAATCTTATCACCAGGTCCTTTGGACTTCAGCACTTGGAGGGAATGCTTATTATATTCTAGCGCACGCTTATATAGCTGCTCAATTAAACTTCCTGAATGGGGCAGATCCAACTGAAGCCCAGACAGCATTTGATAACGCAACAACATTATTTAATACTTATACTCCACTACAGATTTCGCGACTTAGAGGCAATAGCACTATAAGAAATCAGTTCATTTATCTATCAATTCAACTTGGTAAATATAATATTGGATTAATAGGTCCTGGTCACTGTCATTTATAGAATTCATTTTTTGTCCATCGTACAATAATTATGTATATGATATAATCATTTAATTAATCTATCAAAAAGGCTGCTTAATTCTAAGTAGCCTTTTTTTATTCTTAAATACTTAAATATTTTTTAACAACTACAATTATTTCGTATTATATTTTTATAAAACTGGAAGCACTCTATGTTTATAAAATTCTTTGTACCCATAAATTTGTAAAGAAACAAAATTATTTAATTATAAATTCTTAAAATAGTTTGTATCAATTAGCATTTACTGAAGCGAGTATTAAGAGAGACCCAATAATAAAGAGACAACCAACGACAAGAAAAAAATAATTCTATAACTCTGATATGCAAGACAACGATAGTATATACAAATAAAACATTTTCGAATCTGTGCTTTTATTTGGATATTTTCGTTTTCTTAAGATAGGAATTAATAAAAATGGAAGGAGAAATATCCCAGAAATGAACAGCTTCAAAAGTTTGCTGATTTATAAAATAATTGCCTAAAATACTGCCAAAGGCATTTGGAGGATGTACATTTACAATTTGAAAAGCCGTGCTTCTAGTGAGCCATGTTACCCCACCATCTTCTGTAAAAAATATTTTAAATTCATTGTCCTTAGATTTAAAGTACTGAGATGCTATCATAATCCCCTCAGTGCTTCCAACCAATTCGATAATTTCTTTGTCGGTTTCAAGAACCTTTTCAAATAGATTTGTGTCAATCTTTTTTGCAATTAAATTTGAATATGGTGTTTTCCATACACCATGTTTTTTAGGATCGCTACTATCATCAGACCAAAAAACATAATCATCAAGAAAAACGAACCCTGTTGATTTATAATAAGACATATGATCGCCAGATGCCTTTACATCCCAAAACCAGGTATCTTTTTCCCAATCGTACTTGCCTTGAAGCCAGTGACATTCATTCGACATATCCCCAGTCTGCACCCAAAATGTATTATCCCAAGGGCACATATTAATTGCATGAATATGACGAGCTAGTAATATAGGAAAGGTATTTCCAAACTTGTATGCAACTTTAATTGTTTTTCCTTCATCAGTGGTATACCAAACCTGAATTTGTTCAGATCGACTTATACCTGGCTGCCAAACACCATAATTAGCATAATTACCCCAGACTCGAATCTCTTTCCCCTCTATTATCTGCCTTCCATCAATAACCAAATTAAAAAAATTCCCAAATTTATTTGGTATATAATGTTTACCGTCAATATCCAAAATATTTGATTTATGAAAAGTTGATAAATTATCATCTGAGTAATATGCATTATTATTGTCGCAGAATAAAATATTTCCACTTTTAAATATGTATGCGTGCCTTATCATTTTAATGCCGGGTACATTTAAGCTTTTTAAATATATTTTATTTTCCAGTATTTGGAAAAGGAATAGTTTACTATTGTAAAAAGCTAAGTACTTATTATCCCAAGTTGTAATGATATTTGACAGGTTACTGAAATCATTGACAATATCAGCATAATCTCGAAATTTATCTGTAACATCCATTCCAAAATCCGTATTTGGAATTGAACTTGAATCAGATTCTTCAAGAATTTCTAAAAAGCTAAATACCGATTCCAAATGATCCACTGGCTTTGAATAATGGTAAAGATTTGAGTTGTCAAATTGTTCCGCTTGATTGTGGATCTTCCTATAAATCGAACTAAAGAAATTAGAGGGGGTTTTATCAAAGTAAGCCAGAATTGAAATAAAACCAAAACATAATATCAACAAAAATATTAAGACTTTTTGGTGAAATTTGTAGTTACTGAGAAATGTGGTTTTGTTCTTCAAGATTATTTTTTAATCATCAATAAATTAATTTATAAATAATTTTTCACGAATCAATTATTCAAAACAAGTCTTATTAACATTCAAGATTTAAGTTTAAACATTTTTTTTCCCTTTTTGATTGGATGATCTTGAATAGCTGTAGTTATATTTATAATAATATCCATAACCACTTTTATTTTTAAAATTATTTAAAACCGTTCCAAGAAAAACAACTTTATTACGCTTAAGTAAATCTACTGCATCCTTCATTAACCGGTTTTCGGTTTTGTCAGCAGATATAACTAAAATAGTTCCGTCGACTTGTTTTGCTAGAATCTCAGAATCAACAACCGCAATGATTGGTGGAGAATCCAGAATAATAATATCAAAAAAGTCTTTTATTTCTTGCAAAAAATTAAAAAACGATGTAGACTCTAATATTTCCGCTGGATTAGAAGGAATAGTACCCGATGTTATAAAACTTAAATTAGTCGTTTTTGTTTTCCTAATAATATCTTCTAATTTTACTTTTCGGGTTAAATAATCTGCAAGTCCTGGTTTTTTATCAACTTCCATTTTTACGTGGATTGTTGGTCTCCTTAAATCACAGTCAATCAATAACGTTCTTTTGTTTGACTGGCTATAACTACCTGCCAGATTCGAAGAGACGAATGATTTACCCTCACTTTCGGCTGGAGACGTTACTAATATTATTTTTGTTAAATCTGATTCAGGCCAAGAATGCTGAATACGCGTTTTAATTGTCCGGAATGACTCGCTGATAGGTGAATCTCGTTCATCTAAAACTAAAAAGCCGAGATTATCGCTACTCAATTTGTTAATGGATTTATAATGAGGAATCCATGTAAGTAGTTTGATTTCCTCTTTTTCAATATCGTCTGGGGTCTTTACTGTGTCATCAAAATGATCCTTTATCAAAATCAAAGCAAAGGAAACAATGGGCCCTAACATAAAACCTATTAGAATAATGAATAATCTGTTTGGTTTTGAAGGTGTATCAGGAATTACTGCTGGATTTAAAATTACAACATTACCCGATTCTGAAGCTTCATTTATCATCGCTTCTTGGTATCTCTCATTAAGCAAGAGATAAGTCTGCTGAAGAGATTCTCTTTCTCTCTGATATTGTGAAAGTACTGTTGATGCTTTAGGTAATCTTCTGAGATTCCCTTGGTATTTTCCTGTTGCCGCTTCGAGTTCTTCCAACTGCACGGTTAGTGAACTATTTCGAATTTCCTCTTCAATAAGTCGCTGAGCGAGATCTCTAACTTGATCAGGATTTCCTGAATATGCGTCTGCTTTGATAGTACTGATTGCCGAGTTTAATTTCTGTTTAAGCTCTGCAATTCTGTCATCATATTCCTTCACCTTTGATGCAACGTCAACATTAGAACTTTTTATTGACATTGCGATATCTCTGTTAATTTGAAGCTCAGCAAGTTGTTGCTGCAATGCACTTATGTATGCTTGTGAGGTTTGGCTCTCTAGATATTCTACTAGTTGAGGATCTTGCTTTTTTAGGAAAAACTTATATTGTTTTAGTACTTCATTGGATGTCACTAATTCAATTTTTATAGCCTCTTTTTGAGCATCAAGATTAGAAAGCTGCCCTATAATATTTGTGGATTGGATATCAAAAGAAATTATTCCCCCCTTCTCCTGAAATTTCATTAAGGAGTCTTCTACAGCTCTTAATTCATTTAATTTTTCCTGAGCCTGGTCATCTAAGAATTTTCTAAGACTAGTTAATTTTTCCCTGCTAACAATAGTATTAATTTTTTGATACTCCTTTGCAGTACAATTTGAAACTAACGCCGATTCATATGGAGAACGGGACTCGGCAGAGATAAAAACAACATCGGTTCCTGGATTTTGTTCCGCTGTTATAATCCCACCGAGCATACCAGCAATTTGTTCGACAGATTTAGAGGAATTGCTTCCTTTTCGCTCCGATATAAGAGGAAGCATATCTTTATAAGCTGAAACTTCAAAACTGTCAATTAAAGCTTGAGCAATTTTTTTTCTTGTTGCGAAATTACCTATAACCCCCATTTCACTTACTATATATCTATCTACAAAAGTATTATCTGCATTTTGTCGTCCATCTTCTAGCACGTTTTTATAAGGGTTCGTAATTCTAATACTTGCTGTTGATGTATATACACTCTTTGCTAAAAAAGCATAAATTGCGGCAAGGATAACTGCTGACAAAGAAATGATAATTATATATTTGAGATTATTTCTAAAAAGTATAAAGTAATCCTTCAGAGATTTTGTCCCAGTTAGCAAATAAGTTTCTATATTATTGCTTTTATTGTTATTCGGCTTGCCTGTTCCATCATTATTATTCATAATTTCTATTCGTTTTTTTATTCATAAATATTTGAAAAAAGGTCATTAAATGTATTAGTTAAAGATTGAAATAATGCTAACTACGAGAACCAATATAATTTTTAAAAAATCATTTATTCTTAATCTTAATTCTTAGAAAAATTTAAAGAAGTAGATAACATTTGAAAAGACCTAATTATTAAAAGATATAATGCTTAAAATTAAAGCTGTAAGTGATGCAAGTGTTGTGACTATCCCTAAATAAAATGCAATATCATCTCTAACAAAGTATCGAGGTTCCCCAGGGACTACAACAATATCCCCGGCCTCTAGTCTTACAAAATTTATTTGCGTTTGAATTTCATCCTCCCAAACCATATCATTATAGTTATATATCATCATTTTAGTTTGAGCACCTTCTTTAATCTTTGTGACTCTTATTTTATCCAAACTGGCATCCTCATTAGGTCCACCTGCAAAAGAGATGAGTTCATTAATACTCATTCCTGCAGGTACTATATAATAACCTGGATATCTAACATATCCCCATAATTGCACTTTAATATTTATGCTGGAAGGATTAGAATAATCGTAAAGCCCACCCGCTTGACCAGATCTGGTACCCAAGCTGCCAATCTGAATATCATCTTGAGAATAGATATTTGTATAAAATCCAGCTAATATTAAAACTGAGAATAAAATTTTGATATTCATATTATTTTCTTTGATTTTTATTTGATATTCAAATATATAGAAATAAAATTTTTGTATAAATACTAAATAATTAGGGATCAAATAGTTGATGATTTTAAAATCTAAACTTCAATTTTTCATAAATCATACCAATAAATAAATAAGGAATACTCTTCCTATATAAAAAAGAAAAGAAATTTTGGTTATAAAAACGAAATAGAGTAAAGAAAAATTTCAGAATCTAACCTAAATACCTTTTAAAACGACTTTCAACACTGATACGTTATTGATGTATTAATTTGATTGCTTGTTACAGGAAATAAATTGGACAATACATCAATTAAAAATATTCTCATAATCAGATTAGTATTAAAATAAGACTAAAAAGATTACATATATAGGATCAAATGCAACTCTCTTTCCGATGGTTTTATTTTAAAGCGTTCATATAATTAAAATCAGAGTAAGTTTATTCCTCCTAAAAAATACTTTTTCAGAGGAATAACCATCCAGTATTAATTATATAAAAATCAAATAATCCCAAAGCGCCTAAAAAAACTTTTGTTTTATATCAAAGCAAGAAGAACAAGATTTATCTAATGCATTGGATGTAATTCTTTTTTCATCCTCTTGCTCGATTGTCGAGCTGTAATCAAGTTCCTATGTTTTATCAAGTAAATCTATTGAATACTCGGTGTGTGGTAAGCATCGCTTACAAACTTTTTAAGCAAAATAGGTGTTAATTATGAAACCAATTTATATACTGCTAATAGTAGAATCCATATTAGGAACTAATTACAGTCAGGAGATACCCGATGAAATAATATTCTATTCAAATGGAAGTACTTTTTCACCATTAGTTTATATTGAAGGTAATGCAACAATTTTATGGACTTTTGATGATAGTACAACCAAC
>Ga0138256_10005705_pt1 | contig 13165 bp, 8 predicted proteins | sample KNB2016incub_MG_FD_105486 | JGI IMG/M metagenome (GOLD analysis project Ga0138256, IMG submission 105486) | Active sludge microbial communities from wastewater in Klosterneuburg, Austria - KNB2014incub_MG | ecosystem: Engineered > WWTP > Activated sludge > Unclassified | place: Austria...
CCTGCGGCGGCGCAATCGTCAGACGCGCTTCGAGCGCGCTTGGCGACACCACCACCTGCAGCGCGGCGTCGACACAGTCGGCGATCTCCAGATCGCTCACGGCCTTGCCCGCGTTGTAGTGCGCCAGCAAGCTCCTGACGCCGTCGGTGCGCACCTTCATCGCCGAAAAGCCGGCGTCGGCGAGACGGTCGCGCACCCAGAAGGGGTCGATGCGCGGCACTTGTGCATCGGGCACGAGGCTCGCACGCAGCGAACGGGTCGCGTCGTCGAGCGTGAGCTGAAGTTCCGGTCCTGCCGGCTTGTCGTCGTTCATCCGCGTGTCGCGCCCTTCGGCGCCGCTGTCAGGTTTGATTGCAGTATAGGAGGCGGCAGCGCACGGGCGATGAAGTGTTTGGCCACACGCGGGTGGGGTACGCGCCCATCGAACCACTCGCGCACGTCGGTCTCCAGGCCGATGCCGTGCATGTAATTGTAGAGCGCCTTGTTCAGGGCGCGGCCCAGGCTGTCGTGGTCGACGCCGCTGGGGTCGATGAAGCCGACGTCGTTCCTGGCGAAGCTCACCGCGGGCAGCGGCACGAGCCGCACGCCGTATTCCTCCGGGTTCATGCCGACCGGTGAATGCACGGTACAGGCGAAGCGATGGAAGAAGCCGGACTGAATGCAGCCGGTGGCGAACAACTGGCGCACATATTCGAGCGCATCCACGGTGTCGTGCACGGTCTGCGTCGGAAAGCCATACATCAGGTAGGCATGGACGAGCACGCCGGCCTCGGTGAAGGCGTGGGTGACGCGCGCCACCTGCTCCACCGACACGCCTTTCTTCATCAGCTTGAGCAGGCGGTCGGAGGCCACCTCCAGCCCGCCCGACACCGCGATGCAGCCGCTGTCGGCCAGCAAGTGGCAGAGCTCGGGGGTGAAGGACTTCTCGAAGCGGATGTTGCCCCACCAGCAAATTGCCACGCCGCGGCGCAGCAGCTCGGTGGCGAGTGCCCTCAGGGCCTTGGGCGGTGCGGCCTCATCGACGAGATGAAAACCGGTCTGCCCGGTTTCGGCGATGATGGCCTCGATGCGGTCGACGAGCAGGCTGGCCGAGGCGCCGTCGTAGCGGCCGATGTAGTCGAGGCTGACGTCGCAGAAGCTGCACTTCTTCCAGTAGCAGCCATGCGCCACGGTGAGCTTGTTCCAGCGCCCGTCCGACCACAGGCGGTGCATGGGGTTGAGCATGTCGAGCACCGACAGGTAGCGGTCCAGCGGCAGGCCGTCCCAGGTCGGAGTGCCGACCTCGGCGAAGGGCACGTCAGGCTCGGCGAGGTTGATGTAGCGCACTGCACCGGTGTCAGGCTCGCGCATGAAGCTGCGCACCAGGCGCGACCTGCCACGCCGGCCCTGCAGGTGCTCGAGCAGCGCCAGCAGCGGACGCTCGCCATCATCGAGCGTGACGAAATCGAAGTAGTCGAACACCCTCGGCTCGGCCAGCTCGCGCAGTTCGGTATTGACGAAGCCACCGCCAAGCACGGTGACGATGTCCGGGTGCTGCGCCTTGATTGTCTGCGCGATGCGGAAGGCGCCATAGACTGAACCTGGAAAGGGCACGGACAGCAGCACGAGCTGAGGGGCGTGACGGGAAACGGCTTCGAGGCTAAGCGCCTGCAGATACTCATCCACCAGCGTCGGCGCCGTGGCCAGTGCGGCAGCCAGGGGCTCGAAGGTGGGCTGGCTCATCGCCAGGGTCTCGGCGTAGCGCACGAACTCGAAGCGGGCATCGACCGCGTCGCGCAGGATGTCGGCAAGCTCGTTCAGGTACAGCGTGGCCAGGTGCCGGGCGCGGTCGGTCAGGCCCAGCGCACCAAAGGCCCAGCCCAGCGGGTCGCCACCGTCAGGGTCGTTCGGGTCCACATAAGCATCGACCGCATCGAAGCGCGGGCCCTCGGGCAGGAAGCTGCGGCTGGCGATGCGATGGGCGATGGTCGGGTCGCGCCCCTGCAGGAAGGCGATGGTCGGGCCGACGGTGAAGCGGTAGCGCGCGAAGTGCTCGATGAAGCCCTGCACCAGCGGCGTGCGCTTCCTGCGCGGCAAGGCCTCGGCGCAGACGCGGATGGCATCCAGCCCGTTTGGCGACAGCAGGCGCAGCACCAGCTTCAACGCCAGATCTTCCTGCAAGGCATCGACACCACGCGAACGCAGGAAGCCGGTGAGGTAGGCGGTGGAGGGATAGGGCGTGTTCAGCTGCGTCATCGGCGGGATGACGGAGAGCACGCGAATCGGGGTGGACGGGAGCGACGCAGTGGGTGGCATGTCGGCGTGTTGTGGCAAGGGGCGCGGGCGGGTGGCGGGACGCGAAAGAGGGATGCGGACAAGCCGCGGATGCATTTGACAGCGCGCTGCGTGCAGGACTCAGCGCAGCGTCTTCAGGCTGTCAGGGAGGCTCAGCCTGCCCGTGTTCGAAAAGCGCACGCTACCAAGCAGGCCACCAGCCAGACGGCCATGCACCGAGTAGGGCACGCTGTCGCTGGGCTTGCCGTCGATCACCCCGAGCGCCTGGCGCACCACGGCAATGGCCGACACCGTCACCGGAATGCTCACGACCGCCTCACCAAAGCGCGGCACACTGCCGCGCTGGTCGCTAACGCCGGTGGCAAAGGGCTTGTCATTTAGCTCCAGTTCCAGGGCAATGCCGTCGAAGTCGATCGCGGCGTCGTTGGGGTTCTGCACCCGCAACTTCACCGCGAAGCGCATTTCCATGCCCTGGCCAGGAAGCGGATCGAGCCCCACGACATTGATGCGGACCGGTTCGCGCTGGCTCAGGCTGGCGCAGCCGGCGAGCGACAAGGTGCATAGCAGCAAAAAGGTATGAAGCAACGCGCGGGGGGATGCGAAGACGCTGGAACTGAGGGGCATGCGCATGACGTAAGCTCCTGCAAGGAAGGACTTGACGCATTCTAAACGCCTGTCGGTGATCCCCTTCCGTCCGGCCAATGAAAGACACGCGAGCGTGCGGTCGGTGCGCGCGACAACAGTGCCTCAGGTGGAACGTCGGCGCGTCAGGTAGTCCAGCAGTTGCGCCATCAGGGCATGTGCTTTGGCGCAGTGCTGCAGTCCGGCCTCAAGGATCGCGGCTTCAGTCTGCACATAGCGCGCCACTTGCAGTTCATGGCGGCAGTTCGCAAGGATGGCGTGCAGGTTGGCTTCCGTCATCTCGAGGTGGAACTGCAAACCGATGACGCGTTCGCCGAGCTGAAAGGCCTGGTTGGCGCAGGCCTGACTGACCGCCAGCCGGTGCGCGCCGGGGGGCAGATCGAAGGTTTCGCCGTGCCAGTGCATGACCGTGCAGCGCTGCGGGAAACGGAAGCAGCCCTGCGGGGCGTCGACCGCCTCAATGTCAAACCAGCCGATTTCCTTCTCTGGAGCGCGATACACACGCCCCCCGTGTGCCGAAGCAATCAGTTGCGCACCCAGGCAGATGCCGAGCACGGCAGTGCCCTGCGCGGCGACCTGCGCGATGAAGCGCTTCTCGGCGACTAGCCAGGGGTATTCAGCCTCGTCATTGACGCTCATCGGCCCACCCATTACCACCAACAGGTCGAGGCCAGCGGGATCAGGCAGGGTCGCAGCCTGGTTAACACGGGTGAGGCTGGTTTCGGCGCCACGTGCGTCCAGCCATGCATTGATGATGCCGGCGTCTTCGAATGCGACGTGCTGCAGGATGTGGGCTTTCATAAGCGAGGCCGGAGCGAAGGACATGCCCTGAAGAATAGTCCAGACGCGCGCAGGCGTGCGCATGCACCCTGCTTGTCAGCGCTGGCACCGTTGCGGTGCATCAATCAGTGAAAAATCCCAAAACACCAACGAAAACCAGCCGAATTGGCATCTCCAATCGCTGGCACGGTACGTGCTAATTCCTTCTCGGGTTCGTCATCGACGACATGACGAGCTACTACCTCCGCCGACGACGGTGGGGACCGATGGGCGCAGCGCTGAACACACCCTGCGACCAATTCCATCCGCTTTCGAACAGCGTTCCGCGGGGCCTTTCATCCTTGCACCCGGTCATGCCTGCCTGCGCAGGCATTGCCAGCCTCCCGCATCAAATGAGTGATACCAGAATGAAGATCGTTCTCGTTGGCCACGGCATGGTGGGTCACAAGTTCCTCGATGAGCTCAGGCAAGCGCAGATTCCGGGCGCAGACGTCACCGTACTGTGCGAAGAGCCCCGCACAGCATACGACCGCGTTCATCTGTCCGAATTCTTCACCGGGAAAACCGCAGAAGATCTGTCCTTGGTCGAGCCCGGCTTTTTTGAAAACACGGGCTTTGTACTGCGTCTGAACAGCCGCGCGGCTGCGATCGACCGGCGCGCACATACGGTGACGACGCAAAATGGCATCACCCTGCCCTACGACAAACTGGTTCTTGCCACGGGCTCCTACCCCTTCGTGCCACCGCTCAAGGGCAGCGATCGCGAGCATTGCTTCGTCTATCGCACCATCGAAGACCTAGAGGCAATGAAGGCATCCAGCGCCGTCTCGCGCAAGGGCGTGGTGGTTGGCGGCGGCCTGCTCGGCCTGGAGTGCGCCAAGGCGCTGTGCGACCTCGGTCTGGAGACCCATGTCGTCGAGTTCGCCCCGCGCCTGATGGCGGTGCAGATCGACGACGAGGGTAGCCGGATCCTGCGCAGCAGGATCGAAGCGCTGGGCGTGCATGTGCACACCGAGCGCAGCACCATCAAGATAACCGACGGCCGCAGGGCCCGCCAGCGCATGGTTTTCGCCGACGGCACCCATCTGGAAACCGACATGATCGTGTTCTCCGCCGGCATCCGGCCGCGCGACGAGCTGGCACGCCAGAACGCGCTTGCGGTCGGTGCCCGCGGCGGGATCGCGATCGATGATCGCTGCCGCACCAGCGACCCGGACATTTACGCCATCGGCGAATGCGCGGCCTGGCGCGATCAGACCTTCGGACTCGTGGCCCCAGGCTACGATATGGCACGGATCACGGCGCGCCAGCTGGCCGGTGACGCGATGGCGGCTTTCACCGGCGCCGACATGAGCACCAAACTCAAGCTGATGGGCGTGGATGTAGCCAGCATCGGCGACGCCCACAGCAAGACACCCGGTTGCCGCAGCCTCTGCTATGCGGACGAGTGCAAACAGATCTACAAGAAGATCGTCGTCAGCGCCGACGGCACGCGTCTGCTGGGCGCGGTGCTGGTGGGCAATGCCGACGAGTACGGCACCCTGCTGCAGATGGCGCTCAACGATATCGCCCTGCCGTCGGACCCGGAGTTGCTGATCCTGCCAGCGGTCGACGGCAAGGCCAAGCCCGGCATCGGCCCCGATGCACTGCCCGACAACGCGCAGATCTGCTCATGCAACAGCGTCAGCAAGGGTCAGATCTGCGCGGCTGTTGGAGAAGGCGCCACCACAATCGGCGAGATCAAGGCCTGCACCAAGGCAGGCGCCACCTGTGGCGGCTGCGTACCGCTGGTAACGCAGATCATGAATTCCGAGATGAGCAGGCTCGGCATGATGGTGAACAACCACTTGTGCGAGCATCTGCCGTACTCGCGCCAGGAGCTTTACCACCTCGTTCGCATCGACGAGATCAAGAGCTTCGAAGATCTGTTGGCGCGCCACGGCATCGGCCTGGGCTGCGACATCTGCAAGCCTACAGCGGCGTCGATCTTCGCCTCATGCTGGAACGATTTCGTACTGAAGGACGAGCTCGCCAGCCTGCAGGACAGCAACGACTATTTCCTGGGCAACATCCAGAAGGACGGCACCTACTCGGTGGTGCCGCGCATGCCCGGTGGCGAAGTGACGCCGGAAGGGCTGATCGCCGTTTGTCAGGTGGCGAAAAAGTATGCTCTCTACACCAAGATCACCGGTGGCCAGCGGCTGGACCTGTTCGGCGCCCGCGTCGAGCAACTGCCGGCAATCTGGGAAGAGCTGATCGCCGCCGGTTTCGAGTCCGGTCACGCCTACGGCAAGGCGCTGCGCACGGTGAAAAGCTGTGTCGGCAGTACCTGGTGTCGCTACGGCGTGGATGATTCGATGGGCCTGGCGGTGGAACTCGAGAACCGCTACAAGGGCCTGCGCGCTCCGCACAAAATCAAGTTCGGTGTGTCCGGCTGTACCCGCGAGTGCGCCGAGGCGCAAGGAAAAGACGTCGGCATAATTGCCACCGAGCGCGGCTGGAACCTTTACATCTGCGGCAACGGCGGCATGAAGCCGCGCCACGCCGAGCTGCTTGCCTCCGATCTGGACAAGGCCGCCCTGGTCCGCCTGATCGACCGTTTCCTGATGCTCTACGTGCGCACCGCCGACCGTCTGCAGCGCACCAGCACCTGGCGCGACACCCTGGAGGGTGGGCTTGAGTACCTGAAGACCGTGCTGATCAACGATTCGCTGGGCGTCTGCGACGAACTCGAGCGCCAGATGCAGCACGTGGTCGATACCTACCAGTGCGAGTGGAAAACCGCAGTGACCGACCCCGAGGTGCGCAAGCGCTTCCGCAGCTTCGTCAACGACCCGCGTGGCGACGAGCGCATCGTATTCGTCGAGGAGCGCGGCCAGATCCGTCCGGCGCGGCGCGCCGAGCGTGAGCCCCAGTCGCTGCCGAGATGACCGTCTGGACCCAACCGGAGAATGCCTCATGACCAAAGATAGTCCGCACTGGACCGCCGTCTGCAAGCTCGGCGACATCCTACCCGGCACCGGCGTATGCGCACTGGTCGAGGGGTGCCACGTCGCGGTGTTCCGCATCGGTGATCGCGACCTCTACGCCATCGACAACATCGATCCACGCTCCGGCGCCAGCGTGCTGTCGCGTGGCCTGACCGGGAACCTTGGCGAGCACATCGTCGTCGCCTCGCCGCTGTACAAGAACCACCTCGACCTTCGCACCGGCGAGTGCCTTGAAACGCCCGAACACGCCGTACGTACGCATCGCGTGCGGCTCAGAGGCGGCGATGTGTTCGTCGCGCTTGGCTGATTTCCCAACAATCCAAGAGAAAATCCAAATGGCCTACCTTGCCCCTGCCGAATTCGTCACCAAAATGATCGACGCTGGCGAATCCAAGCTCCTGATGTCCACTCGCGACACCCTGATCCGCACCTACATGGCCGGCGCCATCCTGGCGCTGTCGGCAGCCTTCGCCGTATCAGTGACGGTCAACACCGGCAACCCCCTGATTGGGGCGCTGCTGTTCCCGGTCGGCTTCTGCATGCTCTACCTGCTGGGTTTCGACCTGCTTACCGGCGTATTCACGCTGGCGCCCCTGGCCGTGCTCGACAGACGGCCCGGTGCCACCTGGAACAGCGTGATGCGCAACTGGTCGTTGACCTTCATCGGCAACTTCGCGGGCGCGATCACCGTGGCAGTATTCATGACCATCATCTTCACCAACGGCTTCACCGAGGCACCTAATGCCATCGGCCAGAAGATCGGCCACATCGGCGAGGCGCGCACCGTCGGCTACGCCGAACACGGTGCTGCGGGCATGATGACGCTGTTCGTGCGTGCGGTGATGTGTAACTGGATGGTGTCGACCGGCGTGGTCGCGGCGATGATGTCGACCACCGTTTCGGGCAAGGTCATCGCGATGTGGATGCCCATCCTGGTGTTCTTCTACATGGGCTTCGAGCACAGCGTCGTGAACATGTACCTGTTCCCCTCAGGTCTGATGCTCGGCGGCCAGTTCACCTTCATGGACTACATGATCTGGAACGAGATCCCGACCGTGATCGGCAATCTCGTTGGGGGGCTGACCTTCGTCGGCGCCACGCTTTATTCCACGCACTACAAGACCAGCGCCAAGCGCAAGGCAGCCTGAGCGACCTGTCTTCCGGAAATCGCGGTGCGCAACACCCGACGCGTATCCGTCGGCCCGCATTCGCTGGCCAGCGCCCACGAATTTTCACCGAGCCGTGTTGACCTTGTGCACGCCGCGCGCAGGCGATGGCGCAGTGCCACCGGCCGGCCCGCCACGTGTGTGTTGTCGTCAGCGCGGGATGTCGAGCTGAAGGCGTCCGCGCTCGACGGCGCGGTCGAGCTTCATCGCCGCCACGAAGGGGCTGGCCCGCGCAGGGTCCGCAGGTAGCAGCAGCGTCAGCTCATCGCGCATTCGCGTCGTGGCAACGTAGAAGCGGTTGCTCTCTTCGGTGCGATCGCAGCCAGCGAGCGGGAACCTGCCCTCTTCCAGAACGGGCAGGATGACCGCGCCGAACTCCTGCCCCTTGGCGGCTTCCACGGTGCACAGCAGAACGGTCTTGTGCTTGCGCAACTCGGCGACCTTTTCCTCGGCGTCGTGCAGCCACTGCGCAAATTCGCGCAGGGGGCGACCGAGACGCCGGGCGCTGTCAATGAAGCCGGCCATCGAGCGCACGACGACTTCCGCGCTGGCCGGGTCGATGAAGATGCGCTGGGCGACCTGCTTCAGGTCGAGTGTCCGCACCGCCCGCTCGAGTGACAGGTGTGCCGCTTCGTCGGCCGGTGCGGCACGCAGGATCTCGAGCGCATTGGCCAGACGCAGGCGCGCATAGTGCTGCGCGGGCGTTTCCGAGACGGTGTGTGCGGCTCGGTGTTGCTGTGCCAGCAGCACGTTTGCCTCCGCCCCGCGCCCCTCGCGGCGCAGCCGGGTGGCCAGGCTCAGCAGTCGCTGCGCGGCCTCCTCTTCCTCGTCTGCGGACAACGCGGCGGCGGCTTGGTCGGCCGCGGTTTGAGGCTTCAGCAGGCGACCGTGGAGGAAAGCATCAAACAGCTCGGGCTGGGTGGCTGCGGTCTTCAGATCGTCGATGCGGCTCGTCGCCCAGGACAGCTCCTGCCACAATTCCAGTGCCTGCAAAACCTGCAGGCGCTTGTCTACACCAGGAATCGATTCGTAGTCCTCCAGCGCAAAGGCGATCACGCCGCGCAACATGAGCACCTCGGGGCGCAGGAAATAGCGCTCCATGCCTTCGACGCGGCAGCCGATGCCGGCTTCGAGCAAGGCGTTTTCGATCGCGATCGATTCGTCTGCCGAGCGCAGGATGATGGCGCAGTCGTCCAGCCGCCGGCCGCGCTGCTGCCAGTCGAGCACACGGGCGACGGTAAGACGGGCGGCATCATCGCCGTCGACATAGCGTTCGACCTCGATACGCGCAGCATGGTCGCGACCGGAAACCACCGCCTTGGCCTTCAGGGCCGCGGTGGCCAGCGCCATCGCCGGGCCGTGGCGGAAAGTCATCGTCAGCGTCAGTCGTTTGACGCTGCGCCAGCCGCTGCCGAAGTGGCTGCGGATGAAGTTCACGTCCGCACCCGCCCAGCGGTGGATGACCTGATCGAAGTCGCCCGCGCCGGTGAAGAAGGCCTGCCCCTGTGCCAGCAACTGCTCCAGGCAGGCATAGCTGGCGGGGTTCATGTCCTGCAGTTCGTCGACGATCACGACGCGGTACTTCGGCAGCGCTGGCGGGGGCGATTCGCCGTCGCTCAGCAGACATGCGAGGTCGTAGGTGGCGTCGAAGCCAGTGCGCCAGTCACAGCCGTCGCCGTCACCGGCCCGTTCCTTTTCGAGCTGGCGGTAGAGGGAGAAGGCACCTTCCGGAATGTCGAGTGCGTCCGCACGCCCGACCACGGTTTCGTCCTCGTCCAGCGTCGAGCGCACGAGCTGAGTCTTCAACTGACGTGCGATCTTCAAAAAGTCGGCGATCTGCGCGTTGTGCTCGGGCAGCCACAATTCGCGCGGCGACGCGCGCAAGGCGTTGAGCCGCTGCAGTTCGGCGACGGCAGCGCGCACATGGGGCGCCACCGCCTCGAAGGTTTCGAGAAAAGGCGTTTCACGCCCTTCGATGTCACGCAAGGTGTCTCGGGCAAATTCGTCGAAGGTGGTGCAACGCACACGGCGCGCGAGCCTGGATTCCAGGCCGATCTCAATCAGCCGGCGCTGCAGCACACGGGCGGCCTCGGCAGAGAAGGTCAGCACGACGATGTGCTCGGGTGCCACACCACGCGTGATCGATTCGGCGATGCGCAGTGCCAGGGTCGTGGTCTTGGCCGCGCCCGCATTCGCCATGGCGATCACATGGCGTGCGTTGTGGGTCTGGATCTCGGTCTGCTCGCCGGTCGGAGCAAAGCCCTTGGGCTGGAAACGGGGGGTGGTGCGCGCGGTTTCAGAAGCAGACGGGGGCATGGTACGGGTCATGGCGTGGTATCGGTAACGGACAGCAATGGCGAGCGCGGGTGTAAGCAGAGGGACTTCGATCTGCTCCCCTGACGACGTCGCCTCTGCTGGATGAGCACAAGCATAGTCGACGGCGCCACCGGCTCATGTGCGCATCGCTCATAATTGCTTATGCGTCGCCAAATCCCTGACCGCCCCGTCTCTCCGCGCCCCTTGTCCGCCTTGCGCGGCCTGGTTCCTTTCCTGCGCCCTTACCGCGCCCGCATCGCGCTTGCCATTGCGCTGTTGTGCCTGGCCTCGGCAACCATCCTGGTGGTGCCACTGGCCTTTCGCGACCTGCTCGACTCGGGCTTCGGCGGTGGCGTGAAGGCGGATGGCGGTCTGTTCGGGGCGGGCAGCCTCAATGGCCAGTTTCTCGGCCTGTTCGCGCTGGCGGCGCTGTGGGCGCTGACCGTGGCGGCGCGCTATTACACCGTGTCGTGGGTGGGCGAACGGGTAACGGCGGACTTGCGCAGCGCAGTGTATGCGCGCGTGCTCGGCCAGTCGCCGCAGTTCTTCGAGACGCTGCAGACCGGTGAGGTGCTGTCGCGCCTGACGGGCGACACCACGCTGATCCAGACCGTGGTCGGCAGCTCGGTATCGATGGGCTTGCGCAGCCTGTTCCAGTTCATCGGCGGCATGATCATGCTGGCGGTGACCAGCGTGCACCTGTTCGGACTGATCTTCGGCCTGATGGCACTGCTGACGCTGCCGATCGTCGCCATCGGCCGCCGCGTGCGCAAGCTGTCGCGCGAATCACAGGATCGCATCGCCGACGCTTCCGCGCTGGCGGCCGAAATTCTCAACGCAACACCGACGGTGCAGGCCTTCACCCAGGAGCACAACGAAGCCCGCCGCTTTGCCGAGCGCAGCGAGAGCAGCTTTGTGACCGCCGTGCGCCGCACGCGAGTACGCGCGATGCTGACCGCGCTGATCATCGGCGCGGTGATGGGCACCATCATCTTCGTGCTGTGGATCGGTGCACAGCAGGTGCAGTCCGGCCGGCTGAGTGTCGGCGAACTGGGGGCCTTCGTGCTGTATGCGGCGCTGGTGGCAGGGGGCGCGGGGACGCTGGCCGAAGTGTGGGGCGATGTGATGCGCGCCGGTGGCGCCACCGAGCGCCTGCTGGAGCTGCTGCACGCCGAGCCCGCCATCCGCGAGCCCGCCGCCCCCGCATCGCTGGAACCGGCCGCACAGGTCGGCATCCGCTTCGAGCACGTCGGCTTCTCCTACCCTGCGCGACCGAAAGTGCGGGCGCTCGACGATATCTGCCTCGACATCGCCCCGGGCGAACGGGTGGCGCTGGTGGGGCCGTCCGGCGCGGGCAAGACCAGTCTGTTTCAGGTGCTGCTGCGCTACTACGAGGTGTCGACCGGCTGCATCCGCGTCAACGGCCACGACATCCGCGAACTGGCGCTGCACGACTTGCGCGGCGACATCGCCATCGTGCCGCAGGACCCGGTCATCTTTTCGGCCAGCGCGATGGAGAACATTCGCTACGGCCGCCCATCAGCGAGTGACGATGAGGTGGTCACGGCGGCACGTGCGGCCGCTGCGGATGAATTCATCACGCGTCTGCCCGAGGCCTATGCCAGCTTTCTCGGCGAGCGCGGCACCCGGCTGTCGGGTGGTCAGCGCCAACGCATCGCCATTGCGCGGGCGATCCTGAAAGGCGCGCCCGTGCTGCTGCTGGACGAGGCCACCAGCGCGCTGGATGCCGAATCGGAAATCCACGTGCAGCAAGGTCTGGCGGCGGCGATGCAGGGCCGCACGACGCTGATCATCGCCCACCGCCTGGCGACGGTGCAGCAGGTAGACCGCATCGTGGTGATGGAAGAAGGGCGCATCGTCGAAACTGGCACACCGGCCGACCTACGCCGGCAGGGCGGTTTGTATGCCCGGCTGGCGGCGTTGCAGCTCGACCTGTGAGCGGTGGGCCCGGACACCGGGTCACATCTCTCGCAGCGCTGCAGAAATAGTAAAGGCGGATCCCGGCGTCGGAAAGGCAATCGTGATGTCACGCTCAATTGTGCTTAAAAGCGGTAACCGACCTGCACGCCGCCATACAGGTTGCGGCCAGGACCGGGTTCGTAGTAACGCCCGTTACGGTCGCCGACGATGACCGAAGCGACATGCTTGCGATCAAACACGTTGTCCAGCCTCAAGGTCTGGCCGAAGGTCCAGGGGCCCGACTGCTGTTCGGCGACCAGTCGCAGGTTGAACAAAGTGTAGGCCGGCGCAGCCTTGTCCTCGTTCATGTCGTTAACCTCGACTGCGCTACGATGCACCACCTCCATCGCCGTGCTCAACCCAGCCATCGGTTTCCAGGCCACTTCGCCCCAGGCCGACACGCGTGGCACACCGGGAATCCGCTTGCCCTCCGGAACCGAACCAAAGGCCTCGTCGTAGAGTGCGCGCATCACGGTCAGCGCGCCGCGTGCGCTGACCGTACGGGTGAGCTCGGTTTCGACCGCGAACTCCAGACCCTGACGCAGTGTCGTGCCTGCGTTCTTGTACGAGGAACGACCGCCGCTGGACACGTCGATGACGATCTCATCTTCGGTATGGATCTGGAACGCAGCCAGATTGACGCGGGTGCGTTCACCGACATAAGCCTTCAGACCGAGCTCGAACTGGCGGCTGGTAGAGGGCTGCAGGCCGAGATTGAAACCCCCTGTCGACGCGTAGGCGATCTCGCCCAGGGTCGGGGTCTCGAACCCGGTGCCGTAGCTGGCATACAGATTGAGCAACGGGGTGGCACGCCACAGCACACCCACTGCCGGCGCAGTCTTGCGATAACGCACTGAACCGCTGTCGTCGCCGTTGAGCCCAACAATGTAATGGTCGTCCACATCGAAGCGCACATTGCTGCGTCGCAAGCCGAGCGACCAGTCCCAGTCACCCTGCTGCCAGGCTGCCTGGATGTAGGGATCGGTACTGGTCACAGTATTGATCTCGTCGCGACGC
>Ga0138256_10005706_pt1 | contig 13165 bp, 15 predicted proteins | sample KNB2016incub_MG_FD_105486 | JGI IMG/M metagenome (GOLD analysis project Ga0138256, IMG submission 105486) | Active sludge microbial communities from wastewater in Klosterneuburg, Austria - KNB2014incub_MG | ecosystem: Engineered > WWTP > Activated sludge > Unclassified | place: Austria...
AGAGGAAGAACTGATGCGAGCCTATCTCAATCGCCTGAGCGATGAAGATATGGACAGTCATTTGAAATATACAACCACCGAAGGCGCGCGCCGCGATAGAATCATGTGGCATTGCCACATCCATTTGGTGAATCACGGCACGCAACATCGCAGTGAAGCGGCGGCAATCCTCACGGAGTATGGTCAATCTCCGGGCGAACTTGATTTCACGGTCTTCCTGAACGAGTGGAAAAAATGAACGGGAATACCCGAACCAGCCTCAAGGTCGGGATGACCGTGCTTGTCGTCCAGAAACAAGACCAGCGCACAAGTAAGTTAACCAAAGGCATCGTCAAAGACATCCTCACCAAATCGCCGAACCATCCGCATGGCATCAAAGTCCGCTTGCAGAGCGGGGAGGTTGGGCGCGTCAAGGAAATCATTTTGGAATGAAGATAAAGATTCTATTTGGAACTCTCGCGCTGGGCGTGATGCTGGCGTGCGCGCCGGCCGGGTTGGCGACACCGGTGGTCGTCCCGGCTGACTCGAACGCGATCCAACTGTACATGCAACAAACCGCCGCCGCGGCGTTCACCCAGACGCAAGCGTCGATTCCCACCGTGCCGCCGACATTGACGCTCACGCCGACGCCGCCTCCCACATTCACGCTCGTGCCGACGCTCACGCCGGTTGGCGCCATTGTTTTTGCCGCGCCTACGCGTTCACAACGCGTGCAATATTTCCGCATCAAGCACGATCACCAAATCGCGCTGTACAACTTCCGCTCGCGCACCGTAAGCCCCGATTGGGGATATACCAAACAGACCCCTGAAATTTTGCCGATGTTTCCGATTCCCAAGGAAGGCACGGGCACGATCCGCACCCCGGTGAGCGGCGCATGGGAGCGATTTATCGACGAGTTGAACGGAAACAATAGCGGCAAACTGAAGTACCTCAAATCCTCTGGCACGGCCTTGTTCAATGGCGCGGGCTTCCCTCAAATGGAAAGCCTGACGATGGGCGGGAACATCATTACCCTGGAGGCGATCTCCAACGGCTGGGGCAAGGTTCACACCATGGACTTTAGCTCCCCCGGTAATGCCGGCATCGAAAATTATTTTACCCGCCCCGATCTCGTGCATAAATTTGTGTTGGTATCCTGGAACACCAAGAATAAGACCACCATCTGGCCCAACACCCCAAAAGGCGATATCTTTTATCCGTTCGTTGCGCGCAACGATGTGTGGGTGCAGATGGACCGCCTTGAACCGTTCCCCATCCTGCCGATGAATGTGAGCGCGGTGATTACACAAGATATCCGAAAAGAACCGAAAGCGGATGGCGACCTGACGAATACCCGTCTTGAGGAAGGTAGACCGGCAACCATTGTCACGTATCAACCCTCCGCTTCAGATGTGTGGGGACAGTTGCAAAACGGCGGATGGATTCTTTTGTTCTCCTACACGGAGGATGGTCCCACCCACTTCACAACCTGGAGCATGGCGACCCTGCCTCCCAACCCGCCAAACTTTGCGGAGTGAAATCATCATTGTTCAAGCGCTGAATTCGTCCAGCTGCAGAATCCACAGAGACCCTTGAGAAATCTTTTCTCTGCGCTCTCTGTGGCGAAGAGACTTTTGCAAGAGGTCTTATAACAAACGAAAAAATCCGCTTGTTCCGTGAAATCCTTGAATTCAAATACGATCAAGTCCTTTCTTGAGAAAGCCATGGTTGGCCGGCTCCAAGCTCCCGGATAACAAAATGCGTGTGCTATACTCGCGCAAATGACCATCCTTTCGATTCTCTTCCCCCTTCTTGGCTATCTCTGCGGTTCGCTCCCATTTGCCGTGTGGGTCACCCGCTTCGCCAAAGGTGTGGACGTGCGCGACGGCGGCTCAGGTCATGCGGGGACGACAAATACGGCGCGGCAGGCAGGCTTCGGCTGGGGCGCGCTCGTATTAATTCTCGACATCGCCAAAGGATTCATCCCGACGTTATTGGCATATCGATATTCCGGTGAAACGTGGGTGATCGCCCTGACCGGCGCGCTGGCGGTCATCGGTCACTGCTGGCCCCTCTTTGCGCAATTCCGCGGCGGCATGGGGCTGGCAACCTTCGGCGGCGCAGTCCTTGCGTTGCATGCGCTCGCCTTCTTTTCCGGCATCGGCTTGCTGATAGCCATGCTGGCGATCCTCCGTCACCGCGCGCGCGCCAGCCTCGTCGCCGGTTTGGCGCTTGCCCCGCTATATTGGTTACTCAACCTGCGCGGCGCGGAGTTTTGGATCGCCATCGCCTGCGGACTGGTGATCGCCTATCGCTTCCTCATGGATTGGAACCGCCAATATCGGGGACTCTAATGAAACTCGGCATCGTCACTGATTCAACCTGCGACCTCCCCAACAATCTCATTGAAGGACACGAACTCGAAGTTGTCCCTTCGATTCTGATTCTGGATGGAAAAGAATACGCGGACGGAACCGGGCTCTCGCGCGAAGACTTCTACAAACGACTCGCCTCGCTTCACCCCTATCCGACAACTGCCGCGCCTTCGATCGGCGATTTCGCGTCCCGTTACGACTCCCTCCTCTCGCGCGGTTGTGATCACATCCTCTCCCTCCACGCCGCAGGGACGTTAACCGCCATCATCAACTCTGCGCGGCAGGCGGCAAACGATTTCCCGAACAAGATAACAATCATAGACAGCGGCTCGCTCTCGCTGGGACTCGGCTTTCAAGTTCTCGCGGCGGCGGAAGCGGCTGAGTTGGGATTACAAGCCGCAATGGAGGCAATCGAATCGACGCGCAGGCGATCATCCGTTTTTGCCGCGCTGGATACGATGGAGAATCTCAAACGCAGCGGACGCGTCCCCGGCGTGGTCGCGCAATTGGGAGGCTTGTTATCCATCAAACCAGTGGTCGAAATCAAAGAGGGAAGCGTCAAACCCATCGGCGCCACGCGCACCACAAAACAATCCGATGAACGCATGTTGAACTTATTGTTGGACGTGGGTGAAATGGAACGGCTGGCGATCCTGCACACCAACGCCCCTGCGCGCGCAAAACAATTGTTGGACAGCGTGATGGATCGTCAACACAAATTCGTCCCGCGCGATATTTTATTTGTCAACGTCACTGCGGTGATTGGCACACATCTGGGGGCGAATGGTTTAGGCTTCGCGGCAGTGAAAACAGACCGTGGACGGTAGACCATAGACGATGGTCAATGGTCTATCGTCCATCGTCTACCGTCCAATCAAGAAAACGCCTGAATACCCGTCTGTGCCCGCCCCAAAATCAACGCGTGGATGTCATGTGTCCCCTCATAGGTGTTAACTGCTTCCAAATTCATTGAATGTCGAATCACGTGGAACTCATCCGAGACGCCGTTGCCACCGTGCATATCGCGCGACATTCTTGCAATGTCCAACGCCTTGCCGCACGAGTTGCGTTTAATCAGCGAGATCATCTCAGGCGTGGACTTGCCCTCGTCTATCAAACGTCCCACGCGCAACGCGCCTTGCAACCCCAGCGTGATCTCTGTCATCATGTTTGCCAACTTCAATTGGATAATCTGGTTCGCCGCCAACGGACGCCCAAACTGCGGACGATCCAACGTGTATTGCCGCGCCGCGTGCCAGCAGAACTCCGCCGCGCCCAATGCGCCCCACGCAATTCCATACCGCGCCTTGTTCAAACACCCGAACGGACCACCCAAGCCCTTCACGTTCGGGAAAATATTTTCCTCAGGCGCAAATACTTCGTTCATCACGATCTCGCCTGTGGAACTGGCTCGTAAACTAAACTTCCCCTCGATCTTCGGCGCGGACAGTCCCTTCATTCCCTTTTCGAGAATGAACCCGCGAATCTCGCCATCGAGTTTTGCCCACACAACGAACACATCCGCTATCGGTGAGTTGGTGATCCACATCTTGTTGCCTTGCAAAACGAATCCGCCATCCACTTTTTTGGCGCGGGTTTCCATGCTGGCGGGGTCGCTTCCATGATTTGGTTCGGTCAGCCCGAAACAACCGATCCACTTTCCACTTGCTAGATTGGGGAGATACTTTTTCTTTTGCTCTTCCGTGCCATACGTGTAAATCGGATACATCACCAGCGAACTCTGCACCGACATCGCCGAACGGTATCCGCTATCCACGCGTTCGACTTCGCGGGCGATCAATCCATACGCGACATGATTCAACCCCGCGCCGCCATACTCCTCAGGGATGGTTGACCCCAGAAATCCCATGGTTCCCATTTCATCCATGATCTCGCGGTGGAAGATTTCTTTGCGGTTCGCTTCAAGAATGCGCGGCTGTAACTTATCCTGACAATACTTGCGCGCCGTGTCGCGGATCATGCGCTCTTCGTCGGTGAGTTGATCGTTGAGCAGGAAGGGGTCGTCCCATTTGAAGGTTGGTTTTGCCATGATTGCCTCGTGATTGTGTTGTGCGCGCTACGAAAAACGATTGTATCAAAATTCAGGGAGACAATCTTACGCGATCACCGCGCCTTCCATTTGCAACAGCCACTCTTTCGTTTTCAATCCCTGCCCGCCGCCGTAGCCGTGCAGTTTGCCGTCCATGCCGATGACGCGGTGACACGGAATTACCAGCGGTATCGGGTTCATGGCGTTCGCGCCGCCCACTGCGCGATACGCGCGCGGACGGTTGATCTGCTGGGCAATGTCGAGATACGTCCGTGTTTCGCCGTACGGGATGCGGAACACGGCTTGCAACGCCTCGCGCTGGAACGGGGTGAGGCGAGTCCAATCAATGGAGATGGTGAAGGCGCGACGTTTCCCCTCGATGTATTCGGCGAGTTCCTTCGCGTATGGCTTGATGCGCTTCGCATCTTCCACGACGGGACGCTTGAGTCGCGCTAGGTAGGAATCAAACTCCCCCTGCGACTCCGCCCACTCAACGGCAACCAGGCCGAAGTCGGAGGCGGCGATGCGAAAGTTTCCCAGGCAGGTCCCGTTGAGCTCTCCGATGTATATGGGGGACGCATCCTGACTCGTTTTCTTCATCTGATTCTCGCTCGAATTATAGCGCACACTACCTCTTTCGATCTTGTTAGGCGTCGGGAAGTCGTAGGGTAATCGTAGGTTTGGCGTCAAGCACGATTGAGTCGACTATGATAAATTAGACCCCGTAAGGTGATTTCTCTTCTCCTCCTTTCGTAGAGAACCGCGGTCGGCGTCCGCGGTTCTCGTACTTTAAAGGGCAGGTTGAGGGAACTGCCGTTATAATACCCGGGCGAATTTAATCCAAGAGGTCAAGATGACAGTTCAAATCACCATTCTCGGTTTGGGGCAAGTGGGGAGTTCGATCGGGCTTGCGCTTGCCAGCCAGAAAAACATCAAACGAGTCGGGCACGACAAAGATTACGAAGTTGCGAGGCTTTCACAAAAGGCCGGCGCGGTGGACGAGATCAAGATCAACCTGCCCTCTTCGGTTAGTAATGCGAATATCGTTATTCTCAGCATGCCCCTCCATGAAATCTATGACACGCTCGGATACATTGCCCAGGACCTCCAGGAAGGGACGGTGATCCTCGACACGGCTCCCGCCAAGGGGGAGGTTGCCTCGTGGGTGGGAAGGTTGATCCCTCAGGAGCGTTATTACGTGGGGCTTTCACCCGCGGCGGGGGCGAACTACCTGCATGGCAACGATCTCGGTGTGGCTTCTGCCCGCGCCGACCTGTTCAAGGATGGGCTGTTCCTCGTCAACGCGCCTGCCGGCACGCCCAGCGAAGCGTTGGATCTGGCAAGCAATCTTATCAACCTGATGGGCGCGCAAGTGATGTTCACCGATTCGGTGGAAGCGGATGGGTTACTGGCGGCGACCCATGTGTTGCCGCAATTGGCGGCGGCGGCGCTTTTGAACGCCACGGTGAGCCAACCCGGCTGGACAGAAGCGCGCAAGGTAGCCGCGCGCCCATACGCCTCGGTTACCTCGGGCATTGCCTACCACGATGAGGCGAAATCGCTGCGAGATGCCGCGCTGGCAAACCGCGAGAACACCGTCCGCATGTTGGACGCGTACATGGCGTCTTTGCAGAAGTTGCGCGACCAGATCGGGGATGGGAATGAAGCGGCGCTTTCCTCCTATCTTGAAGACGCCGTCAAGGCGCGAAACCGGTGGATCGATGAACGCGCGCGCGCAGACTGGCAGGGCGCGCAACCATCCGATATGGATTCGGTCACACTTGGCGCGCGCATGAATCAACTGCTCCTTGGCAATTTATTTGGGCGTAATAAAAAGAAAAAGTGAGCGTTTGTTTCTGCTATATCGTCGAATGTGCCGACGGAACCTATTACACAGGCTGGGCGGTTGACCCTGAAAAGCGCGTTGTCGTCCACAACAAAGGACGCGGCGCGAAATACACGCGGATGCGACTCCCTGTGAAATTGGTGTACGTGGAAGAACAACCGAATCGAAACGCGGCGATGAGACGCGAACGCGCGATCAAGAGGATGAAGAGGGATGGGAAAATGCAGTTGATCAATGGTGTGACGAAAAAACGTAGACAAGGAAACAAGTAAACACGTACACACGAAAAAACAAGGCTGGAGAGTCTCACGACCTCCAGCCTTGTTTACTTGTCTACTTGTATACCTGTGTACGTTATTCCGTGAACAACGGCAAATGCCCCAGCGAAATGATGTGCATCCACTCGGCGCGGTCGCCTTCGGTAAGGATCGCCGCTTCGGCAACCACAGTTGATTCCGCTTTATCGAGGATCATTCGCATTCCTTGAAGCGTGGACCCTGTGCTGATCACATCATCCACAATGACAACCTTCTTCCCCTTGATTGTCTCGCGGTCTTTCTCATCGAGGATCAACGTCTGCGGTTGACTGGTGGTGATGGATAACGTCTCTGCTTTGAGCGCATCGCCCATGTAGAGTTTATACGCCTTGCGTAGCACCACGTAAGGCTTTTTTGTTTCCACTGAAAGCGCATACGCCAGCGGAATAGACTTCGCCTCTGCGGTTACCAACACATCGAATGATTTGTCTGCTAATTTCATTGCCAGTTCTTTCGCAGAAGCCTGCACCAATTCGGTATCCCCAAGAATGTTGAGGATCGCGATCTTCAACCCCGGCTTGATCTCGAACAAGGGTAACTCGCGTTTTAATCCCGCAATCTCAACTGCATATGTCTCATGTTTCGTCATGTCATTCTCCACAGTCAAATTTCAGCCGTAGTTTATCACGATTCATTTATAATATTCACCAATCGCCAATGGCTCTCCGGGAGTTATCGTGATTCTTGTACACGGATCACGCGGATTTCACGGAAAAACCTTCAAATATTCTTCTTTCTCCGCGTTTTCCGTGATTTCCGTGTGCCAAAAAGGTTTAATCACGGCGATTCCCAATGAGCCTCGCCAATCCCTAGTCTCCAGTCACTAGTCTCCAATCTCAATTCTCTAATTCTCCAATCCTCTCCTCACTCAATTACCAATTACGACTTACCTCTTCCCTCCCATGCTCCCCAACCTCCACCTCAACGACCACCTGCGCCTCCGCAAACAACATCCCTGTGGCTCCTACGAATGGACGGTAACACGCCTCGGCGCGGACATCGGCTTGGAATGTAAAGGGTGCGGACGGAGAGTCATGCTCACGCGGCGCGAACTGGCAAAGAGACTCAAAACCAATTTGACAAAACATGATGACACCGAAAAAAATGACAACTAGAAAACCTCATATCGTATTTTATTTTTCCGACACGGGCGGCGGACATCGTTCTGCCGCAGAAGCCATCATCGAAGCGGTTCATATCGCATACAAAAACAACGTGACCACAGAAATGGTGGATTTTTTCAAAGAGTACGCGCCTCTGCCGTTTAACCACGTCGGCGCGATGTACCCCTACATGGTCAAAGCGCCGCGTTTGTGGCGCGCTGGTTTTTACGCCACCGATGGACGCGCACAGGCGCGCATGATCACCGCCACCACGTGGCCCATTGCCAGTCGCGGCGCCAAGGCGCTTGTTCGCCAACATCCCGCCGATTTGATCGTCACCGTCCATCCGTTTGCAAACACGTTCGCCTTGCGCGCGCTCGGCAAGGATCGCCCACCGTTCATCAATGTTGTGACAGACATGGTCACCACACACGCGCTGTGGTTCGATAAACGCGCCGACCTCATTCTTGTCCCAACCAAACAGGCGCGCGACAATGCGATTCGATTCAACATGCCATCTGAAAAAGTTCGCGTGGTGGGTCTGCCCGTCGCGGATAAATATTGCAAGCCGCTCGGACGCAAAAGCACATTGCGAAAAAAACTCGGCTGGACTCTCGACAAGCCCATCGTGCTTCTCGTCGGCGGCGGGGAGGGGATGGGACCGCTTGCGAAGACCGCGCGCGCGATAGACGCTTCCGGTCTGGACGTGGGGCTGGTCGTCGTGTGCGGGCGGAATCAACGCCTGAAAGCGACTCTCGAAGCGGAGACGTGGGAGAACCCAACATTCATTTACGGCTTCACTCACAACATGCCGGACTTTATGCGCGCATCCGATTTCATTGTGACGAAGGCTGGTCCCGGCTCCATCGCCGAAGCGCTCAACGCGGAATTGCCGATCATTTTATATTCCAAACTCCCGGGGCAGGAGGATGGCAACGTCACATTCGTGGAAGAAGAAGGCGCGGGCGTGTGGGCGCCGAAACCGCAGGATGTCGTTCGCGCGTTGACGCGTTGGATCATGCGTCCAGAGGAAAAAAAGATGGTAGTCGAAAACTGCCGCCGCGCCGGAAGACCCGAAGCCGCGCGTACGATTGCGAAAACGATTGGGAAGATGTTGGGGATGGAGAAGGTAAACAGGTAAATACGTAAACAGGGAAACACGTAAACAAGTAAACATGTAAACAGGGAAACACGTGTGTACTTGTCTACTTGTCTACTTGTGTACTTGTCTACTTTCCACACGGTATAATCCCCTCGATGTTAGTTCTTGATTCACACTCAATCGAATTGAAAAGCCGTAGCCCTGAACAGACGCGCCAACTTGGGATGCGTTTAGGCGGAGCGTTGCAAACCGGCGATGTGCTCTGTTTGCAAGGCGAGCTCGGCGCAGGCAAGACAACTTTTGTGCAGGGCATCGCGCAGGGATGGGGTTCGCTCGATTCGGTTTCCAGCCCGACGTTTATTCTTGTCAACGTTTATCGCCGCACGGATCAAGGTAGGGGCAGGGTGACCCAGCCCCTACTTTTTCACATGGACGCCTACCGCCTCGACTCGACGGGGGAGGCTGAGGAGCTTGACCTCGACTCGATGCTCGCGGAAGGCGCGTTGATCGTCGAGTGGCCCGAGCGGATGAGCGGACTTATCCCGAATGAAAGATTGTGGGTGGAGTTTACTCAATCGGGCGAAGAAAAACGCGAAATGAAATTCAACGCGCGCGGCAAGCGCTATGAAGATTTGCTCGAATTGATCCGGGGAGGCAAATGATGTTGCTGGCTGTGGACACGTCCAATGAATGGATGGGGCTGGCGATCTACGACGGCAAACAAGTCGTCGCCGAACGCGCGTGGCGGAGCAGTCAACATCACACGATTGAACTTGCGCCGGCGATTCAAGATTTGTTGGCTTCCAATAATTTGAAAATGGAAAATATCTCCGCTGTGGGCGTTGCCATCGGACCCGGTTCGTTTACGAGTTTGCGGGTCGGTCTCGCATTGGCGAAGGGAATCGTCTTTGCGCGGAACATTCCGTTGATTGGGATTCCCACTCTCGACATTCTTGCGCGCGCGCAGCCCGAGTCCGAACTTCCGCTGGCGGTGGCGATTCAGGCTGGGCGCGGGAGGTACGCGTTGGGGTGGTACAAAAGCGTCAGGAAACTGTGGCAGGCTGAGGGGCCGGCAAGAGTCGTGTCGGTGGAGGCGTTGAAAGATGAAGTGGCGAATCCGTCGCTCGTGTGTGGAGAGTTCACGGGCGAAGTTCGTCAAGAAATTGAATCGAATAAAAACGCGCAGTTAATTTCGCCCGAAGATTCACAGCGCAAGCCCGCGGTGTTGGCAAAACTTGCGTGGGCGCGTTTTCAAAACGGCGATGTGGATGACGCGGCGTCGCTCGCGCCGATCTATTTACACACTGCCGCGCCGATTGAATCATGAACATCCGCCGCATGACTCTCGATGACCTCGCGCAGGTGATCGCGATTGATAAAGCCTCGTTCAGTTTGCCGTGGCCCGAACGCTCGTTTCGATTCGAGATCACGGATAACCCCGCCTCGCGCGCGTGGGTCGCTGAATTGGATGGAAAAATTGTTGGCGTGATCGTGGCGTGGTTGTTGGTGGATGAAGCGCACATCGCGACGATTGCCGCGCATCCTGATTTTCGTCGACAGGGAATTGCGGGCAGGTTGTTGATCCATGCGTTGGAGTTTATGAAGAACGAAGGCGCGTTGACATCGGTGTTGGAAGTGCGCGAGAGCAACCGAGCCGCGCAGGAAATGTATCGTAAGTTTGGTTTTGAAGAATCGGGACGCCGTCCGCGTTATTATCGCGATAATAGCGAGGATGCGATTTTGATGACACTGCATAGGTTGGAAGGTTTGAAAGTTGAAGGTTGAAAGTCGAAGGTCAAAGGTCGAAAGTCAAAGGTCGAATGATTGACCTTCAACCTTTGACTTGCAACCTTGAATCGTTTTTGGAGAACCTATGACCGCTGAAGAAACCCTTGCTCAAATCGCAAAGGAAGTAACCGTTTGTACAAATTGCGAGTTGCATCATTCGCGCAAGAAGTCTGTGCCCGGCGAGGGACCTGCCACCGCGGAGATCATGTTCATCGGCGAGGGACCGGGCTTTCACGAAAACGAACAGGGACGTCCGTTTGTGGGCGCGGCGGGAAAATTTCTCGATCAGTTGTTGGCGCAAGCGGGCGTGACGCGCGCGGATGTGTGGATCGGCAACGTGGTAAAATGCCGCCCGCCTGAGAACCGCGATCCGCAACCTGACGAACTCGCCGCGTGCAATGAGTATCTCGAACGGCAGATTCAAGCGATTGATCCAAGCATCATCGTCACGTTGGGACGTTTCTCGATGAATAAATTTTTCCCCGGCGCGAAGATCAGCGCGGTGCATGGGCAGATGCGAAAAGTCGGCGAGCGTTATGTGATCGCCATGTTCCATCCCGCCGCGGCGTTACATCAAGCCGCGCTCAAGCCCGCGATCCTCGCTGATTTTGCAAAACTGCCGGAGTTGCTAAAAGAGGCGCGCGCGGGGTTGGGCAAGTCTGCGCCAGTGATGAAGGTTGAAGAGAAGCAAGAGGATGATCCGAAGCAGATGAATTTGTTTTGACCTCACCCCCAACCCCTCTCCTAAAGGAGAGGGGAGTCGAGGAAGTATGCTGAAAGATGATTTGATTCAAAAACTAAAAAATAAAAACGCCCGTGTTGCAATTCTTGGACTCGGCTACGTGGGACTCCCGCTCGCGGTCGTATTCGCCGAGGCGGGACTGCGCGTGACGGGCATCGATCCCGACGCAGGGAAAGTTGATTCGCTAAAGAGCGGCGTTTCCTACATCCCCGACGTGAAGAGCGAGACTGTTGAAAAGTTGGTGAAGTCTGGTCATCTTAGCGCGACGACGGATTTTTCCACGTTGAAAGAAATGGACGCGGTCAGCATCTGCGTGCCGACTCCGCTGCGTCAGACGGGCGACCCGGATATGTCGTTCATCATCTCCGCCGCGGACGAGTTGTCGAAGTACATGCACAAGGGCATGGTGGTTGTGTTGCAGTCCACAACCTATCCCGGCACGACGCGCGAATTGCTGTTGCCAAAACTCAGCAACGAAAATGAGCTCAAAGTCGGCGAAGATTTTTTCCTTGCGTTCTCTCCTGAACGCGTTGACCCCGGGCGCGAAGATTTCACCACCAAAAATACTCCCAAAGTGATGGGCGGAATCACCGAAGCGTGCGGAGAAGTAGCGGCGGCTTGGTATGAGGGCGCCATTGATGTTGTGCATCGCGTCTCGTCTGCTGAAGCCGCGGAGATGGCGAAACTGCTGGAGAACACATTCCGCATGATCAACATCGGGCTGGTCAACGAACTGGCGATGATGTGCGAACGTCTCGGCGTGGATGTATGGGAAGTCATTGATGCCGCCGCGACGAAACCGTTCGGCTTCATGAAGTTCACGCCGGGACCGGGCTTGGGCGGACATTGCATCCCGATTGATCCGTTGTATCTTTCGTGGAAGATGAAATCGTTCAATTACAACGCGCGCTTCATCGAGTTGGCGTCTGAGATCAACACCAACATGCCGCGTTACGTAGTCGAGCGTATCATGGACGCGCTCAATGACAAAAGCAAAGCGTTGAAAGGATCGAAAGTTCTCGTCCTCGGCGTCGCGTACAAGCCCGACGTGAGCGATGTCCGCGAATCGCCCGCGTTGGATGTGATCGGCTTATTGCAAAACAAAGGCGCGAAAGTGAAATATCACGACCCGTACATTCCTCACATCCATCACGAGAAAGAGGACTGGCACATGGACAGCGTGAAGGATATGATGTCGTCGGTCAAAGAGTCGGACGCGGTGGTCATCATCACGAATCACAAGGCGTATGATTACGCGGCGATTGTCAACGCGGCGAAGTTTGTGTTCGATAGTCGGAATGCGACGAGGAAAGTCACGAGCGATAAAGTTGTCAGGTTGTAGAAATCCCCGTTGGTCGAGTAGTCCCGCGTGCAATTCGCGGGACGTATCGAGACCACAGGTACGCATACAAACTTTAGGTAACTGCTCAGGCATGTCGTTGCGAGGAGGGCTCTTGCTCTTCCCGACGAAGCAATCTCCCGGTATGGGGAGACTGCTTCGGCAAAACCAAGAGCGCCTCGCAGCGACATGTTCCGAGGCTGAATAGTTACAACTTTTGTAACAAGAATTGCTTTACGGCGTGGTGGTCTCGATACGCTCGCAACAAACGCTCGCTACTCGACCACCGAATATGTGGTTATCCGTTGGTCGAGTAGGCGGCGGGACTCGATGAGTCTTTGCAAGACGCCAATCTTCCGCCGACGTATCGAGACCACAAGTACGCATACAAACTTTAGGTAACTGCTCAGGCATGTCGTTGCGAGGAGGGCTCTTGCTCGCCTGCCCCGATGTTTTTTCGGGGTCCCGACGAAGCAATCTCCCGGTATGGGGAGACTGCTTCGGCAAAACCAAGAGCGCCT
>Ga0138256_10005708_pt1 | contig 13161 bp, 10 predicted proteins | sample KNB2016incub_MG_FD_105486 | JGI IMG/M metagenome (GOLD analysis project Ga0138256, IMG submission 105486) | Active sludge microbial communities from wastewater in Klosterneuburg, Austria - KNB2014incub_MG | ecosystem: Engineered > WWTP > Activated sludge > Unclassified | place: Austria...
CGGTGGGTGTCAGCCCACCGAGTTGCCCGCATTTGACTCGGAGGGCTTACGCCGCTCCGCTCGCCGGGTTTGCGGCGACCGGGGACGTCACTCCCCTGATTGTGAATCCTGCGATTATGCCATCTAACTTGTGCATGGGTGCTTAACAATTTTCAGGTGTCGCATATGCTGAAACTCTCGGCTTTCAGTCGCTTTGCAAATTCCTTCGCGCGATTGAGGTCTCTCACATTCGGATGGTGGCGATTGATGCCGCCCATCAGCCAGAGCGGCCCCACTGTGTCCCAGCCGCGACAACTGAACTCCGAGACCACAGAGCAGCCCTTTTGAACGAGTTTCCTTCGCAGCGATGAATGTTGCAACCTGTGCAGAAAGGATAGTCCTGCCGTTGAAAAAATGAACACGCGCCGGGGCGACGTGGCCCACGATTCCACGAACTGCCTCAACCGCCAGTCGTGTCGTCCGCAATAAATTCCTGACCCAAGCCCCAACAGACCGTAACCTGCAAGTGAAGTGGCTCCTGCTTCTTCCACAGTCAGCAAGTCAGCCCCGAACTCGCCAGCAAATGTTTCCGCCAGTTTACGGGTATTCCCGTGGTGGATTGAAGTGTAGATTATCGCTACATGTGTCGTTGAAGTCATAGCAAGCTCCGTCTCTCAGATTCGCGTGTGATCAATCGAGAACCAAGACAACTCAATTTTCGTTCCGAATGGCTCGGAAGTTGAGATCTGCCTGGTGAACTGCAATTGTGATGCCGCATCCCAATGGTACTTTAGGAGTGCGAATTTGAACCCACCATCAACTGAAGACTTTGATGATTTCAGCAAGCAGCGTGCCTGGATGGTGACTCGCCAGATTGAAGCGAGGGGAATCAAGGATCCTCGAGTGCTCGCGGCGATGCGGGAAGTTCCACGCGAACTCTTCATACCTGAAAGTTGCCGGGACGAAGCCTACGACGACGGACCGCTCCCCATTGGACACGGCCAAACGATTTCCCAGCCGTTTACCGTCGCGATGATGTGCGAAGCATTGCAGTTGATTGGCACGGAGAAGGTTCTGGAGATCGGCACAGGTTCCGGCTATGCCGCCTGCATCCTTTCGAACCTGGCGCGGCAGGTGCATACAATCGAGCGAATTCCGGAGCTGGCGCGGAGCGCTGAAGCTCGCATCCGGGATCTCGCAATCACCAACGTACGTGTACATGTCGGGGACGGATCTTTGGGACTCCCTGACGAAGCTCCATTCGACGCAATTGTGGTGACCGCCGGAGGGCCATCGCTTCCGTCGGCGTTCGAATCGCAGCTTGCCGAAGACGGACGAATCGTGATGCCCATCGGCCCAAGACACGACCAGCGTATGACTCGCCACACGAATCGGCACGGAGTGCTTGAGCATGAAGACCTCGGCGCATTCAACTTCGTGCCACTGATCGGTGCCGACGCATGGGCAGAGTAGAACAGTTGTCCCAATTGTTCCCGGAATCAGCGTCAATTCATCAGAAACAACGCGAATTCCATAATCCGATCATTCGTTTTGTCACAACAAATCTATGCACAGCCAAGAGTAATGAATGTGGCACATTCAACACTGCGATGTCGGCTAATTTCCTCAGTTTCCTGTTTTAGCTGCCGGACCAGCGACCAGTTCGATATCAAGTTTGTTGTCGCCCTGTTTAATAGTCACTTCGGCCGGAGATGGCACCATGCCCTCGAATGCAGATGGTGCGCCCGCAATCTGACTTCCATCGGGGCCTGCCACCGAGGCTGAACGCGCTGGAGGAATGAACGCCAGCGTGTGCTTGCCAACCACTGCACCATCGCCGATGTCATAGGTGGAGACGGTAAAACTTCCTTCAGCGCCGATTGAGGCAGCACCGTTTTTCCCTGCATCTTTTTGTCCCGCCTCAGCAACCGGAGCAAAAATCAGCTCGCCGCCAGTGACAGCCTGGCCATTTGCTTTCACCGTTCCCGTTACTTTTGCAGTACCGAAATTTCCTTCTCCGCCACCACAGCCGAACAGGCAAACAAGGCTCAACACACTACAAACTCGAAAGAACGACCGTGTGTTCAGCACAAATCCAACGCAACTCATAGTAGCCCTCATTTATTTGTAGAAAACGAATTACATTTCAGCGCGGGTACATTCAGGACCAGTGCAATTCCGCGTTTGAGTTCCTGCCAAAAAACGACACGAGTTCGGATACGTATATCACCGAACTCGTGTCTTGATTCACAATGATGCGTTCTGGCATCACTAGCAAAATTCATCACACCAAAACCAGCAAGACCACTCCTTTACCGAAATCAAGGCTGGTTCGGATGTCTGATTAGTACTCGCCAACGACTTCGCCACCATTGCGTGAGCCAAGAGATCCGTAGGTGTTTCCGTCGATATTTTGGCTGACGAAACGTACGGAGCCATCGCACAGCAGAACCTGGCAACCGCCAACGTGCTGACTACCGAATGCATTATCGTTTGCGGTCTGGATTCCTCGTCCACTAAATGGCTTGTAGTTTGGATCAACAATTCGGAACACACCCGCATTTCCTGTGATGCCGTTGCAACCGCCGCGGCTGCTGGCACCTGGCCAAACGGGAACATTACCCTCATTAGCAGGCAGACCCCAATTCACGGACCAGGTGACCTCACCGATCGCAATCGTATTGCTCGTGCCATCAGTGATATCGGCCATGCGGACAACCCAGGTGTCCGTGTTGTTGTTTGAAAAACACATGAAGCCGTTGTTCTTGTCCCCCGTAACACCGCCACAGCCATAGGTGATCGCCCCCCATTGAGAGGTGTTGCCGATATTGGCAAGGTAGTTCGTCTTTGCATAGCCAGCACTGTTCTTGGGATTCATGATATCACTTGGACACACAAGCATTGGAAGAATCGAGACTGCAGGATTGTTGGGAATGTTTTGGTTGACATCACATCGCCCCACAGTGTTAGCGGCGTGAATAGTGTCAATGTTTCCGCCCGCAATGTCCGTGAATTTACCAGGCCCCATATTGGGTGGCGCATACACGCGATCATTGCTGCCCCCGTTGGCCATTGACTGATAAAGCGGGGCCTGCTCCAAGTAGGGCAGAATCCAGACATTCCAACCCCATTGAGTGTTGTCGTCGTTATACATTCCAACGGGAAACTTGAGGAACGTGTCGTGGAAATTATGCGTTGCCAGACCAAGCTGCTTGAGCTTGTTCTTACACTCCGTCCGTCGTGCTGCCTCACGCGCCTGCTGCACCGCTGGCAACAGCAGCGCGATCAAAATGGCAATGATCGCGATCACCACCAGGAGTTCGATCAGAGTAAACGCTGACCGATTGCTGCGTGGCCAAAGATTTCTGACAGCTCTTTTCTGCAGTGCTTTCATCTTCTATCCCCTATGTAAAACAAGAAAAACAACAAACAAGATCCGGTCGCCCGGAAGAAACTTAAACCCCAAAGCCCGAACTTTGCATTCTAACATGCACAAGTGACTCGACGTTCTCACAATTTGAGAAATTTTCAATCAAGTGCAGGAATTTGCGGCTTTTGGGGGAATTCTGCGAGTCTATCCGGAAATTCTACCTCTGTTTTCCGGTGTTCAGGCAGTGGCGGCTCGGTAGTTGAATTTCGGTGGTCTGCCTGGAGCAGCCTCGGAGTGTGATGCCGATGTGGCTGATTTGAATTATTCTGACCCTACCGGATTCTATGATTCCATGTGATTCAGAAAACCGGGCTTGCGAGCGGGTTGAAATGGCTCGTCCTTCGTTTACCAAGACGGAGGGAACCCCTTTGATGCGTTCACGAAACCCGGCAGGTTGATTCTTTCGTGATTTTCGTGGTTCACCGAAAATCCATCCGACTTTGTCACATATCTCCGCAATTTTGAAGTTCCGCACGCATTTTAACTCGTTCGACAGAGTTAATCTGAAGCAGTCGAATTGTGGCGTCCATGAAGTCTACGTCTTCAGCAGACGACGGGCTCTCGCCTGCAGCGCGGAAATAAAGTGAAATGCGGCAAGATAACTTTCGTACTCGCCTTGCTCTTCTGGAGACAGAACTCCCCGGTTCGCCATATCGGCCAGTTCATCGATCCGCTGCTGGATCTCATCGTCCGCTCGGATCGAAGCGACTTTCCGCGCTGCGTCGATTGGGAGGCATTCAGCAAATGGTTCGATGAGCCGATCAAGGATGGTGGTACTCATGGCGGAGAGTATGCCAAAGCACTATTCGTCCAGCGACAATGAAATTTCGGCAATTCTTCGGGTCTTGCCGGGCCATCCTGCTGGGCAGGCAGGTTTTGCCAGAAGTCGAATCACTGATTCTCTGCGTCGATACAATTCGCCGCGTCCTTTTCTCTGACTCGCAGTCAAACTCGCGAAACGGTTTACAACATCGAGGTGTAAGTGGAACATGTTTACCACGTCGATGACAACTGAACCAATTTCGCGTCACCATGACTGGAGATTCCATTGACGCCAGAACGTCACGCCACAATTGCCAATGGATTGCTTGTCATTGTGGGCGTTGTGCTTGCCGCAATTCCCTCGACGCGATGGGCCGGGCTGTGGATGACCGGATTCATGGGTGTCTCTCTGATCTTTTCCGGCGTCACCGGATTTTGCGGCTGGGTGCGCATTCTGCCTCGAAAATGAATCGATATCGCCGCAGTGAAAAAATGAAACACATGGTTTGACGACGCTGGCTAATGGGACAACGCCAGTTTTGGCGGAAACCGAGCGTTCTTGCAACCGGAAGCGTGAGCGAGGGATTGTACATAACTCGTTCCCTCGCTTACGCTTCGGGTTACTATTTCGGAAAAAGTGGCGATGTCCAAACTAAATGCCAGCCTGTTTGCTCAGAGGCCGCTGTCTGGAGGAAACCATTGAGGACAATTGTTCGACTCTATCGAAAGTTCCTGGCCTTCGAATCAATCTGCTCCAGCATTTCACTTACGTCATCCAGGCGTTCGCAGACGACGTGGATCACGTCGCCTTCCCGCTGCAGGCGTCCGGTGGCCATCATGACAGTGGCAAAACGAGCCGTCTGCCGAAAGTGCTGCCAGACGGAAGGGAAGACCACCAGATTGGCAACGCCCGTTTCATCTTCCAATGTCACGAACGTGATTCCATTGGCTGTTGACGGACGTTGTCGCATCAGCACCAGTCCGGCGACTTTCACGCGGCGATCCGGAGCGAGTTCCGCAAGTTGTTCAGCGGTGACCGCTCGTAACTGAATGAGCTGGTCTCGCAGAAAACTGATTGGGTGTTTTCGCAGCGTCAGTCCCGCTGACGAATAGTCTTCGACAACTTGGTCCTGAGCCGACATTTCTGGCAATTCCGGAGTTGGATCGTCCGGCGAACCGGACAGCGGCTCGTCGAAGAGAGGCAGTTGTTCACGGGCGGGCAGTGATTTCCAGTACGCATCCCGGCGTTCGATCTTAAGTGACGCGAACGCGTCGGCGCGCGACAGCAGTTGCAGTGTGGCTCGGTTGAATTGAGTTCGCTGAGCAAACTCCTCGAACGAACTAAAGGCCCCTTCGCCCTGGCGGACGGTTTCAATCAGTCGCGCGTGTTCTTCGGCAAAACCACGCAACAGCCGGAAACCAAGGCGCAGAGCGTGTCGTGCGTCTTCATGACGAAACGGACCTCGCTGCGAAGATTCCTCAGACCCTTCCAATGTGCAGTCCCAATTGCTGTGATTCACATCCGGCGGCAGCACGATCACGCCGTGTTCTTTAGCATCCCGCACCAACTGCGCGGGCGCGTAGAATCCCATCGGCTGACTGTTGATCAGTGCGGCCGCAAAGACGGCGGGATGATATCGCTTGATCCAGGCCGAGACGTAAACCAGCAGAGCGAAACTGGCGGCGTGGGATTCGGGGAAACCGTATTCTCCAAAGCCGCTGATCTGCTTGAAAACACGTTCCGCAAATTCGGAGTCATAGCCGCGTTCGATCATGCCGTTGACCAGCTTTTCGTGGAACTTTGCAATGACGCCCGTCTTTCGCCAGGCCCCCATGGCGCGACGCAGTTGATCGGCTTCGCCCGGAGTGAATCCCGCCGCCACAATGGCCAGTCGCATGGCCTGTTCCTGAAAGATGGGCACACCCAGCGTTTTGTGTAACACAGACCGAACTGCGGGGTTCGGATACTCGACCACTTCTTCCCCGGCTCGTCGGCGGAGATACGGATGGACCATGTCGCCCTGAATCGGCCCTGGACGCACAATCGCAACTTCAATCACCAGGTCGTAAAAGCAATGCGGCCTGAGTCGCGGCAGCATACTCATCTGCGCGCGGCTTTCGATCTGAAACACGCCAATCGTGTCCGCCGCGCTGATCATGTCATAGACCGCCGGATCTTCGGATGGCACATTCGCCAGTGTCAGCGATTTCCCATGATGTTGCTCAATCAGATCAAAAGCACGGCGAATGCAGCTGAGCATTCCCAGCGACAAGCAGTCAACTTTCAGCAATCCGAGAGCATCCAGGTCATCCTTGGCCCACTGAATGACGGTTCGCCCAGACATCGTCGCATTTTCGATCGGCACCAGTTCGCTCAGCAAACCTCGCGACATCACCATACCGCCGGAATGTTGCGACAAGTGTCGAGGAAATGTCAGCAGCGAATTCAGGAGTTCCAACATCCGCCTGCCGAGCAGCGATTCCGGATCGATGCCACCTTCCCGCATCCGTTCCGGAAACTGTTCCTTGTGATCCACATGTTCCATCTGATTGGCAAGTTTGTCGATGCGGTCATTCGACAGTGCGAGAGCCCGCCCGATATCCCGAATCGCGGATCGAGGCCGATAGGTGATGACAGCGCCTGTCATACCGGCGCGATCGCGTCCGTAGCGTTCAAACAGATACTGCAGCACTTCTTCGCGGCGTTCGTGCTCGAAATCCACATCGATATCCGGTGCTTCGTTGCGTTCGCGGCTGACGAATCGTTCAAATAACACATCGATGCGACTCGGATCGACAGACGTCACTTCCAAACAGTAGCAGACGACGGAGTTCGCCGCCGAACCGCGGCCCTGACACAGGATCTTTCGCTCACGGGCAAATCGCACGAGATCGTAAACGGTCAGAAAATAGGCTTCGTAGTGCAGTTCTTCGATCAGCGTGAGTTCATGTTGAATCAGACTCTGGACCTTTGCTGGAACGCCGTTTGGGTAGCGCCGCGCCGCGCCGTGCAATGTCAAAGCCGTCAGGTGCTGAATCGGCGTGATGCCTTCCGGCACCAGTTCTTCCGGATACTCATAGCGCAATTCGTCCAAAGAAAATGTGCAGCGATCAGCGACTTCAGCAGAGCGAGCAATGAGGCTGGCGTCACCGCCGAAGAGCGGCAGCAGTTGCTCACCCGACTTCAGATGACGCTCGCCGTTTGGGAACAATTCATGTCCGAGCGACTGCAGAGTTGTTGCATGCCGAATCGCCGTAACGACATCGTGCAGAGCCCGCCGTCGGGGAATGTGGTAATGCACATCATTGGCGGCGACGACGGGAATGCTAAGCCGCTGACACATCGAGTTCCATCGGTGCAACCTCTCCAGGTCGTTGGAGCCGCGATGGAGTTCGGCAAGTCCGTAGCAACGATCACCAAAGCCGTCCCTGTAAACTTGCAGGCGTTCCTGCGTGACGTCCGTGGCGATCCCAGGAACATATCGGCGTTCAAATCGGATTCGGCTTTCTTCACTCAGCGGCACGCAACAGAGAAGCCCATCCGCGTGTTCCAGTATATCGGCTACCTTAAGACGACATTCTCCTTTTGGCGCACGCCTTCGGCCTGTGGTGATCAGACGCGACAACCGACCGTATGCATCTCGATTCGTTGCCAGCAGAACGACTGATGGGCCGTCTACTGGAACGATTTCCGCCCCGACGATCAGTTTGAGTCCCGCTTCTTTCGCAGCGACGTGGGCTCGGACAACACCTGCGAGTGAATTTCGATCGGTGACAGCGATCGCCTTGAGTCCAAGCTCCACCGCCCGCGCTGCGAGTTCATCAGCATGGGAGGCCCCCTCAAGGAACGAATAATTTGTGCGGCAATGCAGTTCCGCGTAGGGAATTGAGGAGATGCCCGAACGAGCAGTCGCCGTTGCCGACTGCGTGTCAGTGCCCTGTGTCGCTCTGGTTCGACGTTTTGAAGGTGGTGGCTCGGGCATTTGGCGATGCTCACTCAATTTCTGCGGAAAGGTGGTGAACTTGAAGTTCTGCGGCTTCTCCAGTCTTAGCATCTTTAGTGGCGAATGCCGACCGTACGAATCTCGCACAAACCGGAACACAACCGCAAAAGTGACTGAGAATTAAACACTTGCATCCCATGCATAATCCGCTGCCCTGCCGCGGGTCGATGAGCTGCGTTTGGGCACCCGTGCTGTGATATGTGAAACTGTGCCGATTGCCGCTGGCATCCACCAGTGCCCACGTCTGGCCCACTGCGAGGTAAATCGTAGATGGGCGGTTGCCGAGTGCGTTAATCTCGACCGTCCTTGCTCCCGGAATTGTAGTAAACACAGGAGACTCGGTCGCCGCTGGGATTCACCGAATCCAGCTGCACCGATTGTTTTTTTCGCCAGCCTCTCTATTACCCCAGTACTCCATGTTAGCCATATTTTCATTCATGGTGCATGGCACTGCTGGTCCCGAAACACGCGCTCGCTGACGAAGCCAAACCGCTGCAGGAAGTGCATCGCAAAAGCATGCGCAGCCGAAAATCGGGTCCGCAGCAAATTGGAAATCTCCTGGTTGCCGTCCTGACGCGATTGGGAGTGACAATTCTGTCGCCAGCAGTAAACTGTAAATCGCTCGAAGCTCCGGCAGCTGAACCTGACAAGGGCAATCGATAACGCCGTCGTCCCCATGGCCGTCGTGCTTCTGACTTCGCTGGTCGTTGTCTGAAGCCAAGGTCGTTTATGTCAAAGTATGGCGCTCTGTCGCGAGTCCAACGCCGGATAAGGCAGCTTGGGGCTTCGAGCCTCTCATGTACCAGGTTGGCGATCACGACTCATAAAACCGACAGAGATGACGACCTCGTCAGTTCCGCTCCAGACCTTCGATCCCGCAAAAAATCCGCTTCAAGACGGACTCGCTACCATTTCGCGCTGAACTCCGGTTACACGCGTTTTGATAAACCCACATGGCAGCTTTTGTTTTCCTGATCCAGCTAAAGGAGGTTGGCGGGAAAGTCCGGAATCTTGCCGTCGTTGACTGTCGCGACCCACTTGTCAATCAAGTCGTCTTTGCGCCAAAACTTGCGGCAGAGTTCGAAATACTCAAGGACCGTTGCGGCTTCGCCTTTCTCCAGAAGTTCTTTGGCCAATGTCATGTCGGGGCCAAATGAGTTCAGTTGCGGCGATCCGGGAGTTTTTCCGGATTCGAGGAGATACAGTTTTGCCTTTTGAACATCGCCAGACCTTAGCGCCAGGCGACCAAGAACCCGATTCCCGTCGTGAATCGCATTCCCGAAGTTCCAGTTTCGCTCTCCGTCTCGGCCGATCTGCAGCAAGCGAATCGCATATTTCTCTGCCTTGTCATCCGCACCCGCTTCAAAGGCCATTACAGCAAGATTGTTGAAGAGGTGATCAGCACTAGCGATGTCAGCCTTCTGGTTCATTTCTCGTTCAAACTGTTCCAATGATTTGGATGCGAGCTCAAGGCGTTCCTTCCCGATCGCTTTTCCGACGTACAGTTGATAGAGACGTCCCTGTTGATTCGACCATGCAGGATTCTTCGGTTCGAATCTTTTGGCTTTCAGTAACAGGTCTTCTGCAATAGAAAAATCCGACAGGCAAAAGAACCTCGCTGCATTTCCCAAAACTTGAGGATTCGTGTTGTGATCCTTGACGTGATTCAACCACAGACTCTTCGCTCTAAGGTATTCCTCCGAAGAGCTGTCAATCTGTGCTTCCACCGCACCCGCGACTGGCAATTCGGGATAATTCTCAATCAGCCACAGCGAGAGCTTTTCGTGGGCTCGCCGTGCATCGGGAGACCGAAAGCTTTCTGCCCAATAATATCCAATGAGCTGTAGTCGAGACTGAAGGTTTTCCGGATCGGCATCGGCTCCTTTCTGGAGGCGGCGTGCTGCTTCTGGAGAAAGATTTCGTCCTTTCTGAAAGAGCATTTGCTGCATGAGAGGTTGTTCATGCGTCAGCGGTCCTTCCGGACGCTCAGATTCGGTAAAGGTTCTCAGCTTGGTTAAGGTCTCCGCAGGCCGCGCGGCATCGGACACACTGTTGTTTCCCAGCGAAAACCAACGACCGGACGGCCTCAGGATCGCGAGTACAATCGCCAGTGCGATCGTGGCAACGAAAATGATAACTCCGATTGGCCCTCTGAGCCAACTGCGAGCCAGCCGATACCGGTTGGCAACCCTCGCCTGCGGGTGGTCGCCTGAAACCTGCTTGCTTATCAAAAAATGACGCGATAAATCGAACAGCAACGGAGACGACAGCAAGTGCTCCAGTTCGCGTGTCGAAGGGATCGTGGTAAGGGGTGTTTCGACAATCGGCTGAGATGGAGCACATGTCGATTCCAATGCAATAATTAGCTCATCCATCGACTGTGGTCGATCGGCCGGATCTTTTGCAAGCGTTCGTTGAAACACGAGTTCCAACTCAGCCGAAACATCTTGGTGTGCAGCACGAATCGAGGGAATCGGGGCATTTTTATGAGCAGCAATCACGTCCATAGCCGACTTGGCGATGTACGGAGGCCGACCGGCAAGCAAGTAATACATTGTGCATCCCAAGGCGTAAATGTCAGCGCGATGATCGACTCCATGTGTCTCGTCCGCCTGCTCGGGACTCATGTACTCAGGCGTCCCCATGATTTGGCCAGGTCGTGTTGCTGTGGCATGCTTTCCGGCTATGGTTTCATTCAGAATTCGCACCAAACCGAGGTCGAGCACTTTCACGATTACCTTCTTCGATTCGGAAGCTTCAAGCGAGATCGTCAACATCAGATTCTTTGGTTTGATATCGCGATGGAACATACTTTTGCGATGCAGGTAGGCGAGACCGCGGGCGGCATAAATCAGACAATACACCGTCTCTGCCGGACTCAGCGGCCCTTTCTCTTTGACAAACTCCGCGAGATTCCAGCCCTCGACGTACTCCATCGCCAGAAAAGGCACTCCCTGTTCGTCCCCTGCATCGTAGGTCACCACGATGTTCTCGTGACGCAAGTTTGCGCCGGCATCGGCCTCTCGGCGAAATCTGGCAAAGATCTCGTCCGCGTCGTTTCCGCGATAGTAGGGGATCTTGATGGCAGCCCATCGCTTCAGTCGCCGATGTCTAGCCTTCAGCACAAGGCCCATGCCACCTTGGTCAATCAAATCGACGATTTCGTATTCACCCAATCGCAGCCCAGCCGCTCGTCCCTGGTACGCGGCCCGGGCTTGAAATGGCGTTATTTTGCCAGTTTGAACCAGTTGGATCGCTAAAGTCGTGGCGACATCTCCATCGCCCGTTTTCAACGAGGATGAAGGGTCGGCAAGCAAGGTGCGAACTTCAGCCTCACTCAACAATCCGGCCTCCGCCAGCCCATCGAGGAATTGACGTACACTGACCGACCGGGTTTCACAGGGCACCGTCTCTGCGTCAGCCGCAGGATTCGGAGTGTCTGACACCATGTGCTAATCCTCAATTTCCGCGTTTTTGAGATCCCGCTTCCGCATCAGATTTTCCCCGCTGCGGGTATACTTGTGCGTAGCCTGTGGGCATACACTTCGCCTAGGCTACATGAAAAATCATCACTCAGACCCGCGTGGAGGATAAGTAGACCATCCTTCAGTGTGCAGCTGTATCAGCACGAAGCGTATCGCGATTGTGGGCGTTTCAAAAGACTAAGTGCCATGGAGTGATTCGTTGAACCCAAACTCTTCCAGTGAAACCTCGCTGACTCTCTTGCAGCTGTGTCGTGAAGATGACAAATCTGCTTGGGAGACGCTGGATAAATTGTACCGGCCTCTTGTTGAAAGATGGTGCCGGAATCGAGGAGTCTCCCCAGATGACGCAGAAGACTTGGCACAGGTTGTATTCCTGGGTGTTGCCACGCACCTTAAAGAGTTTCGCCGTGACCAGCCTGGCCAGAGGTTTCGAAAGTGGCTGAAAACAATCGCATTGAACTTCGCAAAGAATCATCTCCGCAATCTCTCCGGAAAACCCCGTGCTGCGGGTGGGACGGACCACCAAGTGTCACTAGACCAAGTGGAGGATGACGGGCCAACCGACTCCGACGAGGACCAGCAGGAACTCCGCGAATTACTTCACCTCGCGTTAAGAATCATTCAACCTGATTTTCAGCCAAATACCTGGACGGCGTTTTTGCGCACGGAGATCGAAGGTGAGAAGGTAACAGACGTAGCCAAATCCCTGGGTATGAAACCCAACGCAGTGCGACAATCACGTTACCGAGTGAGAGAAAAACTGAAAGCGGTGTTCGCTGGGTTAATCGATTTCGATGAGCCATAGAATCCCTGACCACGATGATTCTGCGAGGTCAGAATCCTTTCTCGGCCAAGGTACACGCCGCAACCATGATTCCGCCAGGATGTCTCTCCGGGGTGTTTAGCGACTTTTTGAGTAACTCCCTTCAGGATCCGTCGTGCATATTGGGACTTGATGCATCACTGGTGCTGATGTCGGTGGATGCGATTCAAAGGCACCAAATCCTCGCGCGGAGCAAGTTCGGCTTACGTGCTCGGCATTCTTGAAGAAGCAGGGAGCAGTCACGTGGGCTGATTCCAGCCCATTTTTCCAGGAGAAGCTCGGCTTCGTTTGGCGAGGCATCTTAATGTGTAAAAAACAAGGAAATCACAGAGCGTTCTTGAACTTTCGCCGAAATTCCGATGGCCATCGCGTCCCCAAATTCGCGGGATTTCAGCGGAATTTGAGGTTTTCTCACCATCACAGAACTGATTGCCGTAACGTTTTGAACAAACGAAGTGTTCATATCTGTAGAGCGACGTCTTTTTCCTTCAATGTACAGCTCGATCTCTCAGAGGAATAGAACACATGCGATGGTTAAAAGCAGCAATATTGAGCCATCGCGGTAGGGACGGCTGTTACCAGCCGCCCCCCGCACAGATCCGTACGTGACGGACTATGTCATACGGCTCCTCCGTCAGGTCAAACGATCGCGAAAATTCCGCTACCAGTCGTGATTGC
>Ga0138256_10005709_pt1 | contig 13161 bp, 14 predicted proteins | sample KNB2016incub_MG_FD_105486 | JGI IMG/M metagenome (GOLD analysis project Ga0138256, IMG submission 105486) | Active sludge microbial communities from wastewater in Klosterneuburg, Austria - KNB2014incub_MG | ecosystem: Engineered > WWTP > Activated sludge > Unclassified | place: Austria...
AATCTTTTTTAAGCAGAAAAATATCGCCCGCGATTTTCATTACAGGCATGACATAGGCTACATGCCGCAGAAAGGAAGATATCCTGACAATATGACCATCGGCCAGGTGATTGAAATGATCAGGGATATGCGGATGACAAAGGATGTACTTGATGAACAATTGATAGAGGATTTCGGGCTCAATGAGATTCTTGACAAAAGGATGAGGACCCTTTCCGGTGGAACAACTCAAAAGGTAAGCGCCTCCCTTGCATTTCTTTTCAATCCGCAAGTGTTGATATTGGATGAACCGACAGCCGGCTTAGATCCACTGGCCGCTGAGATTTTAAAGGATAAGATTATTGCGGAGAATAAAAAGGGGAAATTAGTGTTGATCACTTCACATCTCCTGAGTGAATTGGATGATCTTATCACGCATGTGGTGCTCATGCAAGAGGGTGTGATCCGTTTTGCCATGCCCACTGCGGCACTTAAAGAACAGACCAATACAACCAGCCTGGCAAAGGCAATTACCTATGTATTAAAGCACGATGATGTTTAATAAAATTCAAAAATTCATTTTTGCGGATATACTGAAAAACAGGATCGTTTTGGTGTACACCTTGTTACTTGCAGTTCTTGCCTGGAGTGTATTCAGCCTGGAAAACGACAGCAACAAAGGTGTGCTTACCTTACTTAATATAGTATTGCTCACCACCCCCCTCGTGAGTATTATTTTTACCGCCATTTATTTGTACAACAGTGCAGAGTTTATTGAGCTCTTGTTGAGTCAACCTATTCGAAGGCGGAAGATCTGGACGGGCCTGTTTCTGGGATTGTTCTTTTCGCTTGCCTTATCTTTTTTTGTGGGGGCAGGTATACCAATCCTTTTATTCGCAGAACCCAAAATTGCTTTGATCCTTGTCATCATGGGTGTGATGATCACTGCTGTTTTTGTGGCATTAGGTTTCCTGTGTACAATACTTGCAAGGGATAAGGCAAGGGGCATTGGCATTTCCATCCTTCTGTGGTTGTTTTTCAGCCTTTTATTCGATGGATTGGTACTTTTCCTTTTGTTTCAGTTTGGCGATTATCCAATTGAAAAAGCCATGATCGGTGTGACTGCATTAAATCCGATTGACCTGGCGCGAATCTTCATCATTCTTCAACTGGATGTGTCAGCCATGTTGGGATATACAGGAGCTATATTCAAGGATTTCTTCGGAACCGGACTGGGAACGGTTATTGGTTTCTTGTTACTAAGCTTATGGGCTGTGATTCCTTATATCATTTCCCTTCGTTTGTTTATACGAAAAGACTTGTAATCAAGTCTAATTAAAAAAAAAAGCCGGGTCGTTACCCGGCTTAATCTAAAATCATAAACAATTATAAAGGCAACACTTATTAATCCAGTTGCTATATTCTCATGTGAAATTTACTTTTTCCGGATTCTTATAGCCTGGACTGATCAAATTTTATTGCGGAGGTAATAGCACCTCATCAATGACGTGAATAATTCCATTGGAGGCAGGCACGGAGGCCAGGATAGTGGCTTTTCCGTTGATCATATATTTGCCATCCTTCACAGCAAGGGTTATGTTCTTACCATTCACTTGTCCCAGGATTTGGCCGTCCCGCATTGCATCTGTTTTAATTACACCAACATACACATGATATTCAAGGATATTTGACAAGGCATCTTTCTGGTCTGGTTTCAACAGGCCTTCTACGGTGCCGGCAGGAAGTTTATCAAATGCGGCATTGGTAGGAGCGAAAACTGTAAATGGACCCGCATTACTCAACACATCTACGAGTGCAGCTGCTTTTACAGCAGTGACAAGTGTTGTATGATCCTTGCTGCCTACGGCAACTTGAACCACATTGGGTGTGGAAACATCATCCTTGACGCCCGACTGGCCAACGGATTCACTTGCATTTCCAACTCCTGCGGTCGTTGTTTCATTTTGTGGAGTCGAATTGCATGCTGTCAGGATATAGAACAATCCCAAAACAATGAAATAAGTTAGTTTTTGCATAATGACTATGGTTTGTCATCAAAGAACAACTTTTTTTCATTGCTTTGCTATGAGTTATGTCACTTGCCGAAATGATTAAGATCAGTTACCGGTAGTCCTGAATTGGCCACTCAAGAGGAGTATCAGGGAGGTGACAATGAGCACTGCGATGGCAAATAATAGTTGGTCTGCATAAGGAATCACTGTGTAGCTGAAAGCAGCTATGCCCTGGATGCATAAGACGGTTTCATTTAGAATAATACCACTTGTAAAACCAACGAGTGCAAGGGTTGTGCGCTTGCTATGCTGTAATAGTCCACTGATGTACATAAAAGTCAGCAGGAAAAGGGATATAATGACCAGGAGGACAAGGTGAAGATAGGCAATAACGATTGGCCTGAATCCAAAGGCTAGTTTGCTAACCCAGGGAATAGTTGAGCCTAGTTGTAACAGTAGTTTGATTGATAAGGCTGAGCCAATAATCAGGAAAAGAAAGCATGCGGTCTTGGAAAAAGTTGTTTTTAATTGGTCTTTATACATATACATCACCCGCAGAAAAAACGACCATCCTATGACCTGAAGAATAGCAGCAATAATCACTATTGCATAAAGCCAAACAGGGAGATGCGCCCATAAAGTGGATAAAAAATAGGAAGGGATGGCAGCTAGGAAGAAGAATCTAAATGAATCCCGGAGCACAGTAGAAATCGAGACGATATGTTTAATATGGTCCAGGAGTAAGCCGATGCACGCAAACAGGAACCAGCCGTTGTATTGGAAATGCAGATAGAAATATATTGAGCCCAGATAGGTAGTCTGATCAAACCGATGAGTAGCCATCATAAAGGAAAGCACCATCGTGCCGAACGTGGACAGTACGCCAAACCAAATAGCAGCCTTGATCCAGTTTTTTGCGGGAAGGCTTGAGGCAAGGCGTCCGGCATCTTTGAGTGCGAACCATGAAAAAGCATACCCGGTAAAGACAGATACCGTTGAAAAGAAAAGTGAAACAGGGCCATACCCCTGGAATGAAAAACAAATCAGCATTCCATAAGCAGAAATCAGATTGACCAGCAGGATTCTGCTGTACACCTTTTCGTTGATGTTATCCAGGTTAGAGTGGAAAAGACGGATGATGAGAAAATAAAGACTATGGGTGATCCAGCCTGCAAAAGCAAAATGCGAATGCGCTTCCTGAAGAAATTTCTGATCTAACCAGGGTAGTTCAAAGCCGATTTTATAGCGCATCACTGCACCAAATAATGCTACAATTGACAAATTGATCAAGGCTGCGCGTACCCAGAATATTGATTTTATATTAAACATTTAACAGAACGAATGATTTATTGATGGCAATATTGGTATTGATTTCAACTAAGTGATGTGCAATGATGGATAGAGTATAAAGATCGCTAAAGATGCGTATATGTGCTAGTGTACTTCAATATTTTCTAAGGGAATTCCCTTACATCGTGTATCATGGAATAAACCCAATTTGATTGCTTTTACTGCCATAAATGACAATTTCAATGATGATATTACAACCTCCGTCATTTTGAGTTCGTTGTAATGATGAATCACATATTTCATCAAATTCAAAAACTGAAAATCATGAAAACCACTAAAATTGTGTTCACGCTATTGATGACTGTGTTTGCTTTCAGTCAATTGAGTGCTCAAGGAAAAGACCGGATTTCAATCGGACCAAGAGGGGGTGTAAATATTTCGGGTGTAACAAATGTGGAAGAATCACAGACCGTCACTGGTCTGGCATTAGGATTGACATCAACATATAGTTTTAACGAAAGAACAGGACTTACGTTAGATGTCCTTTATTCTGTAGAAGGATACAAAGCGCCCTTTGAAACATACAAATTGCGCTACCTGCAGGTGCCTGTTTATTTTGATTTCTTTTTCGGGCAACTTGGTAATCGTTTTCGCCCGAAAGTATATGCCGGAGTATCGCCTGCCTTCTTTCTTGGAGGTACGCTCAACGAACTGGACATCAACCAACCTTATTACAATAACTTTATTTTGAATACGGTCGGAGGTCTTGGTTTCAATTACAGGATTGCAAATCGAATTTGGCTTAACACAGATGCACGTGCCTTTATCGGCCTCAATGATATCCGCAACGATGATGTAGCAACAGGCAATAGCGTTAATCCAAGGACGTATCAATTCACCCTTGGGCTAGCCTATGGGCTCGCGAAATTAGAAAAAGAATGATCATCCATTTTAATCCTGATTACAAACAGCAATTTTCCACTATGCCATAGATGATCATAGGATCATTTAATGACAAATCGGGATGATCAATGAAGGAGCGCTTTTGCATACGCTCCGACAAAGGGGAGGCACTTTCGGGTGTTTCCCTTTTTCATGTTCAAAATGTGTTACAGGAAATATAAGCAGATCAATCTTTTACAAGAACAGATTTTGTCAGGTATCCTTCTGCAGCTCTTTGCTTGCCGACGATAGCATAGAAGGTCGGATCGTCCGGAGTGGCTGCACCTAATCCATCCACATAGCGATTGAACATACAAAATGCAGCAGCAATCAAGACAGTATCATGTATATCCAAATCACTGGCACCTTGTTCTTTTGCAGCAGCTATGTCAGCTTCGGTAACATGCCTTCCACCTTTATGCACTTTGTCTGCAATGTTGAGCAAGGATTTTAATTTTTCAGAAATAGAGGCTGATCTGTAATCACGCCATACAGCTTCGACCAGTTCCTGATCTCCGCCCGGTAAATGTGCAGCGATAGCGCCATGCGATGTCATGCAAAATTTGCATTCATTACGCGAAGACACAAATGAAGCAATAAGTTCGCGGTCGAATTTCGGCATGGAAGCTTCATCCGCCAGTAGTACCTGGGCCAGTTGGTTCAAGACGAATGCTGTGTCTGGGCTGTATTGCATCAGGCCGCGTATGCCTGGGATGTCATTGTGAATATCAATATAAGCCATGTGAATTTTTTTATTGGTTTTTGTAATCAGTTGCGTGATATCCATCCTTAGGCATCATGTAGCCCCGGGTAGTAATTCGTTTTCCAAGTGTTTGGTAAAAATCAGCATCAGCGGGGGTACTTGTTGCGAGGCCATCCACATACCTGTTGTACATACAAAATAACGCTGCGATCAATACCGTATCATGTATTTCCCTGTCTGTAGCTCCATTCATTTTTGCGAGTTCAACATCTTCCTGGGTTACATTTCTTCCGCTTTGTTGCACTTTCGCAGCAATCCTTAAAAGGCTTTTCATCTTGTCGTTGATATGAAGGGAATCCAGTGAAGTCTGCATGGGTTGAATACCTGTTTCATTTCCACCTGGCAAGAGGCAGGTTGCTGCCGTATGCGCAGAAGAACAAAACACACATTCATTGAGTGAAGAGACGTGGGAGGCAATCAACTCACGTTCAGCCTCTGTTAGCGATGATTCACCACGCAACAACATCTGCGTCAGTTCACAAAGCGGTGCTGCTGATTCAGGTCGAAAATCGAGTACACTGGTGATTCCGTACAAGTCGGACTGAAGATTAATATGTGGCATATGCTTATAATATCCTCCCATCTTCCATTTCAATGACATGATCTGTTGCTTTAGCAAATTCCATGTCATGTGTTACAATCAACAAGGTTTGCTTGTATTCCCTGGCTAATTTTTGAAAGAGTTCAAAGACGATTTCGCTGTTCTTTTTATCAAGGTTACCGGTAGGTTCATCGCCCATGATGATGATCGGGTCATTGATCAGCGCACGAGCTATGGCCACCCGTTGTTTTTGTCCTCCGGATAATTGATTGGGGTATTTGCGTGCCTGATCCTCAATGCCAAATATTTTCAGTTTCTCCATCGCACGTTCTTCGAGTTCCTTCTCTGAATACTTACCTAGCTTCAATCCAGGAATCATAACATTGCGCACTACTGAAAATTCATTGAGCAGATAATGGAACTGGAACACAAATCCGATTTTTTCATTGCGTACACTGGCAAGTTCGGCGTCTGTTTTCAAACGCATGGGCTCTCCATCAATAAATAGGTCTCCAGTATAATCGGTGTCCATGGTCGACAGGATATAGAGTAATGTAGATTTTCCACAGCCCGATTTGCCGACGATGGATGCAAAATCACCTGTATTGACAGAGAAGGTTACATCTTTCAATACGTGCTGGGTTTGTGCCGTATAGAAGTACTTATTGATATTCCTGGACTCCAGTACTTTCGTTGACATACTATTTTCCTCTTATGATAACTACCGGATCTACTTTGCTTGCCTTCCTGGAGGGCAGATATCCCGCCAGATAAGTTGTGAAGATCCCAAAGGTGGCGCCGATAACGTAGAATTTTAAGCTGTAGTTGACAGGAAAGGTTTTGATACTTGGTAGTGCCGGCGTTACAAAAGGGATCTGATCTATAACGGAAGACATCAAAAATCCAAATATCAACCCAAACATAACACCGAAGACGCCAATACCTAAAGCAATCATAATGAATATCCGTTTCACATCTGATCCTGAAAATCCGGTTGCTTTGAGAATCGCAATGGAATCCATTTTTTCATAATTCATCATGTTGAGAATATTGTAAATTCCAAATCCTGAAACGATGAGCAGCGTTATGCCTACTGCATATGAAATCAAGGACCTTACGTTACTTCCGGTTTCAAATTGGGCATTAGCAGTTTGAATGTCCTCAGCATCGACAGCAAATAGGATGCTGTATTCTTTGGACATGGTCGGGGCGAGATCTATATTTTTTAGTTTGACCTGCAGATCAGTGATGTAGTTCCTTGATTGGCCCAGGAGTTTTTGCGCGGTACTAAGTGAAGTATAGCTCTGTACTTTATCGATATCATTGATGCCGGATTGAAAATACCCTACCACTTTGAGTTGTTGTTTTTCACCGGTTACGGTTGTCACCTGGACAACATCACCAATTTTTGCGAGCATCTTATCTGCTGCCGCTTTCCCCAGAATGATACTATTAGGAATGTTTTTCAGATCAATGTAATTTCCGGCTGTGACATAGGTACTGAAATAATATAATTTATTTTCAGCATCGACATCCACACCATTGATCATGCCGGCAATATCCACAGCTCCAACAGTATAAAAAACCTGGGTAGAAATCTTTGGCGCAATTCCCAATACCCTGTCATCCTTGCTGATGGCGGACATTATGGGTTCCACGTTATAGATTTCAAGTCGACCTGCATCTGGTTTTATGGACCGTATAAAATGATAGGAGTCCTTGTACGTTGAGGCTAATTGAACAGGCTGAGAGGCTGACGGTTTCAACTCGTTATATAATTTGATATGGGGAGTCCTGTTAAGGATCAGTCCATCCAGCATATCATTCAACCCATTCATAAAACCGAGCAAAGTGATAAACATCGTAATACTAAACATGACACCTACCGCTGCGATGAGTGTTTGGCGCCATCTGGCCAATGCCAGCGCTATGGCAATATCTGATAGGAGTTTGAATCTCATGATTTGGGAAGAATCAGCACATCTTTTTCAGTAACCCCTTCCAGGATCTCTGCCTTCAAGTAATCCTTTATACCGATCTTCACAGGAATCGAATCGCCTGCCTGATTGATAACATACCGATCATCCACAATAAATTTTCGGAGCAACGTCAACGTATTTTCTTTTACAGTTAAGATGATATTTGCTTCAAGTGTCAGATTCGGATATAAGGACGCAGGTGCATTGACAAACACGGCTTCTACAGTTGCCGTTTTGGTTCTTTCATTCATGATCGGATACACTTTAGTCACTGTAGCGTCAAAAACTTCTCCTTTATAGCTGTCCATCGTAACCTTGACTTCCTGACCGGGCCTGATGGCTGTGATATCATACTCATCAACCTGTAACTCCAACAGGAAAGTAGAAGCATCACCAATGATTGCTAATGGAGTCTGTACGTTGACCATTTCCCCTTGCTCCTTAAGGATCGAGTATACCTTGCCATTGATATTGCTGGTAATAGTAAAATCACCTTCATTTTTCCGGCTGATCTCTAAGTTCTTCTGTGCTTGCTTAGACATAATATCTAACCTGCGCTTTTCATCTATATATCGCAATCGGACAGATTCATAAGACGTACGTGCATTTTTATAATTGAGCTCAGCTTTTTCAAGTTCAACTTTAGCTCCGATACCTTGTGACCATAAATTCTGTTGTCGGATCCATAATTGTGAATCATTGGCCATCTTACTTTTTGCCAGGTCTATATTCAACAGTAGTTCATCCAGTTTACCCTGGTTTGACTTCAGGTTAGCCAGGTCAGCAGCAAGCTGGGCATTTTCCCTGTTCAGGGTGGAGGTTTCGTTTAATATACTGAATAGCAGGGCACCTTTTTTAACTGTATCTCCTTCATCTATATAGCGATGTTGAAGAAGGCCATTGACCGTGGCAAAAACCTGGTATTGATTTTTACTCTTCAGGATACCGGAGGCGTAGACGGATTCAGTAATGTTTTCCCGGACCGGGGAAGTGGTTTCGACTTTATCTTTGCAAGCCATAAGGAGACTAAGCGAGAGGCAAAGGATCAGGAATTGTTTCATGACCCGCAAGATACTAGGTTAAAGGCAAAGAATAAATGGGATTCATTACCTCATTGCCCTAAGTAAATTCTAATTTTCGGCGCTAATGTTGCTTTCCGAAAATATACGATTACGGTATTTCATCGTATTTGCCCTGGCCATCGTGCTTTATGCTAATACATTATACCATCAGTTTGTGTTGGATGATGATGTTGTCATTACTGGAAACACCTATATCCAAAAGGGAATCGAGGGCATTCCATCTATTTTAGCGCATGACAGTTTTGCCGGGTACCATAAAGTTGGTGAAGGAGAAAGTATTATAGAAGGAGGAAGGTACCGGCCTTTATCGCTTGTTTTTTTTGCAGTGGTTTATTCACTATTTGGACCTAACCCCATTCCCTTCCATCTGTTTAACATCCTGTTATATGCGTTTTCCGGAGTGGTGGTTTTGAAGTGGCTGCTATTGTTGCTTACATCAGAGAAGAACGGAATGTGGATAGCCTTCACTACGACGTTACTTTTTATCGCGCATCCATTGCATACTGAAGTCGTTGCCAATATCAAAAGTGCCGATGAAATTCTTGCATTGCTATTTGGTATAGGCGCAATGTATAGTCTGCTTAAATCTGTGGATACCCATTCAAAAATCTGGGCTGTCTCCTCTTTTATTTTAATGGTATTGGCATGTCTTGCAAAGGAGAATGCCATTACATTTCTCCTTTTGGCACCGCTTTCCGTTTGGTTTTTCAGGGAAATTAAGATTTCGGTACTCGTCAGGCGCAGCATGGCATTGATTGCCGGAGGTATTCTGTTTCTGTTATTGCGATATTTAGTATTAGGTGTCCAACCTGCCGGACTCATGATGCATGATCCACTCAATAATCCATTTCTGGAGTGGAATGGTAATGTTTGGATTGCTTGTTCGCCGGCAGTCAAAGCTGCCACTATTCTCTACACGTTCGGACTCTCGCTGAGGTTGATGGTGATTCCCTATCCACTGACCCATGATTATTATCCCTTTCATATCCAACTCCAGAGTTTTTCCAACACATTCGTATTGTTTAGCCTTTTGATTATGCTTTCAATGATTGCATACGCGACCTGGAGTATGTTGCGAAAAAAGAAAGCGGGATTTGGAATAATTTTCTTCTTGGTGCCGATCAGTATCACGTCAAATTTATTTTTTCCGATAGGTGCATTTCTGGCAGAGCGGTTTTTATATCTACCGTCGCTGGGATTGTTAATGGCATTCGTTTTTTGGGGAAGTTCTTTAGCTGGTAAAAAGAATAGTGGATCCGTGAATTATCTGATTGCAAGCATCCTGATTGTCTTTTCGTTTATGACCGTCATGCGTAATTTTGCCTGGAAGGACAATGCCACATTGCTTCGTACGGATATCAGGCATTCGCCCAACAGTGCCAAAGGGCAAAATGACCTGGGGACTATTTTCCTTGAGGAGGCATTGAAAACACAGGATTCTATCCAACAAAAGGTTTTGTTTCTGGAAGCATATCCGCATCTACTGCGGGCTCTTGAGTTGCATCCCACCTATTTTGACGCGTATCTTGCGACAGGGGCATGTGCTTATTATTTGGAGCAGTATGATCAATCCGTCAGTACGTATCGCAGAGCTATAACATTGTATCCTGACCAGGAAAAACCTAAAATAGGTATTCACTATGCACTGCAAGCGTATGGACATGACCAATGGGCAAGGCACGATACTATTGCTTCCTTGGCTGCCTTGATAGAAGCCTGGAATATGAAGCAGGACACTGCGATTGCTTCGGCCCTTGCAAGGTATTATCTGGAGTTGGGTCAACTGGACAAAACAAGAGAATGGCGTAAAAAGGCTTTTGGTGGGTTTGAATAGAGACTAAAGTAAAAATGAGCTACTGTGCCTGAAGGTAATACATCAGTAGTAGGGTTTTAAGGAAAATAGCTCGCGAAAACAGTGGAATTTGCCAAAATAGTATTTCGGCAAAGTATATTTCGTAGAAATACGAAATGATTTGGTCGGAATGGAATGCTAATCCTTCCTCCTACCGTCCTCTTCACGCTTGAAGAATCGACGGAGGAAGAAGAATTACTGCTCTTTGTTAATGTGAGAAAGCATGAGGCGGAATGGATCTTACCTCATGTTTCGTGGCTTTCATGATATCATTCCTTCTGGAACTCTATAGTTGTATCATTGCCATTAAAAGAGTTTTCCAATACAAGTTTGTCACCATTAAAATGAAATTGAAATGTTTCCGCAAACCCATCTTTAGGTGTGAGAGTCACCTGGTTGCAATCCGTATTGACAACATAAGCACCAATAACAGATACAGGATCACCAATCTGATAGGTGATACTTTGTGTATAGTCACCCTGTTGGCCCGTTAACACTTTAAACTCCAGGTTAGCGGACGTAACCACTGCTGATGGCCCAAACCATTCTTCAGCATTTATGACCCACGATTCAACGAGCCACTTACCTTCCAGGCGCTCACAATTGGAAATACCTTCATCTTTTTTGCAGGCAAACACACTTGCAAGAAATAGCACCAGCCCAACAATTTTCATTGTTCTCATTGTTAAATTAATTTAATGGTTAGCGTTGAAAAGGGAGTGAGACAAAGGGGGTGGGCATTACAAATATAGGAAAATATAATGGATAATGAAAGTTTATTTTGGAAAATACCGATAAATATCCTTTCGATGAAGAAATCGAACCAAGGTTATTACTTTATTTTCAAAAACAAAACCGATTCGATATTCCTGAATTTTGATACTGTAATAGATGTCGCCACCTCTCAGTTTTTTAGATTGTTTCAGATCCTTTAGTCTTTCAGCATTGATTATTGATTCCATGACTGACGCAACTTTGCGTCGTAACTTTAAATCCTGGATATCCTTTAGATCTTTTTCAAATGCCTTGTCGACTTTTAAAATCAACTTTTTAGATTGTTAATCAATTTGATAGGATCAACTAGTTTTCCGGTTCTGCCATTTTTTATAGCAAATACCATTGAAATCTCTTCTGCCATCTCTTCACTCAATACAGAGACCTCAATTCCCAGTTTTTTAGCCAGTTTTTTCATCTGAGTGATAGCTTCTTTGGAATCGCTTTTTAGTAGGATGGTCTCCATAGCATATAATTTTTACAAATATAAGGGAACAAAAGACAGATTTGTAAAGTTGGATACCACTTTCTATAATGGTGAAAGTGGCAAAAGAGGCGAAAAAGGCTGAAGAGCCAGTAATCAGTATTCTGTGATCAGTAATCGGTAAGCAGTAATCAGTCGCCAGTCTGCAGTGCGTAGTAAAATTGACAATTGACAATTGTCAATCAGGCTTAAACCCTTTTTCTGTTCTTACGTTCTTACGCTCTTACGTTTGAAACTACTAACTTTGTCCCCTCATGATTGACCTGCAAGTCACCGAACAACAACCCCGCGCCCGAAAGCCTGATTGGTTACGGGTTAAACTCCCCATTGGCGAAGAATACCGTAAAGTCCGCCAACTGGTGGATACATACAACCTTCATACCATCTGCCAGAGTGGCAATTGCCCCAATATGGGTGAATGCTGGGGTGCCGGAACTGCAACCTTTATGATCCTGGGAAATGTATGCACCAGGTCTTGTTCCTTCTGCGCCGTTAAGACCGGTCGTCCAAATGAATATGATGAGGATGAACCTCGTCGTGTCGCTGAGGCCATCTCATTGATGCAAGTGAAGCATGCAGTCATCACTTCCGTCAACCGTGATGAACTAAAAGACCGCGGTGCCGAAATCTGGTATCAAACAGTGACCAAAGTCAAGGAACTTTCACCTGATACGACTATAGAGACATTGATCCCGGATGTCAAATCAAACTGGGACGCCCTCATGCGCATGATCGAAGCAGGACAGGAAGTAGTATCGCACAATATGGAAACCGTACCTCGTCTATACAGGCTGGTCCGGCCACAAGCGAAATACGAACGCAGCCTTGAGCAAATCCAACGTACTAAAGACTTTGGTAAACGCACGAAGTCAGGTATTATGGTTGGCCTCGGGGAGACCCAGGATGAAATGCTGCAAGCTATGGACGATCTGCGTGCGCATGGTTGTGATGTGTTGACGATCGGCCAATACCTTCAACCAACACCTATGCATCTGGCTGTTGCTGAATTTGTTCACCCGGATACGTTCGCAATGTATAAGGATGAAGGAATGAAACGCGGTTTTGCGTTTGTGGAGAGTGGGCCTTTGGTGCGTTCGTCTTACCATGCCGAAAGGCACTTGTAAGAGCGTAAGAACGTAAGAACGTGAGAGGTGTGGGTGTGAAACGTGAGAGTGTGAGAACGTGAGAGGGTCAGACCTTGTTTCAAAATTCAAGTAGGGGTTCAAAATTTTGAACCCCTACTTGAATTTTGAAACCATCTGAATACTGAATACTGAATACTGAATACTGAATACTGAATACGGCTTATTGCTTACTGCTTGCCGATTACTGAATACCGCTCACAGATTACTGATCACCGATTACTGATCACCGAATACCGATCATAGAATACCGATCACTGATTACAGGTTACTGAGCAACGTACACCAAGACCTTTTCTGCCATTCAGCCTTTCTGCCATT
>Ga0138256_10005710_pt1 | contig 13161 bp, 10 predicted proteins | sample KNB2016incub_MG_FD_105486 | JGI IMG/M metagenome (GOLD analysis project Ga0138256, IMG submission 105486) | Active sludge microbial communities from wastewater in Klosterneuburg, Austria - KNB2014incub_MG | ecosystem: Engineered > WWTP > Activated sludge > Unclassified | place: Austria...
CAAAAAACAGACAAAATTGCGCCCAAAACCAACAAAAATAGACTCATTATTCTTATCGATCCACACCATGGAATTCAAGATCTCATCACCAAAACCATTTGTACCGTGTGAGACCCACATCAAAGATTTGGTGAAGATGCACTCAGGATTTTGAGAGGCGTAAGATTTGCAAACATTCTCAATCACGAACTCTATTACTGACCATATGCACAGTACTCACCACACGAAGCCATTCAGCATCATACAGCGTCATTCGATTTTTCTGCAGAGACGCGGCATAGCATGAAGAAAAACTACTATCTTGTCAGTTATATAGCCAAAGAACGCATCAAAGACGAAATTACAAAAATATTCAAAAAATGAAATCCATTTGGATATATTGCACTCCTCCAAGAGCTCAATCTTTTGAAGATACTTTTCCCCGCATTTGCGGCAACCTATAACGTCCCACAACCTGTAAGATATCATGCATTTGACGTTTATGCACACACACTCCTCACATTGCATAAGCTCTGCCTTATCAATACCGATTATCTTGTCAGATTGGCTATGCTCTATCACGATGTAGGCAAGACAGACCAGTATTATTACTTTTCACAACATATTACCAAAGAAGAGAAAAAGCTCCCCATTACACACCAAATGTACCATGCACAAGCCCTCTGACCAGAGCTTGCCCAAAAAGACTTTAGAGTACTATGATTTTCCAACAACGAAATCGAAACGATCTGCCGATATATCAAATATCATCACAGACCCGGTGAATTATTGGACGCCACACCAGAAATTAGAACTAAGAAGCTCAGACAACTTCTAAGTGAAGTGGGGCCAGATATGCTCTACAATCTCATGGATATTGCAATTGCAGATAGGCATGGACAATACAATCCTTTGCAGCCAGCCGCAGTAGCCCAGCTCGAACACATGAAACAGCAGGTTCAGACTATGTATGCCGAAGAATGAAGATTTATGCTCAAAGATTTGGCTGTCAATGGCGATACTCTCATGAAAGAACTCTGACTCACGCCATGACCGATCATAGGAGAGCTCCTTGAAAAGGCCTTCAATCGAGTGCTCTCCGATGTCAAAGAAAGAAACATACCATCTACTATACTCACGTATATCAAGTCATTACCATAAAAAAACAACGTTTTATCACTCATTACAGCAAAAGATGCCTACTCTCTTTTCCAAAATCATCGCATGAGAGATTCCCTGCACTAAGGTCTTCGAGGATGATGTCACTTTTGCATTTCTTGACATAAACCCTATCAACAAAGGGCATACATTACTCGTTCCCAAGGAAGAGTTCACGCGAATGACGGATGTCCCTGATGAACTCTTGGGATATATGTTTATGGTAGCCAAAGACATCATGGAGGCCATGAAAGCAAGCTTAGACTGCGACTATGTAATGGTACACGTAGAAGGGACAGAGGTGCCTCACTTTCATATTCATCTCATCCCCATGCATACTTGAACCAAAGTCGCTAGTTGGCAGCATACAACCTATGCACCAAACGAGGCTTCTGAACTAGCTGACAAAATAGCTTGAAAATTAAGCCAAAACTCATAAAAGAACGCATATTGACAGAGAAAATTTTTAGTTTTTGATGTTCCCTTAGTATGGCAAAGAAGATTGAAGTATTCCTTCTCCAACCCCTCGCAGGTCGTGGCAACGCTGGCGAGTTCATTACCGTAGCTCCATCATATGCAGTCAACGTACTGATCCCTAACGGCAAAGCAAAGATTGCAGACAAGCAAATGCATAACCAACGCGACATGTACCTCAAAAGAATAGCAAAAGAAAAGGCGGAGCGCCAAGCTGTTGTCAAGAATGTACTTGAAACACTCAAAACATCAGGCATTACCATCGAAAAACAAGCAACTGAGAATGACGGTCTCTACGATACAGTAGATGCTAAATCACTTGCTGTATACATTGTGACTCACCACAACATTTCACTAGATCCAAAAAACATTCACCTCGAACACAAGATCGAGACCCTCGGATCATACGAGTTTACAATCACCTACGAGGATCTTGTTGCAAAAATAGCATTACATATTGTCAGAAAATCTTAGACATCCCTAGATCTTCGCTATTTTTTCAGGTTATTTCGTTCCATCGTTCTTTCAAAGACTGATTTGAATTTCTTTTGGCATACCATCTCTTACAACAGTGAGTTTAACTGTATCTCCTGGCACAAACGTGTAGAGTTGATACAAAAATGGATACTCGTCATCTATTACTTTTCCATTGATAGCGGTAATAACATCATCTTTTTTGATGCCTGCAAGCGCAGCAGCTGTCCCCTCAACCACCTCTGCAACATAGATACCTTTAGTTTGTTCAACACCAAGTTCTTGAGCCACTTGTGCGTTCAGATCTGCGTACTGAATACCAATAAACGGTCTCAGGATTTTGTTGTATGTTTGAATACTTTTTATAGTAGCGTCAACAAATTGCTGTGTGATTGGTATTGCAAAGCCGATATTTGATCACTCAGCACTGACCGCCGTATTAATTCAAATAACTCTCCCCCTGATATCCAACAACGGACCTCATGAATTTCACTGATTGATAGGAGTATCTGTCTGATATAGTCATGCGTAAAGATTTTTATTTTGGGTACCCAGGCTTCTATTTCTTCAGCTGATGATACCCAATGTCACGCTATTTTGATACTCAGCTAATGCATTTCCTATCGCAATAGCAAACTGTCAAACAGATACTTCATCATCACGAGAAATAGCCTGTGCAGGAACCATAGAAACTCATGCTGGTAGATCTGCTATTCTAAGCACTGCAATATCCAAAACAGGATCCATCCATACTTGTTTTCATGTAACCGTTATTCCATCAGAAAAGATAACAGAATACTGCGCATCTGGATCTTCCACAACGTGCTTATTGGTCAAAATATACCCATCTTTATGCACAAAAATACCGCTTCATCCACCTACCACCGTCTTTTGAGGAAGATCATTAGGCACAAATCGCAAAGGGCTATTGAGGCGATAAGAAGCCAAATCTTTTGTAATCACAATGCTTACTACGCTCTGTTTAACACGACTAACAGTATCAACAAGCGCTGTTTCAAAAGAACTCAAATCATACGTAATCTTCTGTGGTTTTTGATCTTCTGATAATTTCGCAACATCACTCACTCCAGTAGTGTTTACCAGAGAAGCACTATCATCGTCCGTTCACCACAACGACCACAGACCATATATTCATGCATGCACAATCAATGTTACACCTATTGTCAACAACACAACTATTCCATAACGCTCCCTCATGATCAACTACCAAAAAACTAAAGAACACCAACGCCTCCCCTACACTTTATACAATATTACAGCCAAAATCAAGCCTATTCCTGACCCTCCACGGCATTTAGATACGGGAAAATTGCATAGGCAATTTCATAAAAGGCGGAAACTGTTTTATCTAATCACTGAGATTTTTTGAGCATCTGTGCAGTAAGTATTCACTCCAACTTAAATAACTGCCCTTCCATCCACGTTCACAAAGACTGAAATTCAGGAGTATTCACTGATGATTCATCTGCATTCAATTCCCTAAATGCCCAAAATTTCTCTGCATCAATCTCAAGGAGTCTAGCGAACAACTGTCCTCACTTGGTGGTCAAACGGCTCAAAAAATCAACAATTCGACCATGAATAATTCCGTCCACTTCTCTAAGCTGTTCCTGAGAAAACGAAGAAAATACCTGCCCATATACAGGATGGCGAAGTAGTGTCCCAACAAATGGGACTCTTTTTGTCGTTGTATACAAATTAGTGACTATCTGCAAAATCTGTTCACGTTCTTGTGAAGATATCATACACGAATAACATTCAAATTATAAAACATATGCTTTGATCCACATCATAACTGCTTGTACATTTTGCTGATCACACACCACATATAACTCCTGAACAGTAGCTCATTTTTTTAAGTTGCACTTCAATCATGATTGTGTCTCATAAGAGACGGTCACACAGCAACGACTTGTTCACTTCTGTTGTCTTGATATTCTTCATGGAATAAGTCTCAATACCAATGGCAATTTTGCTAAATCTCTCAAAAAAAGTTCGAAATCAGGCAACACATGATGCTCGCGCTTCAATTTACCGTCTTGATATTTCATCGCATTACGCCTGCACAATAAATATCCACGTCCTTAGCTTATTAGCTTGGATCTATGACAATTTTGCTCCTAATGACAATTTCACTCTTAATGACAATCAAGATATTTTCATAAATATAACGTTGACTCCACCGCAAGACGTAGCTTATGTACTTATATTTCCTCAAAAAACAACCCAAAACAGTTGCGTTCTTCCCCATCTTTTCTATACACAAATATACACGCCCTAGGCGTGATGTTTGTTTGTAGAATTCTTTACTTTTTGTCTATGCATATGCACAAGACTACCATCAGAGCTACCACTCTTTTAGCAACGTGTTGACTCCTCTTAACGCTCGTAGGATGCGGCACAAAATCATCTACCGCCGACACGACAGACACACCTGCAGATACAGCACAGCAAGAAGCTCAAAAGCCATCTGCCCCCACAGATACATGAACAGGAAACAAGGGCTGAAGCGGTAGTGCCGCAAACGATGCAGCAACTATTGCCGCTGCTATTGCTGCTGCTAGTGCTGAAACAAAGCCTTCAGAATACTATCAAGTATATTCAGCAGCAAAACTTGACGCTGCACTCAAAGAAAAGAAACAAGTTGCGCTCTTTTTCTACTCTACATGAAGCGCAATCTCCAAAAGACTCGACAAAGACCTCGCAAACAACGCTTCTCTCATATGAAAGTGAAAAATTGTTTTTAGGGTAGATTTCGACAAAGAAAGCGATCTCAAAAAGAAATATGACGTAAAGTCAGACCACACAACAGTGTATCTCAAAAGCGATAAGTCAGCCCTCAAAGTAGACGTTAATTCCGTTGGTGTAGCACAAGTAATAGGCGGTTTCAGCGCGAGCAAGTAGTCAGATACAGCGTTATTTTTCTCAGATATAAGCTAAAAAAGCGGCACTCCGTACAAAAATCCCTCTTTAAGTCAATAAGAGGGATTTTTGTATGTATAAATATCCACGCCCTTACAGGAGGGGATGTTCTCACGTGTATAAAAGAAAAATCTTATGAAAACATCTCATACACATATGTCAACACAAGAACTTCGACTCACAAGAGATATTTTTTGCTCACAAATCCGTTTCAATATACTTCAAAATAGGGAAATTTAGGTTATATTAGGCATGAAAACAAGGATCATCTTGGTTATGAGTTTTGGAGCTATTCTCCTTGCCATCGCAGGCCGAATTTTCTTATTCACCAAAGTCACCTCAGATCCTCAAAACAGTGATCTACAGGCAAACATACAATGATCCTTGTGAACGTATCCAAAAAATAATACATGATCTTCAACAACAACTGACCTATCAAATACACAGCAGCCAGAAGGCGCATGAAACAACAATAGCACTGGATATACCACTACATCAGAAGGACTACTACCCTCAGATAATGGTTCAGGCATACGCATACTTTTCCCTCCACGAGTAGCACCACAAGACATAACAGCACTCACAATGGCCGTTCGCCAAATCGTAGACATACAAGCAACAGCTGTACGCGCAGAGAGCTTACAAGCATACGAAACAGCTCGCCAATCATCACTCACCTCCCCCAATCAAGATCGAGATATTATTCTCGTATCTACATTCAACGGACAAGATTCTATCGATGCAAGTAAGCATATTCCCTTTACCACAGATATAAGCGCATATTTTTCTCCTCTCGTTGGCAAACTCATTCGTAGCGCATCATGAACATTTGTACCCTACGCTATCGACCCTCTCGTCACTATCATACATCGTCAGGTAAATACAAATCCAAAAAACTTTTCACGAGATCTCTTGCAACATACAATCGCATCACCCAGAATACTGCCTGCAGATATTCCACATCTATGATCATTATTTGGCGTATCTCCTACCGATATTCTGTTGGGACGTAACAACAAAGAGGCATATCCTTGATACACTGAAATTCTCTCCGTATTCACAGAGCAGGCAATACAAACAAAAACTCCGGGAATTCTAACATATCTCCCCCAAATTCCATCGCGAGAGTTTTGAATCTTTAGAGATATTACGCGCCTTGTTTCTGAGAAATTCCCGCAATGTGCCACCTTCCCCATCCCATGCATACTGAGATATCAACTAGGAGATATCTGATTCACACATCTCAGTGATCTTGATATCTTACGCATAGAATTTCCACAATGAGATCGTCGAGAGCAAAATTACACAATCACAAACTTCCCCACCAGCAGCCTGTGATATCCAATTACAGCACGATGATTCATCATTCCTCAAAAAGTAAAATCACCTGCACCCGCATATGAACGAATAAAAGGATATCTTTTGTTGGCCACACAACAACGCCTTGTCAGCTCATCCTACACCCTTTCTCCCTTTGCAGAACTCCTAGAAACCCAGCTTCTACAAAGTATATATCGCAACATCAACGACCAAATCACCTATGGATACCTCAGCAAGTTTAATCTTGCTACGCAAGAAAATACTCTAAGACAACAGCTACGAGATGTGCTCGATCAAAAGTACAATGCACAACTATTTCTCCGTACATACGAAAAAAAGTAGGATCTATTACTGTCCCATCATAACATCAGGCACACGTAACTCTATGATTTTTGGAGGACTATATCTATACAGAATTGATTTTGCCTCATCATATAACACCGCCCTTACGCGATCTCATTTCCATAATGCAGATCAAAAATTTGCCGTTTGACAAGGACAGGTATTACATGGACCAGCCTCAATATGTGAGTCTGGATCAGTAAGTCATGGATCATTATTTCCCAGTCACCCATTATTTCCTCCAGCAGTCGGACCACCCGGCGTGCCGTCGGCCCCATTGTCACCTCATCAATTTCATCATCCAGGAGTTCATCAAGTAGGAGATCAGGTGGGTGTTCCTCACGTAGGAGATCCTCCTCCTGCAGCCCCTCACGTCACAGGTCAAGCTGTAGGTCAAGCGGTAACTCATCATCAGCCATTCTCTCACCCCGTCGGTCATGTTGGCAAAATAAGTTCTGGACAACCATCAGCATCTTCAAGACCATTTTTATTCTCAGGGATTCAAGGACACGCATCTTGATTATCCGGAATACCGTCCTGATCACTATCTCAAGGTCCTGCATTTTTTCAAGTCTCAATCACCCCTCATCATCCTCATCCTCATCCTCATCCTCATCATCATGTAGATACTACTTCTCAAGACTGTATCATCTGTTTGGTAACAACGTCACACACATTACCCGTGGCATTGAGATTATCATCTTTTTGGTCACGGTTTACTGTCCATGCACAGTTATCTCAGCTTCATCATGCTATCAGGTATGCTCTGTACTCTTCCCACCTCTGCGGGGATATATTGGATCACAACGAACAATCCTTATTTTCTACGGTAATTAAGCCAAGAAACTGTTTGACACCATCACCATCTACATCATCATCACATATATCCGGAATTTTATCCTTATCAAAATCGCAGCGTAGTACTGCATTTCACAAACATATATCATCACCAAAAACATATACTGTTACTTCAGCAACGTATGTTTCATTTTTTGTGGTATAGACGATCACTTGTACACGGTAAGAACCTGGACGATTGTACGTGTGAGATTGTTTAAAATCACTTAGTAAAGGATTTGTAATCTGCTTCGTTACAGCATCACCAAAAGCCCAATCCATCTGACGAATTTCAGCAGTAGGAATTCAGGTCGGCACTAAGGTAAAAACAAAAGCAGATCATACTGGAGCACTCAAGGGAGTCGCCCTTAAGCTCACCGCCCTTGCGGTTTCCACAGAATTTCCTACCGTTACCGGCTGTTTAGCAACAAGAACAACTCACTGTAACGTTGCTGTCTGCGCAACAACAGTATACGATCACGGAGTCTGAAATGTATGAGAAACAGTTTTTCACTGACCAAAATATCAGTCCCCAAACTCCCAATCCACCTGTTGTATACCGCCAGAAGTAACCGCATCAAATGTTGTCGTCATTGGTGCTGTAGAGACAACAATAGTCCCTGCATCTATAGCCAAATATGCTTTAGCATCAGACGCTCACTCATCACACTCATCTCACATTTTATCTTTGTCTCTATTTGCTTGCTGCGTATTAGGAACAAATAAACAATTATCAGTATCATTCGTCAAAAGCTTTACAACAATATTACTCTGATCATCCACAATACCCAAAGGATTCAAAATTCCATCATTATCTATGTCAGAATCGCATACATCTCAGATACCATCGCCATCCAAGTCTTTTTGGTTAGGATTATATCAGATTGGACAGCTATCATTTTTATTAGCAATTCCATCACGATCATAGTCCGCCTCAAACGCACATCCATGCAAATCACGAACTCTTTCAACATATCTCAGGAGTTCTTCTCAGCGTACCTCCTCAAATGAAGATTTGTTTGCAAACTCTCATGCACGCACAATTCATGCATCCAACAACACATTGAGTTGAGCTACAGGATAGACTTCTCATAAGTTTGGAAATGTTCTCATTCCACACTCCTTTGTATGATACGTACAATATCTCATGTACACACTAAGTTCTTCCACAGAACGCACTGGGCACATTGAATCATTACAGGATTCGCGAGCATTTTTGATAATACTCATCGTCGCAACATCAAGATCAAACGACAAAGAGTCTTTCCATGCATCTATAGCAGACCAGTTCACCTCATAGGTAGCATATACATCCTTCGCAATCATATTGAATAGTACCTGAATCAGCTCACCTTGCGATACTGTATTTGCGCCACAATATTTTCATGGACAGAAGGGACTAGTTGTTTTGGGGTATCAGTTGACCCATCATTGATCACCAGCATACGCCACACAATAGTAATATCATCAGGTCACAGAAAGATCCAAAAAATTATTAGCCGGTTCACGCACAAAAGCATCAAGCCATTGTTGTGTATAATGAGAAACCATAGCCGGAGATGGATGCAAACAATCCAAACAATCTCCAGCAGCAAGTACCTGTACCATCTCATAACGAGAAATTCCCTTTTTTTGTTCTAATTGTGATACATTAATGCCAACCTGATCTAAGTCATCGCGAAAATCACCATAGGCACTCATCCAAACTCCAACACCTATGAACAACACGACACATCCTGCAATACCCCGCCAGATGTTTTTTTTGTGCATCAGATAACCTACGACAAGCTAAAATCTTCTTTTGTTTTACCTACCGGCAACACCCACGTTCATATATGTTCATCTCCATACTTATCTATATCATGTAAGCGGCACACCCATATAGGAAGTTGTTCATCAGCCGCAAGCGCAAGCGCAGCATGATCCATTATGTTTACCTGCAGTCTAAACGCTTCGTCTAGACCCAATACATCGTATTTTTTGGCATCAGACACACGCGCAGGATCATCTGTATAAATGCCGTCGACCTTGGTAGCCTTGATCATCACATCACAGTTTAGTTCCAGAGCTCTAAAGATCGCAGCAGAATCAGTCGTCGCATAAGGATTTCATGTACCTCCCGCGCAAAATACAATATTACCAGCAGCTAGATCGCTCCTCACTTTATGTACATCATATACACGCGTACAGTTCGGAATCTGCATATTTCCCGGAGAATAGACTGATACACTACGTCCACGTTGCGCTAGTTTTTCTGAAAGCACAATAGCATTGATAATTGTAGCAGTCATACCGATATAATCAGAGGTAACTCTTTCGATACCCGTGCCTACGTTATCTTTATATCTCCAGATATTTCCACCTCAAACAACAATACCAAGCTCAACACGATGTGACAAGTCACTAATCTTATCTAAAAGATCATCCAATTTGGTATAATCGTATACTTCCGCTCATCCATTTGAAAGAGCCTCACCAGAAAGCTTCAATAATACTTTCTTTTTAAACGTCTGTGTCATATTAGGTACAAATATTAAAATATCTACTAAAATCTCCACATACACATCTACATCGTTACTTTTATCACACCCTCACAAAATGACATCTTCACACATATACTTGTAGGATTCTCTAACATCTTTGGTAAGTTCAATCAGGCAGTTCCCTCCAAAAGCCTTCTATCTCTCACATGGTTAGAAGTCACAACACTTCCGAAGGCTCACACTGTAAAATTTTCATAATTTCATCCGCAGATAATGGTTCTTTTTGCTGCAGTAAAGACCATATTTGTTGAGACACAACATCTTGTGGTCAGACAGGCGATCAATATACAACTTTATCATCATGGACAAGAGGCATCTGCTCAGATATATCTCAAACATATACTCAATCTGAACCATAAGCCCATCTATCGAGAGGCATAAAATGGCTAAAAACAGTCTCAAAAGAATGAATTAAGGATAATTTTCATTCACTCCAAGCTTTTAGAACTCACGCGCCCGAAGAAGCATATATACTCTGCGGAACGCTATAACATGGTGTACGCATCGTTGCCGCAAAATCAACGGTAATCAAACTTCCTGAGCCTATGCCAGCTTCTGGCACAAAAAGGCATGTACTCATTCATGCGATATATTTATTTCTCTGAGGAAAGCTAAACCTAGTCGGACACTGATCAAGCTTAAATGAAGAATATATCAATCATCCATGATCCAAAACGTCATACAAAAACCTTTTCGAAGAACTATGTGTCAAAGATCGCCTCATTCAGGCTCACAAAACAACAACCGTAGGCACACGCATATCAAGGGAATACTTATGTGCTATCATATCAACTCCCTCCGCCCCACCAGAAACGGTTACTAGGTCATACTTTCACAAAAAGGCTGATAAATCACGCATAACATCTATACCATATAGAGAAGGGGTTCTTGGACCAACTATGCCCAGTTTTTTCTTATTCAAAAGCGACATATCTCACACAAAATACGAAATATACGGCTGCCCTCCAAACAAAACCCCTCAATCCAAGGGATATCACTCACAATCATATCCTCTGATACACGTAAAAATTGCATTTTCTTCCATCCAAGACATCATTTTTTGTGTAGCATCAGGCAATTTTTCTGGATTAGCACTCAAAAAAGGGATATCTTTAGCCTTTATGTTTTTAGACGTGCTATATAAAGCTCATCGAAGCTGTAGTGAAAGCATTTATAGAAATAACGCAAAACCATCTCCCAAATCACAATGACACCACATCCTATATACATAGACCCACTGATACAAGCCAAATCTCTATTGCTATAAACGAGTAAAAAGATGTATCTACACTTGACATATATACATAATACATTATAATTATGAAAGAAATCACAAAAACATAAATTTATCTGCCAATGACTATGATCACTAAGCGTATCCTCAAAACAATCGCTATCCTGTGCGTAGTACAGCTACAGACCACCCGATGATGGGAGTTCCCGCTGCAAGAAATTAGTCTACCACAATGCAAAATATACACATGGGCACAAATGCCAGACGAATGTAAGGCTCAATTGCCCATTTTGCGCCCCTCATCATATAATCTACAACGTTTACAGACAGCTGCTCGTCTTACTTACTCAATGTTACGATGAGCAAGCTACAATGATGGATGGAATACAGCTGCATGATGACATCCAGGCATTGATCTTCCTACTGCACAAGGGACTCCCGTCTACGCTATCGAGGATGGGGTTGTAATCAAGGCAGAATATACGCAATGATATGGGAATAATATAACTATAGAACACCGCGATGGAGACAAGAAAATATACTCATCATATAGCCATCTAGACTCAATACATATCCAGAAATGAGCTTCTGTACAAGAGTGACAACTTATCGGAACCGTAGGGAAAAGCTGAACAAGTATATGACCTTTTGGGAATCATCTCGATTTCCAAATTATTACATCAGATAAAATACAGTGACCGTATGGTTACGCTGACTGTCCTGAATGATATGAAAGAGCTGTAAATCAGTGAATATGTAGAGACAAGCTCAAGGCAACGCAAGTGGATCCTCTCGCATTCTTTGAACAAAAAAACGTAAGTAACGACACGACCTTTTCACAATTACAGCAAAAAATAGCTACCACAATAACACCAGCACCACTCAGAACAACAACAAGAATACCTGTTGTATCATCAAGTAGAGGTATACAAGGATTTTTTTCCACAACACTAGATGAAGAGCTTAACAAAAAAGTAGAAAATGAAAGCGGGACTAACGAAAATAATATTATCGATAATACAGAAAACAATACACAAGAATCATCTCCACTACTTTCAAAACCATTACTTGAACAAACACCAGAAATAGAAAGCACAAAAACAGAAAGCAAAGAACTCGAACATGCAGCTGCACCCAAAGAGCAGGTCGTCTGAGTTATTGCAGCGACCACAAATAACGAGAATCGAACAACCACTTACGATGGGAAATATCGCTTCCGTCTACAGGTAAGTACACCACATATCGACAGATGAGACACCAGTACTATAGAGTTGCTTATACAGGACAAGAACGGAAACAACGTACAAGGACTTCTAACCTCACCACTACAAGCGAAAGTAAACAACAACAGTATAGATGTATTCCCTAGTGCAATTTCATTTGTTCAAGATGGTAAAAAAGTACTCCGTATTACAGGAGAAAACGCAGGAAAAGCAACTGTATCAATTCTGTATGATCTACAAGAAATAGCGACAGCTTCACTGACTGTATCTAACTAGAAAGACTGTATCTAACTAGAAACATATCATAAGTATCACCACCCAATACGCATATTATCTAATATGTACTACAATTTCTTCTGATGTAATAGCTTTGGGAAGAATCAGTATAAGAACGTTCTCTATAGTTAATTCACTCCAAATTTTATCTATATTAACTGCACTCGGAATCTTGATAGATTGATGAAAATTACCCCAAAAACAACCCTCTATTAATGGCTTACTTGCATCCTTAGGCGTTGGTTTTTGTCTTTCTCATGTGATAGTAAGGGTATCTTCCGTCAACGCCACGTGTACAGAATCTTTACGCACCCCTCACAGGGGCATAACAATAATAAACTCCTGTCACGCATCATAC
>Ga0138256_10005712_pt1 | contig 13159 bp, 12 predicted proteins | sample KNB2016incub_MG_FD_105486 | JGI IMG/M metagenome (GOLD analysis project Ga0138256, IMG submission 105486) | Active sludge microbial communities from wastewater in Klosterneuburg, Austria - KNB2014incub_MG | ecosystem: Engineered > WWTP > Activated sludge > Unclassified | place: Austria...
AGGAGTAAAATACTCAGCAGATGCCGTATATCTGACAGGAATACTCAAGCTGAATGATAAGGACATCAACAGACTAATGTATAAGCTTGTCAATGCAAAACTCATTAAAAACTAAATTTCCTTATTTATCAGCTCAACCATATTACTGATGGACTTTTTAATACCCGTATCTGTCTCTGAACTTGCATCAAAATATCAGCTGAAAATCAAAGGTGACGCCAGTCTTACCGTTGTCGGTATCAATGAAATACATAAAGTCAGACCAGGAGATATCACTTTCGTTGATATTGAAAAGTACTATGCAAAATCACTTAATTCTGCAGCTACTTTTATCATCATCAATAAAGAAGTCGAATGCCCGAATGGTAAAGTACTGCTGATTACAGATGATCCTTTTGGGGTGTACAATCAGATAGTATGGGATCAGAGACCTATGAAATATATGACTTCTGATCGAGGTGAAAATTTTATCATGGGTGAAGAAAGTCACCTTGATCATGGTGTACATATTGGACATAATGTGACGATCGGAAAAAACTGTTACATACAGCCAGGAGTATTCATAGGGGATTTGACTATAATCGGAGACAATGTCACTATTCAGGCTGGAGCTTTGATAGGAACAGATGCATTTTATTTCAAAAAAATAAACAACCAATACCACAAATGGAGATCAGGAGGTCGTGTTGTCATTGGTAATGATGTGGAAATAGGTGCGGGCTGTACTATAAGCAGGGGTGTTTCAGGCGAAACAATCATAGGTGATGGCACAAAACTTGATTGTCAGATCCATATAGGCCACGGAGCTGTAATTGGCAACAATTGTCTGATAGCAGCACAAACCGGCATTGCAGGCAAGACAATCATAGGAAACAACTGTGTCTTATATGGACAAGTAGGTATTGCACAAAATCTGGTCATTGGTGACAATACCATTATTTCTGCTAAAAGCGGTGTATCAAAAGATCTGTCAGGAGGCAAAACCTATTTTGGAATACCCGCCAGTGAAGCCAGGGAGAAATATAAAGAATTGGCTACCTTAAGATTGTTGTCAGAAAATAAAAATAAAACGCAGCCTTAAATTTTCCATTTTATATTACATCCGGCTCCGGGATATTGCTTTTTTAAAGGTTCTTCCTGTCGAAGCAGAAGATTTAAAGCCAGACGAAGATCCTGACCGTTAAGTGGTTTGCCATTTCCTGGTCTGGATTCATCCAGTCTGCCTCTGTAGTACAATTTGTCATCTTCATCAAATACATAAATATCAGGTGTGCAGGCTGCTTCATAGGATTTTGCAGTTTTCTGTTCTTCATCGTACAGATAAGGAAAAGGATATTGTAGTACCTTTGCAACCAACTTCATTTTATCCGGAGAGTCGTCAGGATAATTAACTACATCATTACTGCTGATAGCAACAAATCCAATACCCAATGGCATAAACTCTCCCGCAATTCTCACAAGTTCTGCATTGACATGGATAACATATGGGCAATGATTGCACAAAAATAAAACCACAGTACCCTTAGTCCCTTTTATGTCATTAAATGATTTGACTTGTCCCGAAACTGTATCCGGAAGTTCAAAAAATGGTGCTTTTATGCCAAGGCCCGGCATTTTTGATTCAGTAAGAGCCATGTTATTATTTTTGGCAAATATAAAAAAAGCCTTTGGATTATAATATCCAAAGGCCGACTGTATGATACTTTATGGATTTTTATTTTTTCTCTTCCCCTGGGCCTGCTTGTGTTTCCACCTTTAATTTTAATACTATATCATCATTGATAAATTTATCACCCAATTCTTTAAAAATATTTTTTGACTTATAGGTGATACCCCAATCTGTCCTGTTGATTGTAAACGTACTACTCATAACTGTGATCGATCCTTCATTGAAAATAACATTTGCGGGTATAGACACTTCTTTGGTCTTATCAAGCAGAGTCAGATTTCCTTTAAAGAAGAAGTTTGAACCATCTTTAAATACGGAATCCTGAACAGATGTAATTTCAAACTTACCTGTTGGATATTTGGTAGTATTAAAAAAGTCCTGAGCACTTTCAGTTTCTGTTCCCTTTAAGTGGGCTTCCAGGTTAGCCTTTTCTTCCCCTGTAAGATCAGCAACTTGAATAGAACTCATATCAATAATAAAATTTCCGGATGTTATTTTTCCATTGGAAGCATATAAACTACCCTCGGATAGAGTGATGGTACCGTTGTGGGTCCCATTTGGTTTTGAAGCTTCCCAATAAATTCTTGCAAAATCAGGTCCTACTTTATATTCTTTACCTTCTGTGGATGCTACATCTCCTATGACTTCCGCAGGTTTTTCCTTGCATGAATGAATAGAAAATAGCAAAGTAAAAAGAAAAGCGGCTTTAAATAAATTTTTCATTCTGAATGTTTTGATTAATTTTATATTTGTTTTAACAAATGAATATCCCATATATTCAACCATAATAACGAATAAATAAAATATTATGTTTTTCATAAATGTCAAATAATTCACAATAATTAGTTAATAGTATTGATTTCGTCGTAAATAAAAGATTTAATATGTTCAATACTATTAATAATTTTTACATTGACAGGTAAGTCAAGTTGTTGACTTGCTGTTTGAAAGCCTGAAATAATTATAGTTGAGTCTTGTGAATTTCTGGCCAATTCATTGAGGTAAGGCTGAAGCGGAGTCTCTGAAAAGCTGTCGTTAAAGATTGTAAATATATATTTTGCTTTAAAAATATTTTTCCCTTCCAGGACATCAATCAGTGAAATACCAATTCCCAGATTTATGACTTTAGCCCCGTTTTTAGCCAAAATGTACTGCAGAAACAATAAACTAAGTTCGTGAGATTCATTTTCTGCGAGATAAATCAAACATCTGAAACCCTGAATGCCTTCAGTTTTATTGAGTTTGTCTATTTCTACTATTGTTTTTCTTCTAATAATATTGCTTACAAAATTTTCATGTACACCTTTGACAGAACCTGCTATCCACATTATACTTAACTTGTCAAGCAGCGGATAAACTATGTCATTCATAGTATTTTCAAAACCTTTTGAAGAAATCTGATGATCTAGAATTATGTTGAATTTTGTTTCATCAAGCTCAAACATAGATAACATTAAAGCATCCAGCTGGTCTTCAAAAACTAAACCAACTTCTGTCAATTCCGCCACTTTTTGTCTGATTTCATCATTGGGCATTCCCGCAATTTTTGAAATCTTATACCCTTTTCTGTTCAGAAGTGTAATATTCAGAATTTTCTGAAGATCACAATCCATATAGAATCTGATATTGGTTTCAGTTCTGTTGGGCTTTATTATACCATATCGCTTTTCCCAAATCCTGAGTGTATGTGCCTTGACGCCTGACAAATTTTCCAGATCCTTGATTGAGTAAGCGACCATGTATAATATCAGAATTTAAAGAAAATTACTAAGTGTTTTAGCAACAACATTTCCAATAAAAGGTTTAAACCTGATTATTGTTTATATTGGCTTTACTTTCATTTAATGTTGTATTTTTGACAAAATATTTTTAATCAAATGATGCTGAAAAAATTTATTCGTTTTTCGGGAGTATTTTTGCTTTGTCTATCCTGTATACATTCAGGATCAGCTCAAAGTTACTGGTTTGGAGCCAAAGCAGGAGCAGCCATGAATTTTCAGAGTTGGGGTGATGGCAGTTTTGGAGGTAGTATCAACAGAGATCCTCTTTTTTCGTTAAACGGTGACTTGTTTCTGGAGTCTTATGATGAAAATAACAAAGGTTCCCTTTATGCACAGCTTGGCTTCCATACAAGGGGAAGTTCATTAAGATTTTTCAGCTTTAATAATACGTTTTCCAATCAGCAGGGTTTTAAGTTTAGAAATATTGTATTTGAACTGGGGGCTAAAAAATCGCTTAATACAGGTAAAGAGTTGGACCCTTACTTTTTACTGGGTATCCGCGGCGAGTATACAGTAAGCACAAATCTGGATGAGTACAATAATTTTGGAAGCCTGTATTATCCTATCAACGAATTTGTCAGAAAATTTAACTACGGAGTAACTGCGGGCGGTGGTTTTGAAATGAAAATGTCAGATCTAAGTAATGTTTTTATTGAATTTTCCCTGCAGCCTGATTTATCTTTTCAATATGAACAACAACCATTGTTTAATATTATCGACCCGTGGACAAGCCAACCTGTCAATCTTGGACTTCGTCAGGTCAGAAATCTATCTATTGAATTGAAAGCAGGAATAAAATTCCTCAGAAAAGTAGAATATATTGATTAATTATAAAAATTTCCAGGGTATGAAAAATATCATTATCGTCTCTATTTATTTATTTTGTTTATTTAGTTTGTCAGCTCAAACTATCATTACAAATGCTACTTTCCCAAAAGTAGGAGATACTTTGAAAACTGTTGTTAATTCTAATTTTAGCGGAAATCTGGAGATAGGTACCACAGGAGGTCCAAAGAACTGGGATTTCAGTACATTTACTTCAGGAGTAAAACAACAGGAGATATATCTTAATCCTGTCTCAGGAAATGATGCTTCTGCATTTCCTGATGCCAATCTTATGATACTGTCAAATGGTCAGGAAATATATATAAAATCATCTGCCACAAAATTGGAAGGACTTGGGTTTGGTGGAGCAAATCAGTTTTTTGATGCGCCTATTGTAATAAAATATAATAAAATACCTGTGTTGAAGACAGCTCCTCTCGAATTTATCAACAGTAATTCAACTTTAGGAGAATTCAGAATTGATCTCAGTGCAAGCATCATTCCGGAAACATTATTAACCAACTTTCCACTCAAACCGGATAGTATCAGGATTCAATTTTCTAATTCAGTCAAAGGTTTGACCGACGCATACGGTAGTCTGAAACTTCAGGGACAGACTTTCGATGTATTACGTGAAAAAGTGGAAAATATTTCTCAGACGCAATTATTTGTTAAAATCCTTGGTATTTGGATAGACCCAATTCCCCTTTTGGGTGGGAATATTCCAGGTGGATTTGGGGACTTTCTGGGACAAGATACCACGATAACCTATAATTTTCTCAGCAATGCAAAAAAAGAGATTTTGGTTTCTATTGATTACAATACAAGTAATGAATTACAATCCGTTACTTTTGCAGACCTCGGTGGTGTAATAACATCGACTAAACAAAGTCCTGATGAACCATTTACCATTTATCCTAACCCGGCTTCAGATATATTAAAATTCAAATCATCAGACCTGAAGGAAGGAAAGTATTTTATCACCATTTCTGATATCAATGGCAAAGTGGTCTATTTTGAAAAGGCCATGTTGAGTCAAGGCGAAAATAAACAAATCAATACCTCATTTTTACCTGACGGACATTATGTACTATCATTGAGAAACCAATTCAATACCTATTTTAAATCCGCAAAATTTATAATCAGGAAATGAATGAAATCAGTATAAAAAAAAGGTTTGATCTGGAAAATAAAGTGGCTATCATTACCGGCGGCAGCAGGGGTATAGGTGAGAGTATTGCCAGAGGTCTGGCTGAATTTGGAGCAAAGGTAGTCATCACAGGCCGAACACAAGAAAGTATAGATGAGGTAGCTCACAATTTTAGTAAAGAAGGATTTGATATTCTTCCGCTGACGTGTCATGTAGGAGACGAAAATCAGTTAAAATCCTTAGTCGAAAAAACCCATAATCATTTTGGTGGTGTAGATGTACTTGTCAACAATGCGGCTACCAATCCTGTCTATGCACCTATAGAAGACATGACGGGCGAACTTTTTGATAAGATGATGTCAATAAATGTCAAAGCAGCATTCACACTATCCAATCTTTGCATTCCAAATATGAAACTCAGAGGTGGAGGATCAATCATTCATATCAGCTCTGTAGAAGGTTTCAGACCCAGTCCGGGATTAAGTTTATACAGTATCAATAAAGCAGCTCTGATAATGCTGGCCAAAACACAGGCAAAGGAATGGGGAGTATATAATATAAGATCCAATGTCATCTGTCCCGGTCTGGTAAAAACAAAATTCAGCTCAGCACTGTGGAATAATAAAGAAATTCTGGATCACTGGAATGAAAAAATACCCCTTCACAGAATTGCTCATCCGGATGAGATCGCAGGATTGGCAGTATTTCTTGCTTCAGCAGCATCGTCATACTGTACTGGTACTGAATTTACAGCTGATGGTGGATATTTGATTTCGTAATAAATCATATACCAGAGTCTTTTTGATAGTACTTTATTGTATAAAATTAAGGCTGTAAAAGTTACCTTTTAAAGTCGTTCTATTTGTTCCTGTGCAAAACAATATTTATGTTTTACTAACATCCGGATATATTATTATCGGATTTTAACTAAGTTTGTATTACAAAAAAGAAACATACAGATGTTCAGATATACCATACAAGTGATACTTCTATTTACTTCACCATATTTATATGCCCAAATACAGAAACCTGCTTTTCTAACCGATCATAACAAGATTTGGGTTGATTCTGTATTTAACAGTTTGTCATTGGAAGAAAAAATAGGCCAGTTGCTTATGCCTAGAGGAAATTATTCAGGAAAGCCTCACGATATGGATACGTTAAAAAAATGGGTCAGCGACTATAAAATAGGAGGTATTGTTTTCTTTGCTTCAAATCCTACCACCCAGGCTGCCCTAACCAACGAACTTCAAGGTATGTCCAAAACTCCACTGTTTATTGGACAGGATTTTGAGTGGGGAGTAGGCATGAGACTTGACAGTACAGATAGATTTCCTTATGCTGTTACACTCGGTGCTGTTGTCGGAAATGACACCTTGATAGAAGCCATGGGAGCTGAAGTAGCACGACAATGTAAACGGATAGGTGTTCATATCAACTATGCTCCGGTTGTAGATGTCAATAATAATCCTGACAATCCGGTCATCAACTTCAGATCTTTCGGTTCAGACAGAGACATGGTAACCGCAAAAGGACTTGCATATATGAAAGGTATGCAAAGCCAAAAACTATTTTGTACTGCCAAACATTTTCCGGGACATGGCGATACCGATGTTGATTCCCATCATGATCTTCCCATCATATTACATAATAAAAACAGATTGTTTGATATCGAGCTATACCCGTTTAAAAGGCTAATAGACAGTGGACTTTCAGGAATCATGACAGCTCACCTTGAAATACCGTCTTTGGAACCTGTAAAAGGACTTGCATCTACCTTCTCACCAAATATTATTTTTAAACTGCTAAGAGATGAACTTAAATTTCAGGGGCTTATATTCACTGACGCTATGGAGATGCAGGGAGCAGTCAAAAATTATCCCAAAGGAGAGGCAATGGTAAGAGCTCTCCTTGCCGGTAATGATATTCTGGAGACCTTCATGGATGTGGCTGGAGCTGTATCTGCCATAAAAGAAGCAGTGTATCAAGGCAGAATTTCTATGGATATGATCGATTATAAGGTTAGAAAAATTCTAATGGCCAAATCCTGGGTAGGTTTAGACCAATACGCACCTGTCAGTATGATAAACCTTGTTGAAGATCTGAATAGTATAACTTCTGATATTCTCAATTATAAACTAAATGAAAAAAGTATCACCTGCCTGAAAAATGAAAATGATCTTTTACCTGTCAAAGATCTGACAAAAAAAATGGCTGTATTATCTATAGAGTCAGAAGAAGTATCCGATTTTTACAGGATGATAAATAATTACTTACAAACAGACTATTTTTACCTACCCAAAAATGCGGGTGATTCTCTCATATCAGCAACCTTTTCAGCACTGGCAAATTACGATATTATATTGGCTTCTGTCCACCTTATTAATATTCGTGCCAGTAATAAATATGGACTCACACCTGTCAATACAAAACTGCTTGCATACCTGGCCCAAAAAGAAAATGTTATCCTTTGTATTTTGGGAAATCCATTTATCTTGAGTAAAATACCCGAACTGGCTCAATGCAAATCGCTGGTCATGGCCTATCAACAATCAAAATACACTGAAAATGCTACTGCACAGGTTGTTTTAGGAGCACTTGCCGCATCAGGAAAATTGCCTGTTGAAATTAATGCAGATTTCAGGTTTGGGATGAATGTTACATGGGAAAAGATGGATAGGCTCACCTATGGCATACCGGAGTTAGTGGGAATAGACAGATATGTATTAAATAATGGTATAGACTCTTTGGTACGACTCGGTTTGAAAGAAGATGCTTTTCCCGGCGCAGTAGTTCAGATTGCAAAAGACGGCAAAGTCATCTTTTCAAAAGCTTATTGTTTCCATACTTATGAAGATACTGAAGCGGCAAGAAATATAGATATTTTTACAGATCAGAATCAATATAGTTTCATAGATGATGCCATGGATAATCCTTTCTCTTTGTCCACGACATTAATGCCCGCGAGACTAAAAACCGATCAAAAAGGAAAAGTAATGATGACTGATATTTATGATTTGGCTTCAGTCACAAAGATAAGTACTTCTACTTTGGCAGTGATGCAGCTGATGAGTGAAGGAAAATTTTCATTGGATGGCAGACTTGGAGATTATTATCCCTTGTTTAAAGATACAGATAAAGCAAATCTTGTCATGAAGGACCTGCTCACCCATAGAGCCGGGCTGAAATCCTGGATTCCGTTCTGGAAAGATGCAGTCGATACGATTGCTACGATGCAAAAAGCAATATCTATGTACCCTCATCTCGAACAGGAATGCATTGTAATCATTAAAAAACCAGGATTTTTCAAAAGACTTTTTGGCAAAAAACCAAGCAAATCTATACTATATCTGGAGTCGCTAAAAGCAAAAGACTCGTTATGGACTAAAATGCTGACACCTGAAACAAGGATATGGAAACCCAATATTTTTTCTGATGAAAAAACCAATGATTTTAATGTTCGGGTAAATAAAAATATGTACATGAATCGCCACTATAAAAGGACGATTTTTAATCAAATAGCTACCTCTCCACTGAACACTACTCAAGGATATGTCTATAGTGACTTACATTATTATCTGTATCCTGAGATGATTAAAAAAATTACCGGACAGAATTTTGAAAGTTATCTTGGGAAAACCTACCATAGTTTAGGGGCATCATCTCTTACCTATAATCCAGCAGAAAAATTTATGCTGGAAAAGATAGTACCCACCGAATATGACAGCTTATTCAGACAAGATCTCCTACATGGATTTGTCCATGATGAAGGGGCTGCCATGCTCGGTGGTGTCTCAGGGCATGCCGGATTGTTTGGTAATGCCAATGACCTTACCATTTTGATGCAGATGTATCTGCAAAAAGGAAGTTATGGTGGAATACAATATATAAAACCGGAGGTGATAGATTATTGCACATCCTATCAGTTCCCGAATGAAAAAAACAGAAGAGGCATCGGATTTGACAAAAAAGACTTTGACCCAGCTGTAAAAAACGGACCTTCACTGGCATCGGAGTTGAGTTATGGACATTCGGGCTTTACAGGAACTTATACATGGGTAGACCCAAAATATAATTTAGTATATGTTTTCCTATCCAACAGAGTTTATCCCAGCAGAAATAATATTAAAATAAATAAACTGAATATAAGAACTGAAATAGGCAACCAGATTATTAATAGTATTCAGATCGGAATCAAAAAAAAATAACAACAGCAATAACAAAAAAAGTATGTTGATAAAATCGGTAAAAGGTATTTCACCTGTGATAGGAAATGACTGTTATATAGCTGAAAATGCAACCATCGTAGGAGATGTGACCATGGGGGACCAATGCAGCGTATGGTTTAATGCTGTTATAAGAGGAGATGTAAACTATATCAAGATGGGGCACAAAGTAAATGTTCAGGATGGGGCTGTTATACATTGTACTTTTCAGAAATATCCCACCAACATAGGAAATAATGTATCTATAGGTCATAATGCTATAGTACACGGCTGCACCATTCATGACAATGTGCTGATAGGCATGGGAGCTATTGTTATGGATAATTGTGTAGTAGAAAGCAATTCAATTATTGCGGCAGGAGCAGTTGTTACACAGAATACGCATGTGGAAGGTAGAACCATTTATGCAGGTGTACCTGCAAAAAAAGTAAAGGATATAAATAATGACCAGATTTCAGGTGAAATAAACCGCATTGCAGACAATTATGTAATGTATTCCGGATGGTTTAAGGAGTAAAAAAGAATTAAACAGGACTGATATCGATGCGCTGAAAATTGTCTTTCATTTTCATATACGAAGGCATCACATCGGAAATAATATGCGACAATGCATTGATCAATCTAAGTTTAGTAGTAAATTTATGGTAAATAATACTTACTTCTCTGACTGGCGTAGGCTCAAAAAAAGGAATCACCCTTTGTTTTCTTTCCGGCGAAAGATTCCATGTTGCCAATTCGGGAAGGATTGTCATTCCACCACTTGCTTCAGTTATATTTATGAGTGATTCTATACTGCCGGCATTATATTTTAGATTGGTATTTTCTAGATTTCTTAATTCACACAACTTCATCATCTGATTTCGCATACAATGTCCCTCTTCAAGCAGCCATAAATGCCTGAAATCGATATCTTCTGGAAGTATATATGATTTATCAATTTTATCATGCGAAAAAACAAAAAATTCTTCATAAAATAATGCCTGGGTTATCATAGATTTTTCATCAATCGGTGTGACCAGTAAACCGGCATCTATTTCTGAATTTTTTAGTTTATGTATGATGGATTTTGTGGTTTCTTCTTCTATAATGAGTTCAATATCCGGATAACTAACTGCAAATTTCTGGACAAAACGATGGATAATATAGGGAGCTAAGGTGGGTATGATACTAAGCTTTAAAGTCCCGTTGAGCTTATTATGATGTAATTCGGAAGCCAATTGTTCCATTATTGAAAACTCTTCCAGGACTTTTATAGCTTGTGTTGCTATCAGTTCACCCTTTTCAGTGAGAGAAATAGGATTACTCTTTCTGTCTATAAGAATCAGATTAAGGTCTTCTTCCATTTTTCTTATTGCCATACTTAGTGCAGGCTGAGATACATTGCACTGCTCTGCGGCAGCACTATAATTTTTTGTAGAAGCCAAAGCCAGAAAATATTTCAGCTGTGCAAATTGTACATTCATAAGAAAATCTTATACTTGCATAAATTTAAAATATTTTTCTTATAATTACTGTAGTTTACTTTTGTATTATAAAATAATTTATTTATTTAAGGTATAATATCGAAATGTTTGAAAAGCCCGGCTTAAAAGAAAGACGGGCTTTTTTTATAATCTTAATTACATTTTATGGATACTGGTGCAAATGTTTATTGCTTCATCAATAGCGTTTTGATCCTGATCTAAAAATGTGATCAATACAAAGAAATTTGTATCAGACCCCGGATCAATTAATCCCATGATAAAAATCTTGGCTCCGTCTTTTGCTCCTTCTGCATATCCGCCTTGAAAACCATTAAATTCTATTACGTTCACATCATCTATTCTTCCCAGATCAAGAGATGATGCAATAGCTAATGTATATGCAGCAATGTCTTCATGATCTACATCGGCATTCTTAAAGGGAAGGATAGCCATATTCATGCCGTCGCCCACAGCGGAAAATTCGCTGGCATCATTGACTTCTTCCTTAAAGTCATCAGCAAGTGTAAAAGACAAGCCAAACTCAGACCATGTATAATTTTGCTGAGAAGATAGGTTTTGCACAAATGCCACCATTGCAAATAAAAGAAAAAATTGTTTCATTGTTTGTTTGTTTTAAAATGATTATTAACAAAAATACTAAATTATTTAAGCTTTTTTATGCTTTTACATATATTGATAGCTTCTTCCGAAGCATTTTCGTCCTGATCAAGAAAAGTAATTATAATAAAGAAATTTGTATCAGAATTGGGATCTATCAGACCCATTATAAATATTTTGGCGCCATCAAGTGCTCCTTCTGCATAGCCTCCTTTAAACCCGTTTATATCAATTACGCTGACATCATCTATACGCTGCAACTTCAATGAAGCTGCAATGGACATGGTATAACCTGTTATATCATTATCGTCAATCGTCTCATCTTTAAAAGGTATGATTGACAGATCCATGCCGTCACCTTCCGCTGAAAACTCATCGATATTATTTACGGTCTCTTTAAAATCATCTGCAAGTGTAAACGAGATTCCATATTCCGTCCATGTGTAATTTTGTTGTGCGATGGAACTGTTTACCAAAATAAATACTGAAATAAATAAAATTAAACTGTTTTTCATGTTTTGTTTTTAAAAGGATTTACAAAAAAAAATTACTAAAAGATGACGAATATGGATATTATAAGTTACAATCTAAAACCGTTTAACAAAGATATAACTATGTTTTAAGTTAATGGTAACTTATACATATATTCTTTGCTTCTGTAAAAAAATGAAGCGCTTCAGTACCGCCTTCTCTCCCAACTCCACTGTTTTTTACCCCACCAAATGGTGTTCTCAGATCCCGCACCAGCCAACAATTGATCCATATAATTCCATTTTCGAGTTTTTCAGCCATAGTGTGCGCCCTGGTAATGTTTTCGGTCCATAATGTAGCTGCAAGACCATACATGGTACTGTTTGCAAGTGTAATTACCTCTCCTTCATTATCAAAAGGAGCAATGGTGACGACCGGGCCAAATATTTCTTCCTGATTGGTTCTGCAATTCGGTGGCAAACCTTCTATGACAGTGGGTTTAACAAACCACCCTTGAGCACACCTGCCGGGTAAGATGGTTCTGGATCCACCTGTTAATATTTCTCCTCCTTCTTCTACGGCAAGTTCCATATACGACAATATCTTATTCATATGGGCTTCAGAAACTATGGCTCCCATTTTTGTATCTTTTTCATCAGGGTCACCTATTTTCAATTCAGATACTTTTCTTACAAAATCATATTTAAACTTTTCGTATAGTGGCCTTTCGATATAAATTCTTGATCCACACAGGCATATTTGACCCTGATTGGTAAAAGATGATCTTACTGTTGTATGAAGCATTTTTTCATAATCGCAATCTGCGAAGATGATAGTAGGATTTTTTCCTCCCAGCTCCAATGACAGTTTTTTGAACAAAGGAGCAGCAACAGATGCTATTTTCCTGCCTGTGGCTGTTCCTCCGGTAAATGATATTGCTTTTACATCCGGATGGA
>Ga0138256_10005714_pt1 | contig 13158 bp, 12 predicted proteins | sample KNB2016incub_MG_FD_105486 | JGI IMG/M metagenome (GOLD analysis project Ga0138256, IMG submission 105486) | Active sludge microbial communities from wastewater in Klosterneuburg, Austria - KNB2014incub_MG | ecosystem: Engineered > WWTP > Activated sludge > Unclassified | place: Austria...
CAGTTGTAAGAAACTCAGCAGGTAAATACACAATTACTTTGCAAGATCCTTACTACAAGTTCCTAGGATGCACTTGCACATTGATTGGGACCGGCGGCGCTGTTGCTGCTCCTCAGTTCTTTGTTGTGTCACAAGCGGTTTCTACTGCTGCAACACCAACGGTTGTTGTTCAGTTTGAAAATGATGGTGGTACTGCTACAGATCCTGACAGTGGTGAAGAGTTTATCTTGCACATCACTGTTGGCAATAGCTCAGCTTACTAAGGGAGTCCAAGATGATTATACCTGATAACAAAAAGACGGTTTCAATCATCTTATCAAAAATGAAGCCTGGCGGTGGTGAAAGCCGTCAGGAAGTTAAGCCAGAGCAGGCCATTGATGATAAAGATGAGACTCTAAAAGCAATTGCCGAAGAGATGCTAAAAGCGTTTGAAGACAAATCAGCAATGGATTTGGTTTCAGCACTTAAAGCATTTTGGAATCAAATTCAAATTTCGGATGAAGAACAAGACGAACAACCAGAAGCTGAATAAGGGGTGAACCATGGCAACAACCATGACACTATTAGCTCTTAGAACAGCTGTGAGACAAAGATCAGATATGGTAAACGATCAGTTCATTAGCGATAGTGAGCTGACTTCGTATATTAATCAGAGCTACTTTGAGCTGTACGATATATTAGTGCAAAAGTATGGAGACAATTACTATGTCGCTAATCCTTACTCAATTTCTACCGATGGAAGTAATCAGCTTTATTCTCTCCCTACTGATTTTTACAAGCTGCTTGGGGTTGATCTTGCACTTAGCAACACGGCTGACAGTTATGTCACCATCCGACCATTTAATTTTACTGATCGGAATCGTTATGCTATCCCTAATTTTCAGTCATTTTATGGTGTAACCAACATGCGCTATCGCTTAAACGGTGATAAACTTTGGCTAACTCCAACTCCTGCCGGTGGTCAAACCATCAAGGTGTGGTATGTGCCAAGGCTAACAACTCTCTCTGCTGATGGTGATACTGTTGACGGCATCTCTGGATGGACTGAGTACATCATCGTTGATGCGTGTATTAAGGCATTAGCTAAACAAGAGAGTGACGTGACAGTGTTTGCTTTGCAGAAAGCAGAGCTGATTAAGCGTATTGAGAGTGCTGCTGAGAATAGAGATGCTGGTAATCCTGCTACTGTGGGAGACACTCAGTTCTCTGACATTTGGTCATCAGGCTCAGGCTCTGGTTACGGCTACGGAGCATTTTAATGAGAAGCTTTAGTAAGATCCAAACAGCTGATCGAATTATTGGTCAGCTACAGGATAACATTTCTAATGCTCTCACTCCGATTTTAAAGAACCCTCAAGTAGACGGTTATATCTTGAGTAAGGTGACGTTAGTATCTGGTAGTAATTCAATTAATCATGGGCTCGATAGAGAGTTGCAAGGCTGGTTCATTGTTAGACAAAGGGCCAGTGCTTCGATCTATGATGCTCAAGATAGTAACGCAACACCTGCAAAAACTCTTATACTTACTTCAAGTGCCGGTGTTGTCGTTGATATCTATGTATTTTGAGGTGATCAATGGCTTTAGAGAAGCAACCAATATCCATTTCATTCGACAATGGTATCGATACTAAGCGAGACCCTAAGCAGATTGCTTTAGGTAAGCTGTTAATGCTCAAGAATGGATTCTTTAAGGCGATTAATAAGATTCAAAAGCGCTATGGCTTTGACAGGCTTGCGCAGTCAGGTGAGTTAACTGCTGGTAACATGCTTGCTCCATATGCCAATGAGCTGGTGGGCTGTGATGGTGCCAATGTCTATTCATACTCTGCAAGCGAAGCTAAGATGGATCTTAAAGGCAGCAAGGTTGCTGTCGGTGTTGCTAATCAAAGCATCGTTGCTAATAACTACAACCAGACAGAAGCTGATAGTGCTATTAATGGAAACATTCAGTGCTTTGTATATGGTGACTCATCAACGAGTGCTGCAAAATATACACTACTAGATTCTAGCACAGGTCAAAAGATAGTGGACAACGTCGATGTGTCTACTACTGCGTACTATGCCAAGGTAAAAGCTATTGGCTCATACTTTGTGATCGTTTACATCGACTACTCAGACAATAAGATTAAGTACAAAGCCATCAATACAGCAACTCCGACGGTCCTTGGCTCAGCAGTTGATATTGCAACAGACATTACATCTTATTGGGTGTTTGATATCACGGTCCTTGGCACTAGCATTTACCTTGCTTATGACTCTACCACTGGTGTGGGGCTATACTCTCTCTCAAGTGCTCTGGCTTTATCTGCTAAGGTTACTGCGACAGCTCAGGATGCTAATTACGGCATAGCTATTTATACAGACTCAGTCCTTAATGAAGTGTGGGTTAACTATGTTAGATCAACACTTGGGATTAGATACTTCGTTTATAACTCAGCTCTTTCTGTTCAGGTGCTTGCACCTACCAGCATTGAGACAGTGGCAGATAACTTTACTAATATTACAGGCTACGCATCCAATGGTACAGGATATGGCCTTTGGACTGGTGTTGCGCAGACTAATTTAACTTATGACCCTAATACTCTAGAGACTAGCTACGTCCGCAAGATGACATTGACCAGAACTGGTACAGTAGGAACACCGTCTTATCTAAACCGTGGCGTATTCTTGTGTGGTAAGCCCTTTTCCTATGGCTCTGACACTTACTTCCTAGTTGGTAGATACTCATCAGAACAACCAACATACTTTCTAATCAATAGCTCAGGCCTTGTTGTGGCAAAAGCTACGCAAGACAACTCTAATCCTTACCCAATGAGTGGTCGTCACTTAACTGAAGTAAACACGGTATCAAGTGGCGTGTTTATGATCGCTGGTGCGTATAAAGAGAACCTTAACGTCATCTCTGGTGTGCTTTATGCTCAATCATCTATTCAGTCGATGACCTTTACTTTTGGACAAGCGTTAGTGAATCAATCGATTGCTAACAACTTGCATATCTCTGGTGGGATCTTATCGATGTATGATGGTTCAAGCATTGTTGAGCATGGTTTCCATCAGTATCCAGAGAATGTTTATGTAGGACCTCAGGCCGGGGGCTCTTTAGAGGTTGATTCTTCTTACTCATACAAGGTGTGTTATGAGTGGACTGATAACCAAGGGCAGATACATAGATCAGCACCTAGTACTGGCAACAGTAAGACAATATCTAGAACTGTTGTATTGCCAATTGCTGTATCAACGGCCGGCTCAGATACTCTAGCAACAACCTACAATCCATCATCGTACAATATAGCTATTGGGATGGCGATTGCTGGGACTAATATTCCTGCCAACACTTATATTGTTGGCCTTGATACTGCTGCAATTAAAATGTCAGCTAATGCTACTGGCTCAGGATCTACTACTCCGACCGTCACGAGAAACATAACAAGTAAATCTAGCACTACAGCGGGCTATCCATATGTTTCACTTGATACCATTCCATATATGCAGTTTTACGCTGTTGAGACAGCTCCTCAGTCTACTTCAATACTAGTAGATCCTGACTTTGCTCAGATATTCAGACACGACATGGAGCTTTATAACTTAAGCAACGGAACATCTATTCAAGTCGCAGCTGCCTACACTGGTTTTACATATAGTGCGGGCGGCATGGCGCTTATACCAACAACCTCAGGGGTAGCGATTGCCTCAGCTCCATATATTTTAATTAACAGGATCTATGCGACTTTCACGGCGGGCTCTGCGACATTTACAATAGACGCTGCCGATCTTGAAAGAATTGGTGCGGGTAATTGTAATATTAGAGTGGGCTCAACAGTTCATGCTATATCAAGCATTGTTGGCACAACGGTAACCGTAAGCCCTAACCTCGCTTCAACGACGAATAACGCTATTGTATACTTTCCGGGATCTTTCGCGCTAAAAGTAGGACAGAAAGTGACGAACTCTGGCTTCACTGGCACACCTAAAGTTATTTCAGCACCAAGGTCATACTCTTTCGGTGGTCCATACTGGTACGCAACACTAGATGCTAATGCGACAAGTGCTGTTGCCGCTCAACCAGTAACTGTAAGCAATGTTGGAGCAGGCTTTCTAGCACTGCCTACCCTAAGACTAACGCAAAAATCAAATGTCAGATGTGTGATCTACAGAACGGAAGCCGGTGGGTCTCGTTACTACCAGGTAACATCAGTAATACTTCCTTTGCTAAACGTTACTACCAATGATTTTGCTTACTGGTTTGATACTACTCCCGACTCAACTTTGGTCGGCAATAACTTGCTTTATACCGATGGCGGGGTTCTAGAAAACGATCCATTACCAGCAAGTAACATCATGACTTCTTATAAGAACAGGATTGTCGCTATACCAAGCGAGCATCCGCAAACATGGTGGTACTCTAAACAGGTTACAGCAGGCGGTGTGGTTGAGTTCAGTGCGTCTTTTGTTAAGAACATAGATCAACGAGACGGAGCCATTACAGGCTTAGGAGTGATTGATGAAAAGCTCTTATTGTTCAAGGCGAATACTGTTTTCTGTGTGGTTGGTGATGGGCCTAGCCCTTCTGGCTTTAATGATGATTTTATCGACGCCCAACTGGTCACTACAGATGTAGGGTGCACGAACCATAAATCAATCGTTAGAACCCCTGATGGATTAATGTTTCAATCAGCTAAAGGTATCTACCTTATGGATAGGTCTTTATCTGTTAAATACATTGGTGATGATGTTGAGGCCTACAACTCATATGCTGTCACCTCATCAAAGCTTATCACGTCTTTAAACCAGGTTAGATTCACTCTGAGCAGTGGTGTTGTGCTTGTTTATGATTACTTCGTAGACCAATGGTCAGTCTTTGACTCAATCACAGCAGTTGACTCATGTGAGTTCGGCGGGCAATTCACTTGGCTTAAAGCAAATGGCAAGATCTATAAAGAGAACCCAAGTCTATTTACAGATGATGGTGCTTTTGTTCAGATGTATATCCAAACAGGATGGATACAGATGGCAGGCATCCAAGGCTTTCAGCGAATATATAAAGCAATGGTTGTTGGTGATTACAAGTCACCTCACACATTAAACTGTGAGTTAGCCTATGACTTTGTATCTACTGCTGCTCAGACTATTACGGTGCCTGTTGCAAGTGCGCCAAGTGGTGTGCCTTATCAGTACAGACTCTTTCCATCTCGTCAAAAGTGTGAAGCAATACAGTTTACTTTTTATGATACTCAGTCACCTGCTTATGGTGAGGGATTAAGCTTGTCAGCTTTGAGTTTTGAAGTTGGAATCAAGCGTGGACTAAACAAGGTATCGGAGAGCCAGTCATATGGTTAGAGCATACACAGCAGATGATTATAAGTTTGTGGTTGAATGGATGGAGTCACGCGCTCTTGATCCATTACCTAAGGATTTAATTCCAGAGATTGGCGGGATTGTTGACGGTATTGCAGTTGGGTTTATCTATAAGACAGACTCAAAGATGGCATACATGGAGCATTATATCTCTAATCCATTCGCTGAGAGGCATTCTAGGAAACAGGCTATGCAGATGGTTACTGCTTATTTGATTAAGCAGGCAAGAGATGCAGGGTTTAGGTATTTATATGCAAGTAGTGACAAGACGACTATTTGCACTTTAGCAAAAGAGAACGGTTTTAAATATATTGGTAATCAATTAGCCTTTTTGAAGGAGCTTATATGAGCAGTGTAACAAGTGTAATAGGTAGTGGCGGTGGTGCTTTGGGCAATTTGATCGGCGGGGTTGCTGGTGGTATTACTGGTGGTGTTGTTGATGCCGGGGGGTTAAATAACCAATATCAAGGAATGTTGACGGCTGAACAAAAGCAAAAGCTAGTTGAGGCATTAATGCAGCAACAGCAAAACCTTGGTAATGTTAATAACAATCAAAACCAATTAGCTCAGGTGCTTCAAGCTCAGCAAAGAGGCCAGGGGCCTAGTGTTGCTAACTTACAGCTAAAAGAGGCGATGGATAAGAATGCGGCGATGGGTGCTGGGCAAGTGGCTTCGCAAAAAGGTATCAATACAGGTCTTGCTCAGAGATTGATAAATCAAAACACATCTAACATTCAACAATCTACAGGTGGTCAAGGGGCAATGCTAAGAGCGCAAGAGCAACAACAAGCTACTGCAAACCTTGGTAACCTTTATAATCAAATGGGTGCTCAAGGTATTGATAACCAAAGATCATTGGCAGGTGTTATTAATCCATCTCAACAGGTTGAGGCTGATACCTCTAGGCAAAATGCTGCTCAAAGGTCTCAAATTGCAGGTGGCCTTATTAATGCTGGTGGTGGGGCTTTATCTGCTGGGGCAAAGGGTGGTGCTGCAGGAGCAGCTCACGGCGCTTTGATTGGTGGTCAGGCTATACATCCAGGTGACAACAAGAAGAATGACATAGTTCCTGCGATGCTCTCTCCTGGTGAGATTGTAATCCCTAGAAGCAAGGCTGGTAGCCCTGATAAAGCTAAAGAGTTTGTTGCGGCATTGTTATCAGAGAAGAGAAAGAAAGAATCGTCTTACAGTGATGTTTTGAAAGCTAAGAAGAGAGGTTAATGTGTACCAATATATATCAGATGATGAGCACTCATATACTCTCAAAGGTAAAGACGGCAAAGAGTTTAAGGTAGCTAAGCAGAGTATTTCTGATGCTATCCATGGCAAGATCACTAGCATGAAGCCAGTTAAGATGGCTAATGGTGGTATAGTTCCCGATGCTCTTAATCCTGACTATCAACAAATAGACCAATCGTCATATATGCCTGACCTAAGTGCGCCGATGCAAATGCCTGCTCAACCAGTACAACAATATCAATCGCCTGACCCAGGTGTGATCAGTAACGATCAGTGGAATCAGTTAAGCGCTGTAGACAGACAGAGCTATCTAGATCCGTTGAATGCTAAAGCTGATCAATCACCACTAGGTAAAATCGGTTCATTCATTGGTGATATGGCAGGACAAGGCAGACAAGAGAAACAACAGCAGCTTGAGCAAACAGGTGCTATTAATAAGCCGATAGAAGTGCCACAGGTTGAGACCCCAGAGATGGCATTGCAAAAGCAATTGCAGGCTCAGAGTCAGTTACCTCAAGTAGAACAACAGCAGAGTAATTATAACTTCCCGCAAGCTCAAAGCTTAGGTCTTATGCAGGGAATACAAGCTCCATTGATGAGAAACGCACTAGCTCAAGAAAATATGTATAAAACTCAGGCTGACATGTATGGCAAGATGGGCGAGCAAGCCGATGAGTTTAAGCGGCAAGCTGATCATATGCAGAAAGCTAAGCAAGATGTTGGTGCTGAGTATGACAAGCTATTTAACGATGTGAAGAACCAAAAGATAGACCCATATAAAGTATGGAATGACTCATCAACCGGACAAAAAGCTGGGATCGTTGTTGGCATGTTGCTAAGTGGTATTGGCCAAGGGCTACAGGGCCCAGGTGCTACCAACATGGCTATCGATGCTTACAACAAACAGGTTGATAGATCTATTGAAGCTCAAAAGATGGAGCTTGGTAAGAAAGAGAATCTTTTGTCTCAGAACTTGCGTCGTTATGGAGACCTTCACACTGCTGAGGCTGCAACAAGAGCTGCGTATATGACAGCAATGGGAGCAAAGATCAGTCAAGCCGGTGCTATGGCTCAGAGCCAGGAAGCTAAGAACAATGCTCAGCTTGCTTACAAACAAACTGAAATGCAGATGTTGCCTCTTACCATTCAGCTAGCAAATGCCAGAGCTATGGCTATGTCATACGGCATGGGTAACAGTGCAGGCGGTATACCAGTACAACAAGAGCCATTTGGATTGTTGTCTAATCCTGACTATATGAAGAAACGTGTTGTCTTTAACAACAGAGCCTACCCGGCGGTTGATGATAAAGCAGCTGATGAGCTTCGTAATATGCTCTCTAAATACAGTGGCATTAAAACACTGGTAAATGAGCTTAGTGACATCTCTAAAAAGAATAACGGTGTTGCCCTAGGCCCTATTGACAGAGCAAGAGTAGAGCAAATTAGGTCTCAGTTGATACCTGAGAACATGGCTTATGATGACTTCAAGCGATTGACTAAAGAGGATCTTGAGAACTTCGGAAAATCATTCTCTAATCCAAACTCTGTGATGGGATTTGTTGAGGGTGATGTGAGAAATAAACAATTCTTAAAGCATCTTGATGAGTCTTTAAATGAGGCGATGAAGAACAAGCTTGTGAAGTTTGGTGGGATGCCTGGACAAGGTTTTCAACCACTAGGCAAAGCTAAGGGGAGATAATGGATCAAGAAACTCAAACGCCGGGGGTTCACTTAGTTGATGCCTCTGGTAATATTGGCTTGATGCCACAGAATGAGGCCTTAGATGCTGTGAAGTCTGGGCAGTTTCAGATTGCAACACCTGAGCAGATTCATGATTTGCAAATGGAACAGCAATACGGCGATGGCCTTGGCAACACAGCTAAGGCTTTTGGTGCTGGGGCTCTTCGCGGCCCTACTCTTGGTCTAAGTGATCAGTTGTTAACTGCCACAGGAGCTGCAAGCCCTGAGACGTTGCGAGAGTTAGAGCAAAGACACGGAACCGCTTCACTTGCCGGTGAGGCCACTGGTATTTTAGGTAGCTTATTCATCCCAGGTGTGGGCGCTGCTCAAGCCGATGTTGTACCTGCTAAGATTGCTGCAAAACTTGCTGCCGGTGTTACAGAGAGAGCTTTGCCAATTGCAGAGAGAGCAGCAACAAAGCTTGTTAATCCTGAGACTTCTCCATTGGTGCATAAGATCTTATCTCAAAGCGGAGCGCATGCCTTAGGCTCTGCTGTTGAGGGTGCTGTGTATGGAGCAGGGCGCTCTGTAACAGAAGAAGCACTTGGTGACCCAGAGCTAAATGCCGAGAAGGTGATGAGCAATATTGGACTTAGTGCAATGTATGGCGGCGCTCTTGGTGGTGCTTTTGCCACAGGTGCTGAGGTTCTCCCAAAGGTTGTAGATAAAGCCAAAGAGGGAATGAGTAAGCTTGCAGATATGTTCGGAGCAACGGCCAAAGAGGGTTATGTTAAAGGCTCGGCATTCTTCTCAGGCAAGCCTGAGGAGTTAATCCGCCAAGCGGTCAATGAGCGTGATCTTGCTGCGACTTCGCTTAGTGAAAAGAATGGTGTTGTTAAAGACTTTAGTCAGTCTATTGAGGACCAGTATAAAGACATATCTAAAATGAGCCAACACGTGTCTTCTAAAGTAAGACCAATGGAAAACAGGGCCCTACTTCAAGACATGGACCCATCGCTCGCCGGTGCTGAGTTTGATAAGATCCATTCAAGCATTGATGATACCATTGCTAAACTTAGATCAGAGCCTGACATTTATCCTCAAAGCTTTGCCCGTAAGGCCGAGGTGTTCAAAGAGCACATGCTTAAGAACTTAAAAGAAAGCGGTCAGTGGGATGCGCCGGGGGCTTTTGAAGCAATCAATAGCTTTAAAAAAGAGATAGATCCTTTAATGAAGTTTGATAGAACCGCATCTATTGCAGAGAAAGACGCGATTGATGTATTGAAGGGCTTACGCTCTGAGATTAAAAACTCACTAGAGAATGAAAACGTGTGGGGTAGAGCAGGGGCTGCTCAATCTGAATTCAATGATGCACTAACAGAACACCTTCACGCAGAGAAAATGTTCCGCAAGAACTTTATGAAGAAGGTTCCAAGGCTTCGCGGTGGTGAAGAGTTTGTAGTAGATCCTGCAAAGATGCGAAGCTTTTTTAGAAACATCAACAATGAGACAGGTGCTGAGAGATTAGATATCTTGTCAGAGTACATGGCTAAGTCAGAGAACTTAATCAGTACGATTGAAAAGCGCTATGAGCACTTGCCTAACACTGAGTTTAACAAGGAATCAGTTTCACGATTGCTTGAGAAGAATAAGATCATATCAGAGCAAGCGATTAAACAAGCTGAATATCAGAACTTGATGAATCAGTTAGGTGCTGGGAAACATAACGTAGGCCTAGCTGAGGGTGCTGCAATGGGTGTTGGTTTTAGTCATCCTGTTGTTGGCGGTTTGATTGAGGCCTACAACATGGCTTCGCATCCTGGTATTGCTATCGGCAGATTTACAGTGATTGAGCAGATGGCTAAGAAAGTCGGTGCCAATGTTGATAAGGCAGCAGGTGCCTTGTTTAAGCAAATGGGTAAAGGTGCTGTGAAGCTTAAGGGCTTTGAAGGCAAAGAGCTAATGCGCAAGCAACAAGAGCGCGAAGACTTACCTAAAGCAATTGGGGTTATTAAGGACCTCTCATCTAATCCTGATAAGTTCGTTGATATGATGGAGAAGAACATCGGGCCATTAGTAGAACATGCGCCACAGATTGCACAGAACATATCTTACAAGACAGGTACTGCTGTTCAGTTCTTACAATCAAAGCTGCCTCAATTGCCAGAGGCTAAGCCATTCTCTAAGCCTTATCAGTTAAGTCCATCCGAGGTTTATAAGTTTGAGAGATACTATAACGTGGTGAAAAACCCGGTTAGTGTGTTTGATGACATTGCAAGTGGAGCGATTACTAAGGAAGCTATTGAGACTCTATCAACTGTTTATCCGAAGCTCTATGACGATATGAAAAGCAAAGTGTTTGATCAGCTAACTACGTACGGCAGTAAGAAAGATTTTACTATGCCTTATGCTGCAAAGATGGGTCTAAGTTTGTTTCTAGGCACTAACCTAGATGACTCTTTTAATCCTAAGACAATCATAGCTAATCAAATGGCATTGCAGGACCCACAAAGCTTGCAAGGACAGCAACAGAAGGCAATGAGTGGTACTGAGGACTTACATGTGGCGGGAATGTATGCCACAGACTTACAGAAGGCAGCGGCGCGCAAGGATAAGCAAGTTTGACGACTTGCTGTGCAATGTAAACCTTTGGCCATAAGCCATTAATCCCATCAGGAAGGGGGTAGACATGAAAAATCAGATAGTTACCCCCCTTATATCGCAAAAATTCATAATTAAACGAGGTTCAAGATGAGAGTCACAAACGACTTGGTTTTTTCTGCGCAGTCAGCAGGGGCAAGTGCCAATAGCTCTGCTGTTTATACCGGCTATATGGTGACGGCGAGTGTTCAGGCTACGACTACAAGTACTGCTGTTGGGACATTAAAGCTCCAATACAGCAATGACCCAGGTTCACCAATTGAGAGAACAGTACCGACAAACTGGTCAGATGTTCCGAGTGCTTCTGTTGCGGTTTCAAGTGCTGGGACTTATGCGATTGGTAAGATTGATATCAGCTACAATTGGTTACGTTTGGTTTTTACTTACACAAGTGGGGCCGGGAATATTACCACGGCGTATATACATGGATTCGGTTTTTAGAGAACTGAGAAGGCGTTCATTGTTCTATGAGTTGATTGATAGAGTTATCGATCAGCACTTAGAGCCAGGTGAGCAAGTTTGGGTTCGCAAAGGGATAGTACACGATTTGGTTTTTGATGCCCTTGGGGTGAGAATGAGTTCTCCCCTACGGAGCGCTGTTAATCGAAGGATGAAAGAGCGCGGGGCAAGATATGTTAGAAAGCAAGGTTTTCGCTACTTCAAAGGAATGAGGTTAAAAGATGGCTCGCAAAGACACCTTGAAGTCATACGTGCTGCTCAATGCACAAAGTACGGCTTCTGATTTTAATACATACACTAATCCAACAAACATCGATTACCTCGACAATGTTGGTATTCAGGTTGTTTGGACTGGCACTACTGTTGGAACTCTAGAGGTTTATGGCTCTAATGATACAGCCAATGTGCAACAAGGATCTTACCCTACTAATTGGTCTAAGTTTGAGTTTGGTACAACTATCAATGTTGATACGACTAACTCTGATTTGCTCATTCACATGAACCAAGTTCCATACTCATGGATTGCTTTGAAATATATAGCAACAAGTGGGACCGGGACAATTACAGCTAAATTGACTGTTAAAATGGTAGGTGGGTAATGGCTTCACAAAGAGAATTTAACTGGCCGGTAAATCAGCTGTCTGTAAGCGCTGGGCCTTTAGAATATATAAAGAACGGCGCAACAACTAACGTATCAATCGACACGACAACACCGTCAAACTCTAATCCGCTACCTACTTCAAATGTGGGTTTTGCTTATCTTGGCTCTGCTAGATTAGATTATTCGATTACGAATGTAACAACTGGGGCATGGATTCAGTTAACCGCTTCTGTTGGTGCTGCTGCTGTTTTTGGTATTACTTTATTTGATGGCGGTGGTTACGCGATGGAGCTTGGTATCGGTGCTGCTGCAGCTGAGACAAGAGCTTTGCTAATACCACCGGGTGGTTTTAATGGTGTTATTCCATTACAAATCGCGGCTGGGACAAGACTTAGCATTAGAGCAGTGGGAACGGCGACGGTTAGTGCCGGTGAGATTGACATCAACTTAATGGGGTAACTATGAGAACAATATTGATTAGTCTAATGCTCGTAATGTTTACGAGGGTCGTTTATGGCGACGCTGTGATTTTTTCTGGCAATGACGTTAAAGCTTTAAAGCAGAACTTAGATTTATTCGGGACAAGCAAGCTAATGGGTACGGCAACAGACCCAAGCTCAGGTGGTGGCCTTGCTGCTCCGCTTAGTTCGATTGCAATGAACTACGTGACAGGGATTGGATACATTAAGACAAGCGCACCCAATACTGGATGGTCAAGGATAGTTGATACAGCTTATGCGCCTGGTGTTTACTTCTCTCAAGGCGGTAATGCTTTTGGAGCAGCTGGGGTGCTTGGTACTACAGATGCTAACAGATTAGATTTTGTCACTGGTGGTGTTGTTGGTATGAGTATGGCGACGACCGGGGCAGTTACTGTAACATCTGCTAATGTGAATGCTTTAGCTGTAGGTCCTGCCGGGTCTACAAACCCAGTTTTTCAAATTGATTCTTCTACTGCATCTCAAGCGACAGGTATAAAAATCACTGGGGCCGCTGCCGGTAGTGGAGTAAAAATTGAAGCAATATCCTCGGCAGCAAATGAGGATATAATTTTAGGCGCAAAAAGCACTGGCTCTGTAAGGTTACAAGTTGGGACATTAAATAAATACGTGGCTACTGCGCAAAATCACACTTTTAGCGTAAGCGCTACTGGCACAGCCTCG
>Ga0138256_10005716_pt1 | contig 13155 bp, 8 predicted proteins | sample KNB2016incub_MG_FD_105486 | JGI IMG/M metagenome (GOLD analysis project Ga0138256, IMG submission 105486) | Active sludge microbial communities from wastewater in Klosterneuburg, Austria - KNB2014incub_MG | ecosystem: Engineered > WWTP > Activated sludge > Unclassified | place: Austria...
GAAATGTGATCCGTAAGTCGGCGAAGGAGGAATAATCGGTTTTCCTGACAATGGCAAACCAGTGAAGCAGCGGGGGCCGCGCAGCCGGTTGTTTGTGCGCGAATTCGATCAGCCTCCTTCGGGTGATGACATGCACAGTGCCATGGTATCTCAATATGAGATTTTATGCAAGGTCGAAGCACGCTGGGGTTGAGGACGGGATAGGGGATATTTTCGAGTACGATCTCATTCTATGGTATCTCTTCAACCACGCCGCCCCCGGGCATCCGGCAGCAGGCGCGGCGGAACAGGGGACTGAGAACGATGATCGCGGGATATTCAGTTTTTGTCGACATCAGGTCCTGGTAGAGTAGAACAACCAACTCTGGCGAGTGGAGGTCCGATCGTGCCACGCGACGCAGCCAAGTGGATCAATCAGGATTTGATGAGTCAGGGCTACCACAAAGCGTTAGAGGGCATGAGTATGGTGCGGGAATACGATTTGGCCCCTGACCTTGTGCTGTATCGGTTCATTGATACAACTAACGGTAGTCCCGAAACCGGCGCCAATGGTCCCTGGTGGCTGGAATACGAGCACTTCCAAAAGATCAAGCATTTCGCTTTACAGCATGGCTATTCGCTGAGCTACGCGGCCCGGCTGTTTGCCGCCATCCTCTATGAATACAGTGAGGTGAACGGATACGTGCGGGCTAGGGTCCTCCAGCCCCTCCGGTGTTGGAAGGGCAGAGGGAAACAGGTGAGGAGTGCTGGCAAGGATCCGCGTGATCTGCCCACCATGACGCCTATGCAAAGCATTCATGAAATTTACCAGCTCTATGTGCCGGGCATTATTCGCGGGGGCTCGCTGTTTGGAACCGCGTTCAAGTTTCTCGATTTTACCCCGCTGCCGGTCTCGAAGGGTTGGCCGGAGGTGCGCTAAATACATCGCCTCCGGCAGGTTTCCCTGTGAAATGTAACGCGAGGATGGAGTCGTATTTAATAAGCGCGATAGTCTCATGGCTTTGTCCTTATCGGCTGCGCCAACCGGACAGCCGATCTCTAATCGCACGGACCCCGGCTTCCACAATTGTAATAGGGAGGTTTCGCAATGGGCGGCGGACGCACACCAGGACCAATTGGGTCAGATACCAGGCCGTTGCACGGGCCTTTTGATCCGCATTTCCCGATCGGCGGATTCGGTACTCCCGGTCCGCTCGGCCTGAATGAGGGAGGGACTACGGGGCCTCGGCTGACCGGTTGGCCTAGGCAGATTTCCTGGGATGAGTTTAAGGATGTGGCCACTCGTCCGGCCGGCGAGACCGAGGATGCGCAAATTGATACACAGACCCTGCAACCGGAGCGGGTGGGAGTCGCGCGCGAACAGGGACAATTCCGGCTGGGGAATTTCACGGTCAAGCTCAGCGTCATTCGGGACAACTCATGGGTCGTGGCAAATCAAAAGAGCGATACGCTGTTGGCTCATGAGCAGGGACACTTCGACATCACCGGCCTGGTGGCGCGTGATTTGGTGAAGGCGCTCGGCGCGTTGCGGGTGAGTACGACCGACGAATTGCAGCGGGAAGTATCGAGACTTTTTGAAGCCTATGACGCCTGGGCAAAATCCCTTTCCAAGCAATATGACGACGACACCAACCATGGCCGGAATGCCAAATCTCAATCGGATTGGGAATCTCGTATCAGGACCTGTATTCAACAGGGAACGAGCCTCGGGTCTCCACCACGCTGAAGGATTCTCGATGGTCTCAACATTGATGGTTACAGCTCCTCGATGATGCTCTCGGCGGATCAGCACAATTCTCTTCTGGTCCTGCGCAGACCCCTCCATCAGAGTTCAATCCGCAGCCCGAATGTTCCTGCGTAATTATTAAACTGTTCGTTGCCCACCATCGCCCGGAAGTTCACGAACGGCTGCCAGCCATTGGACAAGACCATCACGAGGCCAGTCCCGAGGTTGAAGTAATTCCGAACAGGGACATCATTTTGGAACGTGAACCTGGTCGGCGTAGCGCGCAAGTCTTCGGCAAACTGGACGCCGATAAATCGCTGAGAGTTGGCAAACTCATGGATGTAATCCGCATTGAACTGCGGAACCAGGACGCCAAAACCTGTGCTGAACGCGGCTGAGCCCTGGACGCCGAGCACGCTTTGCATTGAATTGATACTCTGGTCGTCGTACTTGAGTTCGATTCCGGTCCCACCGGTTTCTCTGTAATTATGAATTTGGGTATGGCTGTAGTTAACGCCGAGACGAGGGCCGATGGTGAACCGGCCGATCGGATGGTCGTATCCCGTCATGAGCCCGAGGTTGAAGACATCGCCGTTGGAATTGCTGGAGGCGATGCCGTTCACAATATTTCCTCCGGTCGTTCCTCCTGCGGTTCGGGAATCAGCTGAGGCGGCACGTGCAACGAGGTACTTGTTTCGCTGATAGCCGCCCGTGACCTGGACAAAGGTTTTGTCCGTTGGCAGATAGGACGCGAACAAAATCCCGCCATAGGAGTTTGTGCTGAAGTCGCCGCCGCTGCGGAAGGAGCCATCGGTATTTGAATAGCTCAAGGCGAGACCGGTGACGAGTTTTTTGCTGAACCGATAATCGGCCCCCGCCGTGATGCCGAGAATGTTGGATTTATAGCCATCCTGAAAGGTGGTGATGTCCCGGTTCAGTGATTCAACGAGTCCGCTGGCGAAAAATCCCACCCCGTTCCAGCGGCTCCGGCTGCCGGTGCTGAATGTCGCCCCCGAGCCTCCTCCGGCAGTCGAAGCGGCATAAAATGGGGATGATACGGAAAGGTTGCCTCCCAGCCCTGTCGTTAACAGGCCCATGGGATTCAACATCTGTGAAGAAGATCGGCGATGTTCTTGGCCTTCCTCGTCGTCAGTCTCATCCAATCGTTGCAGCAAGACTCTGTTGAGAATCGAGGCGGCGGATCCTTGAACCGAGGCGGCTCCACCTCCACTTGATGAAGCAGCGCCGGTGTTCGGAAACTGACAGAGTGCGTTAAGATTAGGACCAAGCAGGAGTGCGTTTCCTCCGACCACGTTCGCTCCCAGGCCCGCGCAGTTATTCGCCAATAACTCATTCACTCGTTGATTCAATACCTGCGCGGATGAGACCAGTGGCTGAGCAAATTGTAGAAGACCGATGCCAAGACTTATGACGAGAATGAAGTTCCGCTTTCTGCTTTGTGAATTCCGATGCATCATGCCACGGTCCTCCTTCCTCCTGGATACGTGATAACCGACTGTGTGATTCGAAATTGTCCGGCGGCGATGTGCCTTCATCACGGCGATAGACCCGCTTCGTCATATTGAAGCGCTGAGCATTATAGGGTAACGTGAGTCCCCTCAATAGGGATAAATGTGCCGCCTCGCATGAGACACCTTCCACAACATTCTCGAGCAAAACTCCGCAATGGGCTGACTGTCCTTCTGATGGGAATGCTCGTAGGCTGTGCGTCAGAGCAGCTCGATGGCACGTCAAAGCTCGAGTTAAAAGACCCGCGATCCGCCGATCCGTTTGATGTGGTCGATTGTCTTCTTCCCGGGCAGATTAGGCAACTTGGCACTCGTGTGACCTATCTGACCGACCGTCGGCCGCTTCGGACGACAGCGGAAGATTGCGCGATTCGTGGTGGAGAGTATGTCGCACTAGATCGGGCCGATTATGGGACGGCTCTCAAAGTATGGATGAGTGCGGCAGAGGGAGGAGACCCGGATGCGCAGTACTATGTGGGGGTCTTGTATGAGAGGGGCGCCGAGGGGCAGCCAAACTACATCAAGGCAGCATCCTGGTATCGACAGGCTGCAGAGCGAGGCGTGAGTCGAGCAGCGGTGAATTTGGGCCGGCTCTATGAGCAGGGGATCGGCGTCGAAAAAAATGGCGTCGAGGCGGGAAAGTGGTTTGCCAAGGCGAGTGGGATGAGGGAGGGGAATCTTGTCGATCTGGGGAGCGGGAACAGCAGCGCTCCGACAGGATCCCCACAGGTTCAATTGGATATCGTTCAACAGGAACTCGAACAGACCCGTAGTCGGCTGGCCGAACGGACCAGCTTACTCGATGACGAACGGCGTAAGCTGCAGCAGTTGAAGGGAGAGGGGAGAACGCCGGATAACCGGCCTGCGTCAACCGCCGGTGATGTGGTTGCCAAGCAGGAGCGATTGATCGACGCGCGGAAGAACGAGGTGGCCAAGCTGCAGATGCAGGTGCTGTCATTGAAGGCTGCGGCTCAACAACAAGTCTCGCTGATCCGGCAATCTCCTTCCCAGGATCTTGGTCTTGTCGGGCCTTCCATCCAGATCGTCGATCCGCCGGTCATCCTGACCAGGGGAGTACGCGTTGAGCAAGGCCGTATTCCAGTCGTGATTCAACCGGGACGTCCGATGCGTCTCACGGGACGCGTGATCGCTCAAGCCGGTCTTCGGTCACTGACTGCTAATGGGGCGTCGGTGGTTGTGGACGAACAGGGAACATTCTCGTTACCTGTTCAGGCAACCCAGGGGATCACCGGGGGTGTGCATATAGATCTTGTCGCCATCGATGGGCAGGACAAACAGACGGGTCTGAAGCTGATCGTGAGGTCAGGTGCAACCGCGCTGAGAGAAGAAGAGAGCATCACCGGTATCTCAAGGGCCGGGCAGTACCATGCTCTTGTCATCGGGAATGATCACTATCGCCAATGGACTCCTCTGAATACCGCCATTGCGGATGCCACTGCCGTGGCGAGGGTGTTGCAGGATCAATATGGATTCCATGTCAGGCTGCTCAAAGACTCCAGTCGAAAAGAAATTTTGAAGGCGCTCAATGACTATCGGAAGACACTCTCCGAGCGAGACGACTTACTCATTTATTATGCAGGTCATGGGTTCCTTGAGCCTGAAATCGACCGAGGCTATTGGATCCCGGTTGAAGGAGATCTGCAGGACAACTCGGAGTGGATTGAATTCCCGGCCGTGACTGATCTGATTGAGTTGATTCCAGCCAAGCAAGTGCTCGTCGTGGCCGATTCGTGCTTCGCCGGCAAACTCGTTCGTTCAGCCATGGCCAGGCTCAATCCTGAGGTCCAGGATCAAGCCAGACAATTGCTGCTGAGGTCGATTGCCGACAAGAAAATTCGCACCACCCTCACATCCGGCGGTGCCAAACCGGTTCTCGATGACGGTGGCGCGGGGCATTCTATTTTTGCTGCTGCGTTCATAGGGGTGCTTTCCGAAAATAAGACTGCGATGGAAACGGAACGGTTATTCTGGACCGTGAGGGCGCGAGTGATACAGGCCGCCGAGCGAATGAAGATCGAGCAGATCCCGACCTATGGGCCTATACATATGGCCGGCCACGAAGGGCTGGGCGATTTTGTTTTTGTGCCGGCACAGACCAGACCGTGAAGTTTCGCTCGTATTGCGATCCTATCCCGCCTCACTCCACCTGCCTTGCAACGATTTCAATGGCGATGCGATCGACTGAAACCGTACGAGGCGGATGCGATCCTGGTTTTTGTAGGAGAGCAGCGGCATCAGACCTGCTTCAAGTAGCCGCTCTGCTGCCTGTTCCGTGAGCCAGGCTTCGGCACAGGGTTTGGTCACGCTGTCCCCCGTCTCATCCTGATAGACATGCAAGGGGAGCCCGTCAATGTCTTGGACTGATCCAGGGCGGAGGTGCCAGCCCTCCTCTAAGAATGCCTTGCCCAAGAGCAGAAGGGAGGCGAATACGGGGTTGCCCCAGCAATAGTGCTCGTGGTCGGGGATGCCCGCCATTTCCTCGAACTCAAATGCCCTAATCGCTTCCGTCTCCCGCCCGAACGGCAGGCGGAGTAAGAATCTCGGCAGAAGGAGACCGAGATACGACGCGTCGTCAATCTGTCGCAGTCGTTCCCACCGCTGCTGCTCCTCCTGATGGGCCGCCGGCCCTTCCCAGTCATCCGGATCCGGCATTGATCCGAACGAAGAGCATCCCACCATGCCGGGTGAGGCGGCAGCCAGAAAGGGCGCTCCGGCTTCCTTGGCAATGTGGGCAATCCGATCCAGTAGCTGCACGTCTTCACTCGTCCGATCGAACGTATAGACTCCACCAACCACGGCCCACGGATGCGCGCCGGGAGTGTGGACCGTCTCTTGGACCAGGAGCTGGTAGAGCCGGGTCGCGTACAGATCGTCGCCGTGGAGCAGATCTGCTGATAGTTCACCCTTGGAGAGATCCAGCAGGTAGAGCTGAAGCGGCTGATCGGTCTCAAGCCGATCCACGAGAAATGAGAGCCCCAGCCAGGCTGCTCTCAGTTCTTGAAATGTTGGATGATGGAGCAGGGTTCGCAGGATCTGACTCATGGCGGAGTCAACTTGCGCGACGAGGTCCTTTTCGAGCGGATGCTCTCTCGGGACCAGGTGCGGCCTGATGATGGAGCGGAGAAATAACTGCCATTCAGAAGATCCAAGATCGCGCAGGGATGTGGGAGTCTGTTCGAGTATGTGGTCGAGGAGGCCGCTGCTTGGTGAGTCAGCGAGGGTTGCCTGCTGGGGTGGAGAGTCGGCGGCGAACGATCGGGTTTCCGTTGGTTGCGGGGACTGTGTCCATGCGTGGATTTCATCGGCAGCCGCAGAGAATGTGGCCGGGTTGGTCAGGCGTCGGCGCAGGTCGGAGAGCTTTTGTAGGGGCTCTATCTGGCAAACCAGGCGATCAGGATGAAAGTCATCGAGATCGGTGAACCTCAGCATGATGGGGGGCGTGTTCTCTCCGAGGAGGGGACCCTCAAGTGTGGCAGCGAGCTTGCCGGGCATGGTCTGGAGGTTGTCTCGATCCACTCGCAGCGGGCGCCAGGTGATCGGCGGCCTTCGGCCGGCTCCTTCCGGCCAACTCTTCTTTCCGCTGAAATTTCCCATGAGCAACATGCGAAATGGAATGTCTTGAGCCGGTCGTCCCAACGGGCGGGATTCTCCGGCTGTAAGGACAACATCGACGCTGCTGGTGGGATGGTGTGTTGTCATAGCGCGATCTCCTTACTTGGGGCATAGGAGATAATCTGTGACGAGCGGACCCGATTGAAGATGAGCCATGGACGGCCCTGAGTATATCGAACGAGGGTCTACTCGTCGAGCAGGTAGGGAAGGGTGGTTCCATCGACCGTTCGTGTGGAGTGTGCTGATTCGTCCAGCATTGACTCCTTTGTGCCAACATGGCGTAGCGTGCGTTTTTCCTCGCCATTCGTTCTGCCCACCGCAAGGTGTGTGACGAAGTCTACAAACCGTCAATCTCAGGCAATCCACCTATGTGAGTCCTCGGCTGCGGCCCTCACAATATGGATACACTGCGTATCTATAGGGATACATGACTCATGCTCCCACCCGGTGTTTACTTATGTCCAACTTCGCGCGATCATCATATTGCTGGCATTAATCTCGTTTTCTTTGCCTTTATAACGGGATAAGTCCTAGGAATTGTTTTTGCTTATCCTTTAGGTCTAGGCCTTCCGCGTGCGTTTCCTTCCGGAGAAGCGATCCATGATCGTCAACGGCATTGTTCTCTTCTTTGTCTTACTATCATCCGCAGCGTTTGGACTGGATTCCGCTCGCAGTGACTCATCTGTGTCAGATGGTGCCCAGCAAGAAGGGGTCTGGGTAACCGTTGAAGGTGTTGTGTTGTTTACTGATGAATATACGATCAGTGAGGTCAAAGCTCGTTCCCGAAACGAGGCACGACGGTTGGCGGTTGAGAAGGCCGTGGGGCATTTTATCCGTGGAAGTACGGTGGTCTACAACTATGTGTTGGCCGAGGACTTGGTGCAATCGGTCGCGCGTGGCCTCGTGGTCGAGGAACAGATTCTCGAAGAGGGTGTGCGGGAAAGCATTCATGAATCCGGGACGAAGGCGCTCTTCTATGTGACGAAGATCAAAGCAAAAGTGAAGCGGGTCCATGCGGAACACAAAGAGCATTTTAAGGTGCAAGGAATCTTAAATAAGACGGTGTTCCATTCCAAGGACGAGATGCAAGTTCGGGTGAAGTCTTCGCGGGACGCCTATCTCTATATTTTCAATATCGGTCAAGACAACGCAGTGACTGTTCTGTATCCCAATCGGTTTGCGCAAGACGGTTCCATCAGTGCCGGGAAGGAGTTGATATTTCCTGATGACAAGCTGCGGTCCATCGGAATCGTACTCCGCGTCGTGCCACCTCCCGGCGCGGCAAAAGCCACCGAGCGCATCAAACTGATCGCGGTCACGCATAAGACCGATTTCATCAAAGATCGGTTCAAGGAGGGAATCTTCCAGGTGTATGACGGCAAAGACACGGGACTCATCACAGACTTATTGAAGGCACTATCGGCGTTGGATGATTCTGAGTGGGCGGAATCAACCATAGCTTACGAAGTGAACCGGTAAATGAAAGGATACTGTTATGAGAACACGCCGTGCCCGAAGTGTCGTGTGCCTCATGATCCTCATTCTTGTGTGTGCAGGGTTCTCTAGCTGCTCGCCGACAAACCTGTCGTTGCAAGCAGCCGCCGGGCCGATGAAGCTCAAAAAAATGCCATTATCGGCTGCGCTGGTGATTCCGGACTCGCTCAAACAGGCCCATCGTGTGCATGAAGTTCCCTGCGCAGGGAGCTATTCGGTTCCAATTGGGTTAGAGCTCGAAAATGCATTGATAGGCACGTTCTCGCAAGTATTTGACTCTGTGGATACCATCACTGAAAAGAAGCAGGCGGCTGGCAATTACGATGTGGTGATTGAAGTGGCTGAGCCTGAGCTTGAGATTGATGGCCACTGTCTCACGAGACGCTTTCTGTACATGACCGGTCCTTTCTACCTCTTCTTTGATCCGACAGATCGATTTGAGGGACAGGGTGTGCTTCGTGCGACGGTGACGGATCGCAACGGCCAAATTCTTCAAGAGGAGGCGTTTAAGTCACAGCGAGTCACCAAAGATTCCATGTTCGCGACAAGTTCAGATCGAACCAATGCAGCGGCGGCCGTTCTGCGTGATTCCTTGGTTGATACGGTCATGCAAATGACCCGGGGAGTCGTCGGTTCGCCCCAGATGGTGGCGTATGCGCGTAGAGTTATGAAACCGGCTGGCGAAAAAGGGCAGCGGCCTGTGGCTCAGATAGTGCCTCCAAGTGACGTCGATGTGCCGCCACTCTCGGCTAGCAAACCGCAGCATAACCGGTTTGCAGTCGTCATCGGTGTGGAGCAATACCGGCAGGGGTTAGCCTCCGTGGAATTTGCGTCTCACGATGCCCGTGTTATGAGAGATTACTTGACGAAGACCTTGGGGTTTCCCGAAGAAAATGTTGCGATGTTGGTAAATGACCAAGCAGCGAAGAGCGACGTCGAAAAATATATCGAACGTTGGCTTCCGAATCGAGTGGATGCGGGTAGCAGTGTCCTTGTCTATTATTCCGGCCATGGAGCGCCCAACCCAATTACGCAGGAGGGCTTCTTGGTTCCGTATGATGGGGATCCGACTTTTCTGGAGATCACCGGATACTCCCTCAAGCGTCTCTATGATCAACTCGGGAAGTTGCCAGCGAAAGATATCGTCGTGATGCTCGATTCCTGTTTCGCTGGAACGGGTGAGCGTTCGGTCATCGCAAAGGGTATGCGTCCGGCTGTAATCAATGTGGAAAATCCCCTGCTCGCCGGAGAAAAGACTGTGGTGCTCACGGCGGGAACCGGGGCGCAAACGTCGAGCACGTACCACCAAAAAAGTCATGGGTTATTTACTTATTTCCTCCTCAAGGGCCTGCAGGGTGCTGCCGACACGAATCAGGACAACAAGATTGATCTGGCTGAGCTTTACTCTTACCTCAAGCCACAGGTGCAAGGAGTGGCAAGACGTGAATTTAATAACGACCAGGCTCCCCAACTACTTGGGAACCCCGATGTCCTGCGGAAAGGGATCCCGTTGCTTGAATTCGTGAGATGAGGAGTGAGGCCTGATGGCACCCTGTTATTCCGCACATCGATCGAAACGATGCAAATTTCCTTGGAGAATTAAGGACCTGCGATCAAAAGAGTGAATTATTCTAGGTTGCCGAATGGCTGATTTACCATCACAAGCTGTGATGACCTCGTAGCCCTTTGCCCGGAAGCCAAGCGTCGAAATTGCATCAGAAGCGGTCGATGCCGAACGCGGTTCAAATCTCCTTGCCGATCACGCGACAGAGCAACTCGTTTTTCGACACTCCGCCGAGGATAGTCGAGTCAAAGCGGGAACTGCCAACCCGTGGGATAGGGGGAGAACCCATTGCCGATCGTGCAGCCCTAGCCCGGACTGTTCATGAATATCTGCTGCGTCGTCCGATCCTCTCGCCAGTCGGAGCTTTTCTCGTTCGGTCTCCTCGACGGACTGCCAGTACGCCTATGTCGGCCTTACTTGCGAGAAACGCCGGCGGGCTTCGTTCACGAACGCCTCGCGACGGCATTCGTGAATAATCCGGGCTAGAGTCGTGGCAAAAGCCTCCACAAAGCGAGAATTGTTATCCGATCCGATAGGTGGGTTGTGCCTCTGAGATTGGGTGAGCCCCGGGTGTTCTTGCGATTCACAGATAAACCTTCTCTACCACAGGACCTTGCTCCAGCGATCGCCGTCTTTGCGAACCGTGAGGCGGACACTCCGCAGGATTCTATCGGGAGTGACCGGTTCGCCATTTTTATCGACGAGTTCCTCATGGATCAGTGTCGCCGTTGCTTGGTCGTTTTTGACAGAAATATTCTGAATTGAGACTCTAATAATCGAATAATTATTGCTCATCATGTCCAAAAACATCTGACGGTCCGGGCTGATGTCGGACAAGCGCTGCAAGGAGGACAAATCTTGTCTCTCATAGGCTGTTTGAAAGTCGCTGAGGAGTTGGTCCAACTGCTGTCGTGACGGAGCGATAGTCTTTGGGCGGGTTGACGGCCGACTGGTGCCTTTCGGGCTTGTGGGTTGTGGCGGTGGTGACGGCACAACTTTTCTGTCCGGCTCTGAGGTCTCCTCTATAGGTACTCTGTCCTGGTCTCCGGTTTCCCTGTCAGCAGGCGGTCCTGGGGGATTAACCAGGGGCTCTTCTTTCTTAGGGAGCTCCGGTGGTTGTGGTCGGTCAACGACATTGACGTAGAGGAGGATGCCTCCTAATGCCAGGACTCCTACCGATGCTATGGCGACGAGCGGAAGGACGTTATATCTTTGCCAGAAGGGTTGCGGCACATGAGGAGATTCCGGCTTCCTTTGCGCCGGATGCTGCATATGCACGTCCGTTTTATCCTCCGGACCAGACGGAACAGAAACTACATGGTCCGCGCCCTTCGAAGGTTTTGGTGTCCCTAATGGGGGTGGAGGAAGGGGCGTAGAAGGCCGATAGGGGCTTCCTGAAGAGACAGGCGGCGGCATTCGCTGTTCAGTTTGCCTCTCGGGATGAGGCGTCACGAGAATGGTGCGTTCTTCTTCGGTTGGTTCGGGTGGGGGTGGAAGTGTTTGGAGGCATTCCTGGAGCTGGCTCACAAGCAATCGGGCCGTCGGGGTACGATAGTCCCGGTCTCGTCGCACGAGGTCCTCTATGATGGCTTTCACCAGCGACGGGATAGTGTCGGGAAAGGCAAGCCTGATTTCCTGGGTTGTATCGAGCAACTGGCTCTGGATCACCGTCTTCGGCAGATTCCCGAATGGATGATGTCCGACGACCATCTCATACAGCACGATGCCGAGGGAATACAGATCCGCGCGACCGTCGACCTTGTCCCCACTGGCTTGTTCGGGAGACATGTATTCTGGGGTGCCAAGCACCTGGCCGACCGTTGTAATAGCCACTTCGTCGAGGGCGGCCGCGATTCCGAAATCCGTCAGTTTGACCCGGCCGCGGCTGTCGACCAGAATATTGGCCGGCTTGATGTCGCGGTGCACGATCCCTTGATCGTGGGCGTAGGACAATGCTTCAGCCACCTGGAGCGCGATTGCGACACTCGTTCGAATAGGAACCGGTGTGCGGGCTTGCATGAAGACACGGAGATTGCTGCCGGAAAGATATTCCATGACGATATACGGAGTGCCCCGTTCTTCCTCGACTGCATGGATGGTCACGATATTCTCATGGTCCAGCCGTGCCATGGCGCGCGCCTCGCGCAGGAAACGCTCGGTAAAGGAGGGATCGCCGGACAGATGTTCGTGGACGACTTTGATGGCGACGATTCGATTGAGGGAGCGATCCAAGGCCTTGTAAATGACACCCATCCCGCCCTTCGCAAGTACTTCCTGGACGATGTACTTGCCGGAGAAGACTTGGTCGGTCATTCAACATCTCCAGGGAGAGGCGCGCAGGGAGCAGGGTCATTCTAGCCTAACTGAAACGCTTCGAGAAGAACAAGGAGCGCCCTGCCGGCTCGTGACAGGAGGGCGACAAACAGACGAGCAAGCCTGACTGGAATGCGAGCCTCGCGTATCAGTGTTCGTGAGGCTAATCTTGATTTTCAGCAGGCCGCACTCGATAATGGCGCCGCACTTGGGAGGTGTACCAGATGGAGAGTTCGCGAACGGGAGAGGCACTCACCATGGACCAGGTAGCCTCGCTTCGTGGAAAGACTGATGCGGTGTCCCACATCTTGGACAGCCGGTTACGCGTTTATATAGAAACCCTTAAACCTTTGTTGACTCCTCGACGGTTGTTAGGCCGACATGTCGGATCACGCGATGACGTCAACGGTTCAGATCTTGCTCTCACTCGTTTAAAGGAACTGTATCGCGAGGGGAGCCACAGTCCGTTCGGGCTGCCTCCCGAATTTCCCGATACCGCCCTCGCCCAACTCGATAGCCAGCCGGCCATCTACCGGTGGGAGTATACTCACAGAGCCAAGTCAGAACGTGACTTCAAGGATGTGACGATTACTTCCCCCGTGCAATGGGTGCTGAGTTACGAGTCCGGACTGACACTGTCCCAAGTGCATTCGATGGTGGAGAGCCGGATGGAGCGGAAGACCGAGGCCTTGCGGCAATTCGTCGTCAATGCATTGGTGATGCAGCTTCTCATGAAGAGCCAACCCAATCTGGTCCAGCTCTTGGCAGCGTTGCGCTACCAGATCGACATGAAACCCTTGCCGGGTTTAGGGGCCTTGTCTTGTGTCACGATCACCGCTCCTCTCGCTTCATTCCGTCCCGCGGATGATGTGCTGCTGATGGCGACGCGCTTTTCC
>Ga0138256_10005717_pt1 | contig 13153 bp, 8 predicted proteins | sample KNB2016incub_MG_FD_105486 | JGI IMG/M metagenome (GOLD analysis project Ga0138256, IMG submission 105486) | Active sludge microbial communities from wastewater in Klosterneuburg, Austria - KNB2014incub_MG | ecosystem: Engineered > WWTP > Activated sludge > Unclassified | place: Austria...
TGAAGACCGACGCCACCGAACTGGCCCACTGCATTGAATCGGTGCGCCGCCACGCGCTGGCCCGACCCGATGTGGGTTTTGCCATCTGGCATGAAGGCAAGCTGATTGAACAATGGCGCCGCTGCGAAGCCCCAAGCCAGGAGCAACAACTCACCCAACGCCTGGCCGACGTGTTGGGCGCGGACTTTATTGCCCAATCGATTGCGGTGGACTGGCAGGCCTCCAACACCCAACGCACGGGCAGCGACACGCCTCCACTGCGCATCTGGGGCCGGGTGGGCATTCCCGATGCCGCACGGTCGCGCGCTGACCAGCAGTTTTGTTACGTGAATGGCCGCTTTGTGCGTGACAAGGTGCTCACCCACGCCGCCCGCAGTGCCTACGAAGATGTTCTGCACGGCCACCGCCAGCCGGTGTATGCGCTGTACCTGGCCATGGACCCGGCGCGGGTGGACGTGAACGTGCACCCCACCAAGATCGAGGTGCGTTTCCGCGATAGCCGCGAGGTGCACCAGGGTGTGCGCCACGCCGTGGAAGACGCATTGGCTGCGCCACGCGCCAGCACCGCAGGCACCGCAGGCACCACCAGTACTGCCAACACCCCGGCCAGCACGATCTGGCCCAATCACTCAGAGTCAAATCAGGCTCCAGCCCTCGTCAAATATACACAAGGCGCTATGAATTTCGCAGTGAACCCGGAGCCAACCGGCCACCGCGTCAGCGACATCAGCCTGCTCTGGCAGCGCAACACCAGCCCGCCGCAAGGCTGGGCGGCAGAGGGTTTTGCGCAGGTCAAGGAGGAGCCCGCAACGCGGGCGGGGGACACGGAGCAAAACCCTCTGCCGCCCAGCCGCCCAGCCAACAGCGAGGACGCCACCCAAATCTGGCCCCTGGGCCGTGCGCTAGCGCAACTCCAGGGCATCTACATCCTGGCCGAAAACACCCAGGGCCTGGTCATAGTGGACATGCACGCCGCCCACGAGCGCATCGTGTACGAGCGGCTCAAAAACCAGTTGGCCCAGCAAACCGCAGACGGCGCGACGACCACCGTGGCGCAGCTCACCAGCCAGCCCCTGTTGATACCCGCCACCTTTGCAGCAACCCCCGGCGAGGTCGCCACCGCCGAGGCCCACTTCGCCACCCTGCACACCCTGGGACTGGAGATTTCTCCCTTCTCACCCAAAACCCTGGCCGTGCGCGCCGTACCCACCACCCTGGCACAAGGCGACGCGGTGGAACTGGCACGCAGTGTGCTGGCCGAACTCGGCACCCATGACGCCAGCACCGTCATCCAGCGCGCACAAAACGAACTGCTCGCCACCATGGCCTGCCACGGCGCGGTACGTGCCAACCGCCGCCTGACCATCGACGAGATGAACGCCCTGCTGCGCCAGATGGAAGCCACCGAGCGCAGCGACCAGTGCAACCACGGCCGCCCCACCTGGCGCCAGCTTGGCCTGCGTGAAATCGATGCGCTGTTCCTGCGTGGCCGTTGATTGGCCCACGGCATGAAAACCAAACACTTCGCCCAGCTGGTCATGCTATCGGCCTTATGGGGCGCGTCCTTCATGTTGATACGCCTGGCCAGCCCCGTGCTCGGGCCCAATGTGCTGGCGGCACTGCGCATCGGCATGGCAACGCTCACGCTGGCCGTGCTGATGTTCACCCTGCGCCAGCCCTGGCCGCGAGGGCATTGGCGCGAGCTGGCGCTCATTGGCCTGCTGTCTGTGGCCTTGCCGTTTCTGCTGTTTGCCTGGGCTGCGCTGCAAATCCCGGCCGGATACAGCGCGCTGCTCAATTCCACCGCCGTGCTGTTTGGCATCTTTGCCTCCACCTGGATGGGTGAAGACACGCTCAACGCACGCAAGGTTGTGGGTTGCCTGCTGGGTTTAGGCGGTGTGACGCTGATCGTCGGACTGGGGCCGGTAGAGCCGTCGTGGAAGGTAGCGCTGGCGGCGCTGGGCTGTGTCTTGGCCTCGGCGTGCTACGGCGTCTCCACACCGCTGATGAAGCGGGCGCTGAGCCGCATGGAGCCATTACAAATCACCGCCGGGTTGCATGCGGCAGCTTTCTTGATGCTGCTTCCCGGCGCGCTGTGGAGCTGGCCGTCTGCGCATTTCACACCCGTGGCATTGCTCGCGGTGGTCATCATGGGGGTGATCACATCGGGCATTGCCTATTGGCTGCACATCCGGATTCTGGCCCATGTCACCCCCGTGGCGGCCATGAGCCCCACTTTTTTGATTCCGGTGTTTGGCGTCACCTGGGGCCATGTCTTTCTGGGGGAGCAACTCTCAACCAGCATCTTCCTGGGCGGTGGGCTGGTGCTGATGGCCAGCGCCCTGGTCACCGGCTACAACCCCTGGCAAAAGCAGCACAGTGTAGTAAATGTTCAACCTTGACGTTCATCAGCTAAAAAATTGTTTCAAAAAGACGTCAACGGGTTGTGTAGACCCTTCGTTGTAGAGGGGCCTCCAGTTCCGGAGTACACCAATCTGCTTTGAAAGGCAAAAAATGAACAAGCTTCTCGCTACCCTGATCACCGGTCTGTTTGCTGTTGGCGCGTTTGCCCAGGCCCCTGCCGCCCCCGCAAAGGCCGCCGCGCCCGTTGCTGTTGCTGCACCTGCCGTTGCACCCGTTGCCGCCCCAATGGCAGCTTCCGCAGACGCACCCAAGTCCGACATGAAGAAAGCCGCCAAGAAGCACAAGAAGAGCAAAAAGGCCAAGAAGGCAGCTGCTGCCCAATAATTGGAGCCTGTCAGCCCATAAAAAAGCCCGCTCTGCGGGTTTTTTTACGTTTGGAGTCCGCGCACCACCGGCGCTGCGCCGCCCCGTAAAATGACAGGTTCATGATCGTCTCCCCTGCTACCCATCGCCCCGCCACCCCGAGCAAAACCCCCATTCGAGCTGAAATTTCCGCCCTGTGGCAGCTGGCTTGGCCTATTTTGGTGGGGCAACTTGCCACGGTTGGCATGTCTGTGGCCGACGTGGCCATGGCTGGGCACGCATCGGCGCAAGACCTGGCGGGTGTGGCCTTGGGTTCATCGATCTGGATGATTGTGGTGGTCACGCTCATGGGCGTGATGATGTCGGTCAACCCCATGGTGGCGCATTACGTGGGTGCGGGCCAGTTTGACCGGGTGCCACATGTGGTGCGCCAGGCACTGTGGAAGGGCCTGGGCGTAGGGGCCGTCGCCTTGGTCCTGGCCAACGTGGGGGGCCTGGTGTTTGACTTTATGCAACTGGAGCCAGCCGTGCACGACATTGCCGTGCGCTTTGTCCGCGTGACCAGTTTTGCGCTGCCAGCCTTTGCCTGGTATCGCGTGTTGTACGGCTACAGCGCCAGCCTGAACCAGACCAAACCCATGATGGCCATTTCGCTGGCCGCACTGTTGCTCAACTGCCTGTTGAATTGGGTGTTGATCTTTGGCCACTGGGGTTTCCCGGCGCTGGGCGGTGTGGGTTGCGCCTGGGCCACCATGCTGTGCATCTGGTTCAACCTGGGCGGACTGTTGTGGTGGATGCGGCGCAGCCCGGCCTACCGCAGCACCTGGCCGTTTGACCGCTTTGAAGCCCCGCACCGCGAGAAGGTGCGCAGCTTGCTCAAACTGGGCCTGCCCATTGGAGTGACCTATTTTGCTGAGAGCAGTGCCTTCAGCCTGATTGCCCTCTTGGTGGCGCGCTTTGGCAGCACGCAGGTGGCGGCGCACCAGATTGCGCTGAATTTTTCTTCATTGACATTCATGCTACCCATGAGTCTGGGCATAGCCCTGCTCACCCGCGTGGGCCAGGCCCTGGGCGCGGGTGACCCGGTTGCTGCACGCTTTCGCTCCGCCGTGGGCGTGGGCGCTTCGGTGGGTCTGGCCGTGCTTTCGGCTATTGTGATGGCCCTGTTTAGCCAGCAAATTGCCCGCGCCTACACCAGCGATGTACCGGTTGCCACCACCGCTGCGGGCCTGTTGCTTCTGGCGGCACTGTTTCAGGTGTCGGATGCGGCGCAAGTGTCCACCAGTTGCGCCATTCGGGGCTACAAGGTCACCCGCTCGCCCATGGTCATCCACCTCACTGCCTTTTGGGTGTTTGCTTTGCCCTTGGGCTGTGTGCTGGGTCTGGCACCCGACTGGGCTCCTTGGCACCCGGCCCAGCCAATGCAATCCCAGGGCTTCTGGATTGCCCTGGTGGTAGGACTGACCATCGCTGCCATCGCCTTGGTTCTGTTGCTGCGCCACGTATCCCACCGCGCGGTGCTTGAAGCCGCCCTACCTTCCCACTGATTGTTGTATGCCGTCACGCAGCCCCCACTCTTCCATGCACCCAGCACTGATTGTGCTCACCCTGGCTTTGATGCTGGGGCTACAACCCATCACCACCGACCTGTACCTGCCAGCGCTGCCCGGCCTCACCCAGGAGCTGGGTGCCAGCATGGAACAAGCACAGCTCACGCTCACCGCACTGTTGCTGGCGTTTGGGGTTTCGCAACTATTTTGGGGCCCGCTGTCAGACCGCTTTGGGCGGAGACCGATCCTGCTGGCGGGCATGAGTGCCTATGTAGTGGCCTCGGTGGGCAGCGCGTTTGCTGGCAATATGGATTTGCTCATTGTCTGGCGCACCATCCAGGGCGCGGCGATGGGTGCCGGTGTGATGTGTGCCCGCGCCATTGTGCGCGACCTGTACGCACCGGCGCAGGGCGCCAACGTGATGTCCAAGGGTCTGAGTGGTTTGGGTGTAATTGCCTGCCTGGCCGCCCCCATTGGCGGTTTGCTGACGTCGCTTTTTAACTGGCACGCCGCGCTCTTGGCGCTGACCGTGTTTGGCGCCGTGGGCCTGGCGGTGGTGGGGCTGCGGTTTGAAGAAACCGTAGCCCACAAGAACCCCAAGGCACTCAACCCCGGCACGCTCATCCACACCTGGTGGACCATTGTGCGCAACCCCACCTTTTTGGCATTTACGGCCCTGTCCACTTTTGCCTATAGCGCCCTGTTCACGTTTTTGGCGTCCTCCTCCTTTGTCTTCATCCGGGTGCTGGGCCTGAGCACGACGCAGTACGGAATGGTGATGTTTGCCAACTCCTTCACCTACCTGCTAGGCACCTTTTTGTGCCGGCGCTTGTTGGTGCGCGTGGGTGTGCGCCGCACGGTGGCCATTGCCGGGGCCTTTAGCCTGGTGGGCGTTAGCGTGATGCTGGCGTTGGCTCTGGCAGGGGTGCAGTCGGTATGGGCGATCGAGCTGCCTTTTTTTCTGTTCATGCTGGCACACGGCATTCACAACCCCTGCGGGCAAAGTGGCGCGGTTGGCCCCTTCCCCAAAGCAGCGGGAGCCGCCTCGGCCCTTAATGGTTTTCTGGCCATGGTCAGCGCCTTTGCCACCGGCCAATGGCTGGGTGCGCACATGGATGGCACCACCCGCCCCTTGATTTACGGCATCGCCTTCTGGGGAGTGCTGCTGGCGCTCACGGCGTGGACCCTGGTGCAACGCTATGGCCGCCCCTGACGCACTGCCGTTTTGCCTGTGCCTGGCAGGGCCCACCGCCAGCGGCAAAACGGCGGCTGCGCTGGCCATTGCACAAGGGCACGCCTGCGAGATCATCAGTGTGGATTCGGCCCTGGTTTACCGTGGCATGGACATAGGCACGGCCAAGCCCAGCGCGCTGGAGCAGGCCCAAGTGCCCCACCACCTGATCGATATTCGTGACCCGCCGCACGCCTACAGCGCAGCCGATTTTGTGCGCGATGCCCAAGGGTTGATTCGGGACATTGCCGCACGCGGCAAGCTGCCCTTGCTGGTGGGCGGCACCATGCTGTACTTCAAGGCCTTGTTCGACGGCTTGGACGATATGCCCGCCGCCAACCCCACCATTCGCGCGGAGCTAGAGGCGCAAGCCACCGTGAAAGGCTGGCCCGCCCTGCACGCCGAGCTGGCCTTGGTGGACCCGGTTACTGCGGCGCGTCTGGCGCCACTGGACAGCCAACGCATCCAGCGCGCACTGGAGGTGTTTCGCATTTCGGGCTTGCCCTTGTCGCACTTTCATGCCACCCAGAATGCTATAAAAACAGAAGCTGGTCACGTAGATTCCACGAGGGCTAGAGCCCTAATTTCCTTGGAACCATTGGAGAGAAGCTGGCTGCACAATCGCATTGTGCAGCGCTTTGACACCATGCTGGCGCAGGGTTTTTTGGACGAGGTACGCACCCTGCGTGCGCGCGGCGACCTGCACCCCAACCTGCCCTCCATGCGCTGCGTGGGCTACCGCCAGGCGTGGGAAGCACTGGACGCGTGGGAAGCAGCCGGTGCAAAAGGAGCCCTGCCCTTGGCGGACCTGCGCGAGCTGGGCATCATCGCCACCCGCCAGCTTGCCAAGCGCCAGATCACCTGGCTGCGCTCCATGCCAGAGCGCCAGGTGGTGCAAGCAGATCAGCCGGACGCTGTACAAGTCGTTCTTGACAGCATACGCCGGCTAATTCCAGCCAGCACGTGAATTGGCCTGTGCCGCCAATTCACGCTCCGCAGCATTGGCGTAATCGCGGTCCCAGGCGATGACTTTAGGGGTCATGAGCCGGTGCCACAGCGACGGAATCAGCGCAACTGAAATGGTGGTGAGGTAGCCGCCAACCATCATGGGTGCGTTGGGGTAGGGTTGCAGATCCTGGTAGGGCACCTCGCCTTGCGCGTGGTGGTGCGAGTGGCGGGTCAGGTTGAACAAGGCCCAGGAGCTGATGCGCCGGTTGGTGTTCCACGAATGGCGTGGCTGCACGGGCTGCGCAGGGTCGCGCACCATGCCGTAGTGCTCCATGTAGTTGACGATCTCCAGCAAGGCCTTGCCCCATAGCGCACAAGCACAGAAAAACAATGCTGCGGCAATGCCGCCCATGGCCCAAGCAGCGGCTACCAGCACAGCGCTCATGAGCAGACCGCGCAGAAAGGCGTTGTGCCAGGACCAGACTGCAAGCCCACGACGCTGCAGGCGTGCGGCCTCGATGCGCCAGGCACTGACATTGCCGCGCACCGTAGAGATCGCGATATGGGCATACACGTTGCGTCCGCGTGGGGCAGTGGCAGGGTCGTTGACGGTGGACACATAGCGGTGGTGCCCGTAAACATGTTCAATGGCAAAGCCCACGTCAAAGCTGAAGGCCAGCAGCCAGCGCCCCACCCACAGTGACACCGGCTCCCAGGTGCGGTGGGTCAGCTCATGCCCGGGAATCGTGCCAATCGTGCCGATCATCAGCCCCGTCAGGATAAAAGCCGACACATGGTGGCCCCAATGGGTTGCGGCCCGGTTAGCCAACAGGTCGGTCCCGGTCCATTGCGAAAGCATTGCGCCAACACCCAGAACGTCTACCGTGCTCACGCCCCAGACAGCGGCAAAGCAGATGAGCAGCAAAACCGGCAACGCCATCCATAACTGCACGGTCAGCACCCAGGGATGGCGATAGCGCGGAGTCGTGGTGTCGTCCCCAAAGAACATGTCGCCCAAGGTGCTAAACAGTGCGGTACTCACCAGTGCCAGCGTGATCCAGCCGCCACCCGCAAACAGCGCCACCACCACACTAAGGCCCTGCACATGGAATAAAAAAAACTTGAGGTAATGCCACAGCGCCACCAAAGTTTCACCCAAACCTTTGGGTGGCGCTATGATTTCTGAAGCATTTGAATCAGTATCGGCGAGGGCTAAAGCGTCATGGCGTGTGGTAAACCGGTCTGCATGGATATGCGCTTTGGGCAGGCCGGCCTGCTGTAGTTCGGTGCTGGCCGCATCAATCATCCCTGGCGGGCCGCACAGGTAGGCGTGCATGCCGGGCTCCAGCACCTGCGAGAGATGCCCGGTGACCAGCCCGTGCGCACCCGTCCAGGTGGTGTCGTCGGTGGCATCGGACAACACAGGCAGCAAGGTGAACGTTCCCGCCCAGTGGGTCGCCATGGTGCGCAACTCGTCCATCAGGTACAGATCGGCCTGTGTGCGTGCGCCAAACAGCAAGGTCACCGAACGTGCCACTTGATGAGCCTGCATGGCACGCAACATGGCCATGACTGGCGCGAGCCCCGATCCACCCGCCACAAACAACACCGGCGCGTCGGACTCACGCAGCCAGAATTGTCCCAGTGGCCCTTGCACATGCGCTTTTTGGCCTACGAGGCTCACGCCGTGTACATGCTCGGTAAAGACTCCACCGGGCACGCGGCGTACAAAAAACTCCACCGCCCCATGGGCATCTGGCGCCGTGGCAAACGAATAGCTGCGCGTGACACCCGGGAGCGTCGCCAGGCTAATCTGCGCAAACTGGCCTGGCTTGTAGTGCAGAGGGCCATCGAGTTGCAGGCGCAAACGCTGAATGTCGTGGGTCAAGGGCTCTTGCACCACCACAGTGGCACTGCACTCCTGCACCGACAACGCCTTGGTCTGCTCAACTTCAATGCGCACCGGCCCCATTGGCACGCTCTGGCAGGCCAGGATTGTGCGCTGCGCCAACTCCTCTTCCGAGAGCAGGTAGCTGGACTCAGTGAGCTCTCGTACTTTTCCTTCCACCAGACGGCACTTGCAGGTGGCACAGCCGCCCACACGGCAACTGTGCGGAAAGTCGACCCCCTCTCGCAGTGCTGCGGTCAGAATGGTCTCGCCCGCCAGCACCCGGATAGGCTGGGCATTGATGGTGGCAGACGTACCCGCCGAATTGAGCTTCAGTCCGAACATGCTGCTTCCTCAGGCTTACGGGTGCTACGCTGCCGATGTGGGATCAGCCGCTTTGCTAAACCGGTCAACCGGTTGTATTCCCCATATTTCATCGGCATATTCGCTGACGGTGCGATCCGATGAAAAATAACCCATGCCGGCAACATTGAGGATGGCACACCGCTCCCATTCCTCTGGCCTGCGGTAGAGCGAATCGACCTTGTCCTGGGTTGCCACGTAGTCTGCATAGTCGGCCAGCAACTGGTAGTGGTCTGACTCCAGCAGGGAATTGACTACATCCACATAACGGTTGGGTTCTTCGGGTGAAAAGCTGCCTTCGGCCAGGCGATCAATGGCGTACTTCAAGTCAAAGTTGTTGTTGTAGTACTCGCGTGGCTGATAGCCAGCGTTGCGCAGGTGGGTCACGGTTTCGGTGCGGTTGCCAAAAATAAAAAAGTTCTCCAAGCCCACATGCTGCGCCATTTCAATGTTGGCACCGTCCCACGTGCCGATGGTGAGTGCGCCGTTGAGCGCAAACTTCATGTTGCCGGTGCCCGACGCCTCGGTGCCAGCCGTTGAAATTTGCTCGGACAGATTGGCCGCCGGAATGATGGTCTCGGCCAGAGAGACGCAGTAGTTGGGTATAAACACCACACGCAGCAAGCCGCCTAGGCGGGGGTCATTGTTGACGACGCGAGCCACATCATGGATGAGCCGAATAATCAACTTGGCCATGTAATACGCGGACGCTGCCTTGCCCGCAAAAATGACGGTGCGCGGCACCCAGTTGCCATTGGGCTGAGCCAAAATGCGATGGTAGCGGGTGATAACGTGCAACACGTTGAGCAACTGGCGCTTGTACTCATGGATCCGCTTGACCTGCACGTCAAACAGGCTCTCAGGGTCCACGATGACGCCCGTCGTGCGGGCTATCAGGTCAGCCAGACGGCGCTTGTTTTGCTGCTTGGTCAAACGGAAAGCATTTTGAAATTCGGGTTGATCGGCAAGCTCTCGTAGTTTGGCCAATTGATCAAGATCACCGCGCCAGTTTGGGCCAATGTGGTTGTCGATCAGGCCCGAGAGAGACGGGTTGGCCTGTGACAACCAACGCCGAGGGGTGACGCCGTTGGTTTTGTTGCAAAAACGCCCCGGGTACATCATTGCAAAATCCAGAAAAATAGTATCGACCATCAACTGGCTGTGCAGGGCCGAGACACCGTTGACCTTGTGACTTGCGAGCGCCGACAGGTGGGCCATGCGCACACGGCGTATGCCGCGCTCTTCGATGAGCGAAATTCGCCGGGGCAGCGCGTTGTCGTCGGGAAATCTGAGGTGCACTTCCGCCAAAAAGTTTGCATTGATGTCGAAAATGATGCCCATATGGCGTGGCAGTATGCGGGTCAGCACATCGACAGGCCAGGTCTCCAGCGCCTCTTCCATCAGTGTGTGGTTGGTGTACGAAAAAATCTTCGTGCACAGACTCCAGCTCTTGGTCCAATCCAGGTGGTATTGGTCGATCAACAGGCGCATCAGCTCGGGAACAGCAAGGGCGGGGTGCGTGTCATTGAGGTGAATAGCCACCTTGTCTGCCAGATTGTCGAAGTTGTTGTGGTGCTTGAGGTGGCGGCGCAATATGTCCTGTAACGAAGCGCTGACAAAAAAGTACTCTTGACGCAGCCGCAACTCGCGTCCGTGTTCGGTGCGGTCGTCCGGGTAGAGTACGCGCGAGACGTTTTCGGACTGGTTCTTGGCTTCAAATGCCTGGATATAGTCGCCCCGGTTGAACGCGTCCAGGTTAATACCGCGTGTGGCACGTGCTGACCACAGACGCATGGTAATCACGCTGCGCATCTGATAGCCGGGAACGCCGCTGTCGTAGGCGGTTGCAATCACGTCTTCGGTATCGACCCAACTAGAGTGACCATTGGTCGGAACCAGGCGTCCGCCGTAGCGTATGGTGTAGCTCAGCTCGGGCCGCATGAACTCCCACGGGTAGCCGTTGGTCAGCCAGTAGTCGGGTTCTTCAACCTGTTGGCCGTTTTCAATGCGCTGGGAAAACATGCCGTATTCGTAGCGAATACCATAGCCAATGCCCGGCAACCCCAAGCTGGCAATCGAGTCCAGAAAACAAGCCGCCAACCGACCCAGGCCACCGTTACCCAGGCCGGCGTCGGGCTCCAGATCAACCAGGGCATCAAAGTCGGCGCCCAGCAGGTTGCAGGCTTGCTTGATCGGTTCATAGATATCAGTTGCCAGCAGCGCATTGGTGAGTGCACGTCCGGTGAGGTATTCCATGGACAGGTAGTGCACGCGCTTGGCATCGTGCTGGCTAGCCTGCGCCAACGACTCGCGCCAGGTGTCAATAATGCGATCCCTTGCGGCATGTACCACGGCGAACAGCCAGTCGCGCGGGGTGGCAGTGCGAAGGTCTTTTCCGACCTGGTACACCAGCCGGTTCGAGATCGCGCGACGCAGGGCATCCACCGTGTTGGTGGGTCTGTCGAACTGAAATATGGGGCCGGTGTTCATGGTCAATCGCCCTTCGGAGCAACACGGGTCAAGGATAGGCTGCGATGGGCGCTTTCATACAGCGCACCATAGTGCCGCGCTGCGGCAATCCAGTCAAATTGAAGACGCATACCCCGGCGCTGAATCACTTTCCATTCAGGAGTCTTGAACAGGGTAAATGCACGGTGCATCGCGCTGCGCAAGTCGGACGCAGTCAGCGCATCAAAGACAAAACCGGTTGCCGTGCCTGCTGCCCTATTTTCTGGCGTGCAGTCCACCACGGTATCGGCCAGGCCGCCGACCCGGCGCACCAAAGGCAGCGTGCCATAACGCAAACCGTAGAGTTGGGTCAGGCCGCAGGGTTCAAACGCGGAGGGTACCAGCACCACGTCGGAGCCGGCCAGCACGTTGTGTGCGGCGGCCTCGTCATAGCCGATGCGGACACCCACATGGCCGGGGTACCGGGCAGCGGCTTCGATGAATGTTTCCACCAGCCAAGCATCGCCTTCACCCAGCAGCGCCACTTGCCCTCCCATGGCGACCACATCGGCAAGAACCTGGGGCAACAAGTGCAAGCCTTTTTGCTCGGTCAAGCGGCTGACCACACCAAAAATCAGGGCATCGGGGCGCGATTGCAGGCCCATGCTGTTTTGCAATGCCTGCTTGGCCGTGGTTTTGCCAGCGAGTCGGTTCACATCGTATTTCTGGAGCAATAAAGGGTCGGTACCGGGATTCCAGATCTGGTAATCGACGCCATTGAGAATGCCGGACACGACGTGCGTGCGCTCACGCAGCAGCCCGTCCAAGCCAAAGCCGTGTGGCTCGGTCAATATTTCACGGGCATAAGTTGGACTTACCGTGGTGATCCGGTCGCTGAACTGCAGGGCTGACTTCATGAAAGAGGCGTGGCCGAAAAACTCCAGCCCATGGATACCAAAGTATTCATCAGGCAGTCCCCATTGGGAAAACTCATGGTGAGAAAACAAGCCTTGGTAAGCGAGGTTGTGAATGGTAAAAACCGTGGCGGGTGTCGGGCAACCAGTCGCACGGAATGCATGCACATAGGCGGGGGTGAGTCCGGCGTGCCAATCATTGCAGTGAATAACATCTGGCACCCATTGTGGGTCCAGTCCCTGGCCTAAACAGGCGCCTGCCCATCCCAGCGCAGCAAAGCGTTGTGCGTTGTCACTCCAGTCCTTGCCATCGGGCCCAAGGTAGGGATTTCCAGGGCGAGAGAACAGCTGTGGGGCATCAAGCAGGTAGGCAAGGCATTTGACACCGGGCAGTGTTCCCAGCGAGACCGTTGCAGCTGGAAGGAATGGTGCTTTTCCCCAAGGCGCAGGGGCGTTTGCCAAGTCCGCGACGGCCCTAGTCGCTTGCACGTTTTCAGTGAAGGCGGGAAATGCCGGCAGCAACAGGCGCACATCGCAGCCCAAGGCGTGCAATGCTGGTGGCAGTCCCGCGCTGACGTCGGCCAAACCGCCAGTTTTGAGAAAAGGGTATAGCTCTGAACAAATGTACAAAACCTTCATGTTGGCTGCCCCGCGGGCTCCTTCGCTGATTCCAAGGCCTGCAACATGGCACTGGTGACCAGCACCACACCCTCTGGACTGCGGTAAAAGCGCCTGGCGTCTTCCTGTGGATCGTAGCCAATGGTGGTGTGCGCGGGGATGCGGCAACCTTCGTCCACCACGATCTTGCGCAAACGGCAGTGGCGCCCAATATAGGCATCGGGCAAAACAACGGAATGCTCCACCATACTGTAGGAGTGCACCTGCACGTTGGTAAACAGCACGGAATTGAGGATGTGCGCACCGGACACAATGCAGCCGCCCGCAACCACGGAATCAATCGCCATGCCTCTGCGGCCGTCGTCGTTAAAAATAAACTTCGCCGGGGGGACTGTGGGCTGGTAGGTCCAGATGGGCCACTCGCTATCGTACAAATCCAGCGCCGGTGTCACCGCCGTGAGGTCCA
>Ga0138256_10005719_pt1 | contig 13151 bp, 11 predicted proteins | sample KNB2016incub_MG_FD_105486 | JGI IMG/M metagenome (GOLD analysis project Ga0138256, IMG submission 105486) | Active sludge microbial communities from wastewater in Klosterneuburg, Austria - KNB2014incub_MG | ecosystem: Engineered > WWTP > Activated sludge > Unclassified | place: Austria...
CCACGAATGGCCCGACACCGACGCCGTGCACGAGCACTTCGCGCCCAAGGCGGCGTTCGCGCGCTGGGATCCGCGCGTCCTCGCCGACTACGTGCGCCACGGCACCGAGGCCGTGGCTGTCGGGCGCGGCCTGGCGTTCCGGCGCGAGGTCGAGGCACGCATCTACGACACGCTGCCGCACCACATGCCGCAGCTGATGCAGCGCCACCCGCTGCGCGCGCCGGCAGCCTTCATCGCCGGCACGCATTCGCGCGAGCTGCGCCAGGTCGGCCTCGCGGCGACGCGGCGGCTGACGCACGACCGCGTTTCGTGGATCGAAGGCAGCCACCTGTTCCCGTTCGAGCGGCCGGTCGACACGGCGCGCGAGGTGCTGCGCTGGGCCGACGAACTGCTCGGCGCCCGCTGAGTCGGCGCTGGTCTCAGCCGCGCGGGTGATGCTGCGCGTGCAACGCGCGCAACCGCTCGCGCGCGACGTGGGTGTAGATCTGCGTCGTCGAGATGTCGCTGTGGCCGAGCAGCATCTGCACCGCGCGCAGGTCGGCGCCATGGTTGAGCAGATGCGTCGCGAAGGCGTGGCGCAGCGTGTGCGGAGACAGCGGCGTCGTGACGCCGGCGCGCAGCGCGTACTTGCGCACTAGCTGCCAGAACATCTGGCGCGTCATCGCGCCGCCGCGCGCCGTGACGAACAGCGCCTTGCTGGCCTGCCCCTTCAGGATCGCGGCGCGCGCGCCGGCGAGGTAACGGCGCAGCCAGCCGTGCGCCTCTTCGCCGAACGGCACCAGCCGCTCCTTCGAGCCCTTGCCGGTGACGCGCAGCACGCCTTCGGCCAGCCCGACGTGCACGCTCGCCAGCGTGACGAGTTCGCTGACGCGCAGCCCGCTCGCATACATCAGCTCGAGCATGGTGCGGTCGCGCAGGCCGAGCGGCGTGTCGGTGTCCGGCGCGCCGAGCAGCGCCTCGACCTGCGCCTCGGTCAGCGTCTTGGGCACGCGCAGCGGCTGGCGCGCGGCGACGAGCTTCAGGGTCGGGTCGGCGTCGAGCAGCTTCTCGCGCAGCGCCCAGCGGAAGTAGCGCTTGAAGACGGTGAGCCGGCGGTTCGCCGTGCTGGCGCGCGTCGCGGCATGGCGCTCGGTCGCATAGGCCAGCAGGTCCGCCTCGGTGCTGTCGTCGAGCGCGCGTCCGGCGCGCGACGCCAGCGCGTCGGCATAGAGATGCAGATCGCGACGGTACGCGGCGAGCGTGTTCGCCGCGAGGCCGTCCTCGACCCAAAGCGCATCGACGAAGCGGTCGATCGACGCCTGGCTCCGTTCGCGCGGCGTCATCGCGACGGCGGGGATCAGTCGAGCTTGAGCTTCTGCGTCTCGACGACCTTCTTGTAGACCTCGTGCTCGGCCTTGATCTGCGCCGCGAACTGCTCCGGCGCGTTGGCCACGATCAGCGAGCCGGTGTCCTCGATGCGCTTCTTCACCACCGGATCGTCGACCGCCTTCTTCACGGCCGCGTGCACCTTGTCGACGATGTCCTTGGGCAACCCCTTGGGCCCGAGCACGCCGTAGTAGGCCATGCGGTTGACGCCTTCGAGCCCGACCTCCTTGAACGTCGGCACGCCGGGCAGCGCTGCCAGTCGCTGCGGCGCGGCGACCACGATGGGGATCAGGCGGCCGTCCTTGATGAACGGCAGCGCGGACGGCAGGTTGTCGAAGATGATCGGAACCTGACCCGCCACCGTGTCGTTGAGCGCGGGGCCCGCGCCGCGGTACGGGATGTGCGCCATGAACACGCCCGCCAGGCTCTTGTACAGCTCGGTCTGCAGGTGGCCGATGCCACCGGTGCCCGAGCTGGCATAGCTGTACTTGCCCGGGTTCTTCTTCAGCTCGGCGACGAAGCCCTTGTAGTCCTTGGCCGGGAACGATGGATGCACGGCGATGACGTTGGGCGTCGCCGCGATGTTGATGATGGGCGTGAAGTCGGTCAGCGGGTTGTAGCCGATCCTGGTGTTGATCGCCGGGTTGGCTGCCGTGGTCGACACGGTCGCCATGCCGAGGGCGTGGCCGTCGGGAGCCTGCTTGATCAGCTCGAGCGCGCCGATCGAACCGCCGCCGCCGCCCTTGTTCTCGACCAGCACCTGCTGGCCGAGCGACGCCGCCATCTTCTCCGAGACGATGCGCGCGATGATGTCCGTCGTGCCGCCGGGCGCGAAAGGCACGATCAGCCGCACCGGCTTGCTCGGATAGCCCTGCGCCGACGCTGCTTGGGCGAAAGCGAGGCCGGCGGCCGCGGCGAGGCTCGCAAGCAAACGCCGGGACGCCCCAGGTTTCCTCGACCCCCGCGGGGGGCGGGCTGGGCACAGCCCGGCCCTGGGGGCTTTCGCAAGGCGGGGGCGGATCGTCATCGTCGGATCTCCTTCGTGGGTCGGTTCGGTGCTTCAGATCGGCGGCCCGCCGAGCAGGCCGGCCTTGAGTTCCTTGTCGGTCGGGCGCTCGCCGATGAAGGTCAGCAGCAGCGCGGCGTACAAGTCGTCGCCGGGCAGCGGCGCGCCGCGTCGCGTGCCGTTGACCGTCATCACGAGCCCGCTGTCGGGAATGTAGTCGAGGTCGATCGTATCGCCCTTGCGGAGCAACCCGATGGCGTCGATCGCGGCGCCGAACTGCTGCAGCCGCTCGCGCAGCCGCTCCTGCTCGGTGGCCGGCACATTGCGCGCGACGCCCTTGTGCAGCGCCTTCGAGAACTCGATCGACTTCACGCCGACCATCATGCGCAGCCGCAGGCGCTTCGGGCCCGGCATGGCGAGCACGTCCGACGGCATCGCCGTCTTGCGGCCGAGATAGAGCGCCGCGGCATAGGCCTTGAGCACGGGAATCGCGCGCAGGCCGACGCCGTTGAGCTGCAGCGGCGCGTCGGCGAGGCGGATCTGCTCGTCGAACGTGAAACCCTCGACGACGCGCGCCGACAGCGGCAGCGCGAGCGCCAGTCCGCACAGGCCTGCGGCGGCGCCGCGGCGCAACGCGGCGACCGCGCGCGATGGTTTGGGCGGCATCGTCATCGAGCAGGCACGGAGGAACCCGAGTGTGCCTGCAACGCACGGGTGCTCCGGTTCGCCGACACCACGCTGCGGTCAGGATTGGCGCCGAAGGGTCCTTCGGCGCCGCCTCCCCCGGCATCTTCGACGCTGCCGGGCCCGGCGAGCGGGCCCGCCGGCCGCGGGGGGCTAGAAGTTGTGCTTCACGCCCAGGTCGAACGCCGTGGTGCGCGTCAGTCCCTCGCGCTTGGCCGACCCGACATCCGCGTACAGCGCGGTGCGCTTGCTCAGCGCATGCTCGTAGCCGAGGCCGAACTTGGCCAGCATGTTGTTCAGGCCTGCCGGATCGAGTCGCGCGTAGGCCACCTTCAGGCGGCCGGCGCCGAGCGGCGCGGTGACGCCGACGCTCCACGCCTTGCGCTCCAGGTTGGCCACCTTCGACGTCGAGTACGCGATCATCGGTCGCACGACGCCGAGGTCGTAGGCCGCACCGAGCACCCACAGCCGGTTGCTGCTGTCCACCTGGTCGACGCCGAGGCCGACGTACACGGGTCCTGCGCTGTAGCGCAGGTGGCCGCCGACGGCGCGCTTGTTGGCGGGCGAGGTGCGCACGCCTTCGCCGGCGGAGACGGCCAGCTGGGCCGAGAAGCCGCCCCACACCGGCGAGCGATAGCCCACGGTGTTGTTGCTGCGCACGTCGCCGTCGACGCGATAGGCGGCGAGCAGGTAGTCGTCCCGCGTGCGGCCGACCGTGTCGCCGCCGAACGGATCGAGCGCGTCGGCAATCCAGTATGCGGGCAGGTAGTCGCGGCCCAGGTAGAGGGTCCCGGCGGTGCTCGAGCCGAGCTCGACGATCGAGCGACCGTTCCACATCACGTTGGCGTTCTGCTGCGCCCCGGTGTCGGCGTTGAGCCGGTGCTCGAGCAGGGCCCCGGCCTGAAGGCCGTTGCCGAGATCCTCGCGCACACGCACGCCGAGCCGCGACGACGAGGCGCCACGCACGTCCCAGCGGTTGCCGGCCGCACCGGTCTGGCCATTGCCACCGGCCAGCGCGCTCGTGCCGTCGTCCTGCTTCGTGACGCCGACATCGAGCCGGCCGTAGATCGTGATGCCTGACTGCGCCGCGACGGGGCCCGCAACGGCGGCGGCGATGGCACAGACGCAAATGGACTTCTTCATGAATTCGCAACCCTGAAATTGGACAAGCCTCGCATTCCAGCGGTTGTCGATGAAAGCGTGATGACAGGTCTGCGCGCCGCCGTCCGTGCGCGCCCGGGGCGAGGCGGGTCAGCAGTCGCCGGCGGCAGCCGGGGCCTGCGCCAATGCCCAGTCGATGTGCTCGCGCACCAGCGAGCCGGCCGCGTCGCGCGCCGCCTCGAGCGCCCGTACGAAGCGCGGATCGCCGTTCGAGCGCAGCGCGTTGCCGAGCGCAACGGCGAGATTCCGGCGCCAGCGCTCGTGGCCGATGCGGCGGATCGCGCTGCCTTCGGTGTGCGCGAGGAAGTCGGCCTCGCTCCAGCCCCACAGCTCGATCAGCGTGGCGTCGGCGAACGGCGCACGCACGTCGAAGTCGGGCAGCGGTGAGCGCCGGGCGTACTTGTTCCACGGGCAGGCGAGCTGGCAGTCGTCGCAGCCGTAGATGCGGTTGCCGATCGGCGGGCGCAGCTCGACCGGGATCGGCCCGTCGTGCTCGATCGTCAGGTACGAGATGCAGCGCCGCGCGTCGAGGCGATACGGCGCGACGATGGCGCGCGTCGGGCAGACGTCGATGCACGCGGTGCAGGCGCCGCAATGTCCGGACTCGGGCGGCGTCAGCGGCAGCGCCAGGTCGACGCAGATCTCTCCGAGGAAGAACATCGAGCCGGCGTCGCGCGCCAGCGCCAGCGTGTGCTTGCCGCGCCAGCCGGTGCCGGCGCGCGACGCCAGTTCCACTTCGAGCAGCGGCGCCGAGTCGGTGAAGACGCGATGCCCGTAAGGGCCGATCCACGAGGCGAGCGCATCGGCGAGCTGCTGCAACCGCGCACGCAGCACCTTGTGGTAGTCGCGGCCGCGCGCATAGATCGACACCGCCGCCTGCTCCGGTGCGCCGAGGCGCTGCCACTCGACGGCGCGCCAGTCGTCGGCCGTTTCGCGCGGCAGGTAGTCGGCGCGCACCGTGATCACGCGCAGCGTGCCGGGCACCAGCTCGGCCGGCCGCGCGCGCTTCATGCCGTGGCGCCGCATGTAGTCCATGCGGCCGTGCCAGCCTTCGGCGAGCCAGGCGGCAAGCCCCGGCTCGGCGTCGGACAGGTCCACGCCGGCGATGCCGATCTGGGAGAATCCGAGCGCCGTGGCGTGCTCGCGCAAGCGCGCGAGCACGTCTTCGATGTCCACGAGAGACCAGTCGCGCATTGCCCATTCTAGGAACACGCACGCTGCACTGGGCCGACGAGTCGGCCTGCGAGGCAACGGCCCGCGACCTGGCCGCGCGGACCGCCATCCGCGACGCCTGCATCGAGCTGCGCGGCGCGCTCGGCGCCGGCAAGACCACCTTCGCGCGCCACTTGCTGCGCGCACTCGGCGTCGAGGGCCGCGTCAAGAGCCCGAGCTACGCGCTGATGGAGCCGTACCGCGTCGGCGGGCTCGACGCCTGGCACTTCGACTTCTACCGCTTCGACGACCCGCACGAGTGGGAGGACGCAGGTTTTCGCGACGTGTTCGCGCAGCCCGGGCTCAAGCTCGTCGAATGGCCCGAGCGTGCCGCCGGCCTGCTGCCCGAGGCCGACCTGCGCATCGCGATCGAGCTCGTCGACGAGACGCGGCGCCGCGTCGTCTTCGAGGCCGGCACGGCGCGCGGGCTGGAGCTGCTCGGATGAGACATGCCGGGACAGCCCGCGGGCCGCGGAGCGAGCGCCGGGCCGCCCCGAGCCGGCCCGCGATCCCCTCGGGGGCTGAGCCCGGACGAGGACAGTCCGGTGGACTGTCCTCGCCTGGCGAAGGGCCGGGCCGCAAGGCCCGGCGCGGCCTGCAAGGCCGTCCGACGTACTCGTCGGGCGAGGAGCGGTCATGAGGCGGCGTTCGGCGCTGCGTGGCCTCGGCGCCGTCGCGCTGCTGCTCGGCGGCGCCGACATCGCGCGCGGTGCCGCGATCCTCGCCGTGCGCGTCTGGCCAGCCGCCGAGTACACGCGCGTGACCATCGAGTCCGACGCCGAGCTCGCCGCGAAGCACTTCGTGCTCGACAACCCCGACCGCCTCGTCGTCGACATCGACGGCCTCGAGCTGAGCGCGCAACTGCGCGAACTCGTCGGCAAGGTCAGCGGCGACGACCCGTTCATCGCCGGGCTGCGCGTCGGCCAATACCAGCCGCGCGTCGTGCGCCTGGTGTTCGACTTGAAACAGCCGGTCGCGCCGCAGCTGTTCGCGCTGGCGCCGGTCGCCGCCTACCAGCACCGCATGGTGTTCGACCTGCGGCCGCTGCAGGAGCGCGACCCGCTGCTCGCGCTGCTGCGCGAGAAGAACGCCGAGCCCGCCGCGCCGCAACCGGCGCCCGACGTGCTCGGCGAGTTCATCGGCCGCGTCGAGCGGCCCGCCCCGCCGCCGCGGCCTGGCACCCCACCGCCGAAGCCCGCCGCGCCCGCCGACACGCCGCAGGGCAAGCTCGACCGCCTGATCGTCGTCGCGCTCGACCCCGGCCACGGCGGTGAGGACCCCGGCGCGATCGGCCGCCGCGGGCTGCGCGAGAAGGACGTCGTGCTCGCCGTCGCGCTGCGCCTGCGCGACCGCATCAACGCCCTGCCCGGCTTTCGCGCGATGCTGACGCGCGACGGCGACTACTTCGTGCCGCTGCAGCAGCGCGTCGCCAAGGCGCGGCGCGTGCAGGCCGACCTGTTCGTCTCGATCCACGCCGACGCCTTCCTGACACCGCAGGCGCGCGGCGCGTCGGTGTTCGCGCTGTCGGAGAAAGGCGCGACCAGCGCCGCCGCGCGCTGGATGGCTGAACGCGAGAACACGTCGGACCTGGTCGGCGGCGCCAACATCAAGTCGAAGGATGCCGGCGTGCTGCGCACGCTGCTCGACATGAGCACGACGGCGCAGATCAAGGACAGCCTGAAGATCGGCGACGAGGTGCTGCGCCGCATCGAGCGCATCGCGCGGCTGCACAAGCCGCGTGTCGAGCAGGCGGGCTTCGCCGTGCTGAAGGCCCCCGACATCCCGTCGATCCTGGTCGAGACGGCGTTCATCTCGAACCCCGAAGAGGAAGCCAAGCTGCGCGACCCGGCCTACCAGGCGCAACTCGTCGACGCGCTGGCCGGCGGCATCCAGCGCTACTTCGCAAAGAACCCGCCGATCGCGCGGCAGCGGGTGTTGTGAATCGCTGGTCTTGTTGAGCAATGCGACCGCCAGAGCGGGCCGAGGCCGCCGGGTGCCCTGCTCCGCTCATGTCCCCCGGCGACGGCCTGGCGGCCGCGGCCTCCTCCTCTACTTCGCTACGCAGGGCACCCGCCGTCCTCGGCTGTGGAACGCCGCGGCGTTGCCCAACAGCACGGCACAGGATCAGGCTGGCGGGGCGTGCTGCGGAGTGAAGTAAAGGAGGAGGTCCGGCCGAAGGCCGGGCCGGAGGACATGAACGCAGCAGTACGCCCCGCCGGCCTGATCCGGGGCACGCCAGCGATACATCGAATCAGACCGCGCCCGTCGCAGCCGCAGCGCGCCGCCGCGCCCGCCACGCCCCCGCGATCGCGATCAGCCCCGGCACGACGATCATCGCCCAGATGATCTTGTCGAGGTGCTCCCTGACGAACGGGATGTTGCCGAACAGGTAGCCCGCGCCGATCAGGCCGCCGACCCACAGCGCGCCGCCGGTCACGTCGTAGAAGGTGAACTTGGCGCGCGTCATCGCGGCGACGCCGGCCACGAACGGCGCGAAGGTGCGCACGAAGGGCATGAAGCGCGCGATCACGATCGTGATGCCGCCGTAGCGTTCGTAGAACTGGTGCGCCTGCTCGAACGCGCGCTTGTTGAACCAGCGCGACTGCTCCCACTGGAACACCTTGGGCCCGAACCAGCGCCCGATCGTGTAGTTGGTCTGGTTGCCGAGCACGGCCGCCGCGAGCAGCAGCGCGATCGACAGCGGCAGGCTCATCAGCCCGAGGCCGCACAGCGCGCCGACGACGAACAGCAGCGAGTCGCCGGGCAGGAACGGCATCACGACGACACCGGTCTCGACGAAGATGACGGCGAACAGCAGCGCATAGACCCACGCGCCGTAGGTCTGCACGAAGGTCGTCAGGTGCACGTCGACGTGCAGGATGAAGTCGATCAGGAAGGCGATGGGTTCCAAGGAGGTTCTCTCTCAAAGGTTGGCGCGGATCGCGCGCGCGATCTGCTCCGTCTGCTCGTCGAGCGCGTCGCAGATGAACCGCGCGCCGATCTCCTCGAGCCAGGCGCGCTCGGCGTCGTTCGACGCCGCGCCGATCACGGCGATGCGCGGGTTGAGGCGGCGCGCATTGGCGAACACCTGCATCTTCTGCGCCAGCGGCAGGTCGGCGATGACGAGGATGCGCGCGTCGCGCGTGCCGGCCGCCGCGAGCACCTCGTCGCGCGCCGGGTCGCCGTAGACGAACGAGATCTCGGGCACTGCGTCCTGCTGCGGCTCGGAGGCGTCACCGTCGATCACGGCCAGCGGCACGCCCGAGCCGGCAGCGCGCGCCGCGAGCCGCCGCCCGAGCGAACGGTAGCCTGCCAGCACGACGACGGGCGCCGCGCCGTCGCGCATCGTGACGCTGGGCTTGTCGCGGTCGGCCGCCACCGCCTGCGCTCCGTGCCGCGCGCGGCGCTCGAACGCCACCTCGGCGAGCCGGAACAGCACCGGGTTGAGCGCGATCGACACGATCGCCGCGACGACGAGGGCGTCCATCGCCTCGCCCGGCAGCACGCCGATCGACGCGCCGACGCTGGCGAGGATAAACGAGAACTCGCCGATCTGCGCCAGCCCGACGGCCACCGTCGCCGCAGTGCGCAGCGTGTCGCGCAGCATCAGCACGATCGCCAGCGCGACCAGCGGCTTGAGCAGCAGCACGATGGCGAGCACGCCCAGCACCAGCCGCGGCTGCTCGACGATGACGGCCGGGTTGAACAGCATGCCGATCGAGACGAAGAACAGCGCCGAGAACACGTCGCGGAACGGCGCCATGTCGGCGGCGGCCTGCGGCCCGAAGCGCGACTGCCCGACGACGAGGCCGGCGAAGAAGGCGCCGAGCGCGACGGAGACGTGGAACAGCTCGGCCGCCAGCACGGCGATGCCGAGCGCGACGACGAACACCGTCAGCGTGAACAGCTCGGCCGAGCGTGACCGCGCCATGCGCTCGAGCAGGCGCGACACCAGCGGCGTGCCGACGAAGCGCACCAGCACGGCGAACGCGCCGACCTTGACCAGCGCCCAGCCCAGCTCGCGGCCGAGCGTGCCGGCGTCGGCCGTGTCGCTCGCGACGACGGGCAGCACGACGAGCGCGGCGACGGTGAACAGATCTTCCACGATCAGCCAGCCGACGGCGACGTGGCCGTCGCGCTCGCTGAGCCGATTGCGCTCGACGAGCATGCGCATCAGCACGACGGTGCTCGCGACGGCCAACGCCATGCCGAACACGATGCCTGCCGCGTGCGACCAGCCGAAGGCGCGCGCCAGCGCCCAGCCGGCGGCTGCCGCCAGCGCGCTCTGCCCGATCGCGCCCGGCACGGCGAGACGCCGCACCCGAAGGAGCTCCTGCGGGTGGAAGTGCATGCCGACGCCGAACATCAGCAGCACGACGCCGATCTCCGACATCTGCTGCGCGAGGCTCGCATCGGCCTCGAAACCCGGCGTGTACGGCCCGACGACGATGCCCGCCGCCATGTAGCCGACCAGCGTCGACAGGCCGACCTTCTGCGTCGTCCAGCCCAGCAGCAGCGCGAAGGCGAGCGCGCCGGCGAGCGTGACGATCAGGTTCAGGTTGTGCATGCGCGCCGATTATCCGCATGCGTCTCCGGCGCGCCGCGGCGCGCTCCTACAATCGGCCGCAATGAATGCTGTGCTCGGACACGCCGCACGCCGCCCGATCCGCGAACTGCCCGACGAGCTGATCAGCCAGATCGCCGCCGGCGAAGTCGTCGAGCGGCCGGCCTCGGTGGTGCGCGAGCTGCTCGACAACGCGCTCGACGCCGGCGCGCGCGAGATCGTCGTGCGCCTCGGCGCCGGCGGCGTGCGCTCCATCGTCGTCGAGGACGACGGCGCGGGCATCCCGGCCGACGAGCTGCCGCTGGCGCTGCGGCGCCACGCGACGAGCAAGATCGGCTCGCTCGACGACCTTCAGTCGGTGGCGACGATGGGCTTTCGCGGCGAGGCGCTGGCGGCGATCGCGTCGGTGGCCGAGCTGGCGGTCACGAGCCGCAGCGCCGACGCGCCGCACGCCACGCGCATCGACGCGCGCACCGGCGAGCTGGCGCCGGCGGCGCGCGCCATCGGTACGACGGTCGAGGTGCGCGAGCTGTTCTTCGCAACGCCGGCGCGCCGCAAGTTCCTCAAGAGCGACGCCACCGAACTCGCGCATTGCCTCGACGCGCTGCGCCGCCATGCGATCGTGCGCCCCGACGTCGGCTTCGCACTGTGGCACGACGGCCGCCTCGTCGCGCAGTGGCGGCGCAGCGACGCCGAGCGCCGCCTCGCCGACGTGCTTGGCGCCGAGCTGCTGGCGGCAAGCCGTGCCGTCGAGTGGCGCCACGGCACGCTGCGCGTGCACGGCCGCGCCGGCGTGCCCGATGCGGCGCGCGTGCGCGCCGACCAGCAATACCTCTACGTCAACGGCCGCCACGTGCGCGACCGGCTGCTCGCGCACGGCGTGCGCGCGGCCTACGACGACGTGCTGCACGGCCAGCGCCAGCCCGTCTACGTGCTGTTCGTCGAGGTCGACCCGGCGCGCGTCGACGTCAACGTCCACCCGACGAAGACGGAAGTGCGCTTTCGCGATGGCCGCGACGTGCACCAGGCCGTGCGCCAGGCGGTGCAGGACGCGCTCGCGGTGCCGCGCGCGACGGCCGATCCCGTCGCGGCGGGCATGCCCTTGCGTGACGGCGCGGCGGGCGGCGCGGCGCCGGCGTGGCGCCCCACCGCGCCGCCGCAGCAGGCAGGGTTGGCGCTGCAGCAGGCCGCTGCGCTCTACGCCGCCGAGCCGCGGCCGGCATGGCCGGCGTCCGCAGTCGCTGCCGCCTCCGCCGAGGCCGCAGCGCCGCGCGACGACTGGCCGCTCGGCCGCGCGCTGGCGCAGCTCGGCGGCGTCTACATCCTGGCCGAGAACGCGCAGGGCCTCGTCGTCGTCGACATGCACGCTGCGCACGAGCGCATCGTCTACGAGCGGCTGAAGCTCTCGCTCGGAGCGGACGCGCCCGCGGCGCAGCCGCTGCTCATCCCCGCGACCTTCGCCGCCAGCCCCGAAGAGGCGGCGACAGCCGAGAGCTGCGCCGACGCGCTCGCCGCACTCGGCCTCGAGATCACGCCGCTGGCCCGGCACACGCTGGCGGTGCGCAGCTGCCCGGCCGCGCTCGCCGGCGCCGACGTCGTCGCGCTGGCGCGCAGCATGCTCGCCGAGCTGGCGCAATACGACGCCACCGAAGTGCTGCAGCGCGCGCAGCACGAGCTGCTCGCCACGATGGCCTGCCATGGCGCGGTGCGCGCGAACCGGCGCCTGACGATCGACGAGATGAACGCGCTGCTGCGCGACATGGAGCGCACCGAGCGCTCCGACCAGTGCAACCACGGCCGCCCGACCTGGCGCCAGGTGACGCTGCGCGAACTCGACGCGCTGTTCCTGCGCGGGCGGTGAAAGCCTCGCCGGCGCAAAACCGGGTACCCTACGACCCTCCAACACCAGCAGCGGACCGTCGCCCATGGCCAAGCCGAACTATTCGTATGAAAAGCGCCAGCGCGAGCTGGCCAAGAAGAAGAAGAAGGAAGAGAAGGCGCAGCGCAAGGCCGCGCCGCGCGACACGCCGGCCGAGCCGCAGTCCGGCGCTCCGGCCGACGAACCTGCTGCTCCGCCCGCCGGCGACACCGCAGCGGGCGCGTGACGGCCTGACGGACAGGAAGTCCGTTCGCGCCGGGCGGATCGAACCCTGCCCCGCGCCCGGTCGAAGGGCTCACTGCGAACGAGCGGTACGACCGTGGCGACACTGAAACTCAAGAAGACAACGACAACGACGCGGCGCGGCGATCGCCCGCCGCTGCGCGGCGCGGGACCACGGCCGCGCCCGACGCTGACCGAAGCCCAGGCCGAGCGCGCCGAGCGCGCGCGCGAACGGGCGCAGGGCGAGCGCAGCGAACGCGAGCCGCCGCGGCGCGACCCCCGGTCGCCGGCGCCGGCGACCGGGACGCGAAACGGGACGCCGCCCGCGACGGGCGCGCGAAGCGGTGCGCCGAGGCCGGCGACGCCGGCGCGGCCCGCCGCGCAGCGACGCCCGAGGCCGCAGCCGCCCGACGCCGCACGCGAAGGCGTGCGCCTGTCCAAGCGCCTGAGCGAACTCGGCCTCGCGTCGCGCCGCGAAGCCGACGAATGGATCGCGCGCGGCTGGGTCCGCGTCGACGGCCGCATCGTCGACACGCTCGGCGCGCGCGTGCTGCCGCAGCAGCAGGTCAGCGTCGCGCCCGAGGCCGGCCGCGAACAGGCCGAGCGCGTCACCGTGCTGCTGCACAAGCCGCTCGGCTACGTCAGCGGGCAGGCCGAAGACGGGCACGAGCCCGCCATCGTGCTCGTCACCGCGGCGAACCATTGGCGCAGCGACCCGTCGCCACGCCAGTGGTCGCCGGGGCAGCGCCACCACCTCGCGCCGGCGGGCCGGCTCGACCTCGATTCGAGCGGCCTGCTCGTGCTGACGCAGGACGGCCGCATCGCGCGCCAACTGATCGGCGACGACTCGAAGATCGAGAAGGAGTACCTCGTGCGCGTGCGCTGCATCGATGCTGCACTGGCCGCGGCCGGCGCGCCGATGGAGGTGCTGCCGCCCGCCGCGCTCGAGCGGCTGCGCCACGGCCTCGAGCTCGACGGCGTCGCGCTGCAGCCGGCCAAGGTGTCGTGGCAGAGCGAAGCGCAATTGCGCATCGTGCTGCGCGAAGGCCGCAAGCGCC
>Ga0138256_10005722_pt1 | contig 13146 bp, 11 predicted proteins | sample KNB2016incub_MG_FD_105486 | JGI IMG/M metagenome (GOLD analysis project Ga0138256, IMG submission 105486) | Active sludge microbial communities from wastewater in Klosterneuburg, Austria - KNB2014incub_MG | ecosystem: Engineered > WWTP > Activated sludge > Unclassified | place: Austria...
GAAAATTACGTGTAACCTGTATTTGAAAAAAAAAACCTGGGTCAGGCCCCCCCCCCCCCTCACGAACTGAACGTCCGGTCCTGTGTACGAACCGCCACGCAACGTAGTGCGATCATGATCGCATCAGGGTTCATGGCCCTCGGCTTCAGCGCAGCAAAGGCGCAAACTTCCTGGTCCGTTGGCTTCGGGAATACTACCAGTTGTGACATCAAGGTGATCGCGTGGATGGACCAAGTAGGCAACAATTGCGCATCACCGTCCCCGGCGGGCTCGTGGGTGGTGCCCTCTGGAACATCCACCACCTGCTCGTTCACCGTTCCATCCGGCTACGAATTCTGCTACTGGTGGTTCCACCAAAATGGCGCGGGACCGGGGGCTACGGTCCTCTCCACCGAAGGTGAGGAGGATCCGTGCATATGGCACTTCGCGGGCACCGACCTCTGCAATATGGATAATGAACCGTCAGTCGCCTGTAAAGGCAATTGCGAGAGCATGCGTTGCACGGATGAACAATGACCACGGCCATGAAGACCGAACACCTCTTGATCGCAGCCTGCATCGCGGGCCCACTCCCTTGTACGGCCCAGAACGAGAATGCCGTGTGGTTATTCGATGAGACCGTTGGCCTCGATTTCATGACCGATCCGCCTACCGTGCTGCATGGCCCGTCCGGATTCGGGGGCGATGGGGTCGCGGTGATCAGTGATGCCGAAGGCCAACTGGTGCTCTCGGCCGATGAGATCCAGATCAGGAATGCGCAATACCAGGTACTCGTGAATGGCAACAACCTCAATTCGGACTGGAACCAGAACCGCAAGAGCATGTTCTTGCCCTGGCCCGGTCATCCGGGGCAGTACTACCTGATCCAGACGCGGGCCTGGAACCCCAATTACCCCGATGCCCGGGCCGTGTACCACCGAATTGATGTGAACGGAAGCGGTGGTATCGGCGAGGTCGTAGAGCGGGACATCATTTTGTCCGACAGTGCGGCCCAGTACATGACCGCCGTTCTTGATGCGGAAGGCACCGGCATCTGGCTGATCCTGCACCACACCTACCGCCCGGTCTTCATGGCCTATCACCTCGATGCGAATGGCCTTTCCAACACACCGGTGCTCAGCGAGGCAGGGCCATTGATCGAAGCGTGGGGATACCAAGGCCTGGGCATACTCCGCCCTTCGCCGGACGGCGACCGGCTGTACATGAGTAAATGCTACCAGATCTGCACGACCGACACATGGTTGCACCTGATGGACTTCGACCGGGCGACCGGGGAAATTTCCGCATTCGTCACCTTCGACGATGATGGCGGCAGCACAGGCCTCGAGGTCTCCGCTTCGGGGCAATACCTGTACAACGTGACCTATGCCTGTGATTTCGACCTGGGTATCGCCACGCGCCTGTGGCAGTACGATGTTTCCTCCGGCGATTCGGCCACGATCCGCGACTCTCGCATCTTGGTTTACGAAGCGCCCATCGTGACGCCGGAATTGGGATGCTACGGCAGGCAGGGCAACTTGGCGCTTTCCATCGACGGACGGATCTACTGCGGCAAAAACCGTGGTTCGCATCTCGCCGTGATCAACCAGCCTGATCTACAAGCACCGGCCTGTGCCTACGTGCATGATGGGATCTGGTTGGAAGGTGACACCTCATGGCTTTGGCTACCCAACCAGATGCGGGAATACCCGGTAGCCCAACACACCATGATCAGGGATGAAGCCGCCCGGGCACTGGCCAGCATGCCTGTACGGCCCGTGCCCGCTGGACAGGGCTGCTGGATCACCCTGCCCGATGTGGGGATCCAACACGTCGCTCTGCTGGACGGGCTGGGCCGCTGTGTGCGTGACATGCCACGCCCCATGGGCCAGCGCGAACTGCACTTGGACCGCCTCGCGCTGGCCAGCGGTCTCTATTCCCTGGTAGCCAAAGACCGGCTCGGCCGAACGGTGGCCACCGGACGCGTGGTGTTCGAGTAAAGCGCACAGCACAGGGCCACATGCCCCCGCGCGGTACTTTCACCGCCCCGATGCTCACGCCCTTTACCGCCATTTCCCCCATCGACGGCCGCTACCACGAGAAGACCGCGGTGTTGTCCCGGTGGTTCAGTGAGCAGGCGCTCATCCGCTACCGGCTTACGGTCGAACTGGCCTGGTTCGAATTCCTGTGCGAACTGCCGCTGCCCGAACTGAAGGGCGCGGACCTGAAGGAACTGGCGCCCCTGCGCGCGCGCATCGCCGCACTATCGGCCGCTGATGCGGAGCGGATCAAGGAGATCGAGCGCACAACCAACCACGACGTGAAGGCCGTGGAGTACTGGCTGAAGGAGCGGCTGGGTGAACTGGGGCTCGGCCCCGCGAAGGAGTTCGTCCACTTCGCCCTCACCAGCCAGGACGTGAACAATACCGCGCTACCGCTGTTGCTGAAGGATCACCTCTTCGAGCACTACATGCCACGGCTCACGGCCCTGCGCGACCGGCTGCACGGCTTGGCGCTCGATCACGCGCAGGTGCCCATGCTGGCCCGTACGCACGGCCAGCCCGCCAGCCCAACGCGCCTCGGCAAGGAGTTCGAGGTCTTCGTAGAGCGGTTGGACGCGCAATTGCGGAGCGTGCGCGCCGTGCCCTTCACCTGCAAGTTCGGCGGCGCCACGGGCAATTTCAACGCGCACCACGCCGCCTATCCCGAGTTGGACTGGCCGAAGCTGGCGGACCGCTTCTGTGAGGAGAAGCTGGGGCTCATGCGTCAACGATTCACCACGCAGATCGAGCACTATGACCAACTGGCCGCCCTCTTCGACGCCCTGCGGCGCGTGAACACGATCCTGATCGACCTGTGCCGCGACCTGTGGACCTACATCAGCCTGGACTACTTCAAGCAACGCACCAAGGCCGGAGAGGTGGGCAGCAGCGCCATGCCGCACAAGGTGAACCCCATCGACTTCGAGAATGCCGAGGGCAACCTGGGCCTGGCGAACGCCGTGTTCGGGCACCTGAGCGAGAAGCTCCCCGTATCGCGCCTCCAGCGAGACCTTACCGACAGCACGGTAACGCGTAACATCGGCGTGCCCATGGCGCACACGCACATCGCCGTGGAGGCCGTCCTGAAAGGGCTCGATAAACTCCTGCTGAATGAGGATGCTCTGCGCCGCGACCTGGACGCGCAATGGGCCGTGGTGGCCGAGGGCATCCAGACCATCCTGCGCCGCGAAGGCTACCCGGAGCCGTACGAACGCCTCAAGGAACTCACGCGCGGAAAGGAGCGCATCACCCAGAAGGATATCGCCGCGTTCATCGACCGGCTCGACGTGGCCGGGCATGTGAAGGACCGCCTGCGCGCCCTCTCGCCACACAACTATACGGGTGTGGACCTGCTCGGCCGGGGCTGAACCCCGTCAAAAAAATACCCCCGTTGGTGAGCGAGGGTATCCGATGGCCATCATCAAGCGAAGGGACCAGCGCACTTGCCCGGAGGCCCCGTCGGGGTCCGGTCCAGCTCACGCCCCGCGTTGCCCGCCGCGCCGAACGGCCGATGCCTTGCTGGCACCGGTGGGCTTCGAGCTGGCCTTCTTCGTACCGGCACCGGCCTTGGCCTTGGTGGCCTTCTCGGCGGTCTTCTTGGCTTTTGCGCCGTCCTTGGGTTTGTCAGTGTCCTCCTCCTCTTTCTTCTTCTCCTCCTTCTCGGCGAACACGCCCGCCTTCAGCAGTTGGGCGTACCACAGGAAGAGCTTGCGCACGTCACTCGGATAGATCCGGTCCTTGTCCGCGTTGGGCAGCGCTTCGGTCAGGGTCTTCCACAGCGTGGCGTCGTCGCCCTTGGGATCGGCGGAGGGACCACCCTTGGCATTCTTGTGGAGTTTTTCCAGGATGTTCTTCAACGGCTCATCGTCGCCGGTGGTGAACATGCTGATCTCGTCCAGTGAACTCACGCGCACGCTGCTGGGCACCGCCAGGCGCTTGCCGTCCTCCAGGGATTCGGCGATGATGGCCTGGCGGCCGGGGGCGACAACGCGGAACAGGCCGCTCTTGCCGGTGACGGAGATGATCTTCGAAAGGTCCATGTTGCGGGATGACGGGGCGAATGTAGGGCGCGCGGGTCCGCATCCCGTGGCCCTGCCCGTTCCGTCCCGGTGCTCACCCGCCGAAATAGGTCCGGTACCACTCCTTCTCCCAATGGTCCCGCTCGCCGGTCAGCTTTTCCGTGCCATCGAGCAGGTCGCGCAACAGGCGCAAGGAACGGTCGTCCCGTTGGGAGATCACCGGGATTCCCGCCCGTATCAGCGCGGCGGCCGCCACGCCCGGCCCCTGCTGGTACAACTTGTGCTCGGCGAAGCGCGACCCGCGGTAGGTCACCGTACTGCCGCAGGCCCCACTGACGTCCATCAGGATCGCCAGATCCACCCCTTCTCTCCGTGCGAGGTCGCGCATGGCGTACGCGGCCTTCACCATCCCCTCGGTCCAGTCGCTGCCGTCCTCCGCCAGCGTCCGCGCGTTGCCGTCCAGCACATCGAACCCGTTGCCACCGTGGTTGTCGGGCGTCATGCGTGGCGTGCCGAAGGAGAAGTCCTCAGGGCAGAACTTCACCAGGCGCACTTCCGGCCGCACCAGCCAGGAGCGCAACGGTGTGTGATCACCGTTCGTGCTTCCATCAACACCGCAACCGATGCCGCCCAAGCAGGCGCTCATCATGATCACCAAGGGGTGCTCGGCTGTTGGGCGCGAGCGGTCGAAGAATGCGGCAGTGGGCAGATGGCGTGGGCGCTCCATGGTCAATGCATCTGTTGCGCTTCCTTCCACGCTTCGTAGCGTTGGTCCAGCACCGGGGCAAGCACGTCGTAGCGCTCCCATGTATCTGCACCGCTGTAGAAATTGCTTCGGGGCTTCAGTACGTGGGCGCGGTAATCCGCCTTGTAGCCTTTGTCGTTGTAGTAGCTGCGCGTGAAGGCGAGACCGTCGTCCGTAAGCTCATCCGGACCGAACCAGCCACCCTGAACGGCGCCGAAATAGGCACCCGGGGTCAGCTGGCGGTTTCGAGCGAGTGCAAGCTTGGCCAAGTCGGCCTCATCCGCCGGTAGATCGAGCAGGCCGCGCGAATCGAGCCAGAGCAGGTACATGCCGCTATGGGTCCATGTATCCGCTTCCTTCACTTTCACATCGTCCCATTCGTGGTGGTCGGGATCCTCGAAGAACTCCGGTCCTTCCGCTACGGGCGGGTATTCCCCCTTCTTCCACCAGTCCGGTCCTTCCACTTCCGCGAAGCCCTCCTTCAACATCAATGCAAGGTGCTTTTGGATATCCGCCAGAGCTCCGGCAACGTTCACGCTACCGCCGGTCATGGGTCGCCCGTAGCGCCCAGGCGCACCGCTGAAGAATTCGATCTGCCGGCCGTTCCACAAGCGGAAGAAATGGTGTTCCACTTTTCCGTTCACCCTTCGCTCCATGAAATGCGCATTGGAGGCACCATGCAATTTCCACCGCTCCCGCGCCTCTTGGAACCAAGCGATCAAGCCCATGGAACGAAGATCGTGATCGTATCGCTTTCGCGCATTAGATCCGCACCAAATGCAACTTCCCGATCGCCTCCACCTGCTTCGTGTTCACCTCCGCCTTCTTCGCGAAGGTCTTCCACTTCTTCACGCCCGCCTTCACCTCTTCGATGATCACCTCCGCCTTCTTGATGTTCATGTCCTTCGCCACTGCCAGCAGATCCGCGCGCGTAATGTCCAGCCGCTTGCCGTTGATGCTCATCTGGTGCTGCTTCAGCCAGCTGTTGGTGGGGTTGTAGGCGAAGGTCACATCGTAGGCAGGGGAGAGGTGCCACTCGCCCTGCGGATCCATGAGGAAGCTGGTGTTCTTCGTGTGGTCGTCGTGGTTGCGGGCGATGGCGTTGAAGCACATGCGGCGGAAGAACTGTGCGGCATGCGGATAGGGCAGACCCAGTTGGCGCATCACGGCGAAGGTGCCCTCGTAGCTGTGCGCCAGCGGATCGTTGTAGTCCATGTGCGCCACACCGCAGAGCGTGGCCATGTGGAGCTTGTGCATCGCGCCTTTGGCGTCGCGCACGCGGTCGAAGCGCTGCGTGAGGAAGTGCGCGCGGCCGTGCTCTTCCAGCAGCCGACAGGGCATCATCTCCACACCGCACGCCACGGCCATCAAGTGGTACGCGTACTCGATGCGACCGAACCCTTTGGGATCTCGCAATTCGTCGGAGGTCACGCCATCGAACTTGATCAGGCAGTAGGTGAAACCCTCCAGCCCTTCCACCTGCCCGCTGCGCACCTCGCCCGTCTTCGCGTTGTAGGCCACGATCGCCTTCGCCCGCGCGCCACCGGCCGAGGTGCCCACACGGATGATGTCCAGCAGCGCCTCCTCCTTGCCCTTCGACTTTCGCGTCACGAACTGCTTGCGCGTGTCCAGCACCTGCCCGGCCACTTGCACCAGATCCTCCACTTCCAGCGTTTCGCCCAGCGCTTCCAACTCGTGGTGCGCGGGCTCGAACTCCAGCGCGCCCATGCCGCGCACGCCCGTATAGCAAAGCCGCTCCACCGGGTTCGCGGTGCCGGGCTGACGGCCTTGGCTGGTCAGCCACGCGTTCATCAGCTGGTCGCCGAAACGGTCGGGCAAGGCGTCGGCGAGCAGGCCAGGTAATCCCTTGAAGGTCTCATCGCGCATATTGCCGAAGACGAAGACGTGCTCGCCGCCGTTCGCCTTGCGCAACGGCATCATCAGCGGTGCCACATCCAGCTTGCCGCGTGCGAACGTGCGGTCGTACTGGAACTCCGCGCGGTGTTCCTGGTCGTTCCACACCACCAGGCCCACGGGCTTGCCCCACAGCTTAACTGTCGCGTGCCATAGGGTGCCACCAAGGGCCTCGGATCGGCGCCCTTGCCGCTTCGCGTCAACCCTTCGGGCGCGCTGCTCTCCTCCGTTCATACTGCGTTGCTCCTCGGTCGCATACCGCCCGGTATGCTCTCCTCGTCGCGCCTTGTCTGAACGAAGGATAGCAGCACGGTCCATCCGACCGCTGCCCTTGGAGGCACCCTTTACCATGTGCTCTTCGGTTCGGGCGGCGTCACATCCGGCCGTTTGCGCCCCGCGCGTTTGCGTTGCTTCTTCAGGTATTTCTCCTGAGCCTCCACCAGCATGTAGGGCGTTGGCTGCGGCTCGGCGTGGAACCCATCCAGCAACTCCAGTTTGTTCAAGACGCGCAACACCTGCACCACGGTGAGCAACGTTGCTGCGCGGCCACCCTCCAGCCTGGCGACGGTGCTGCGGTCCAGGCCGGTCTTTTCGGCTACTTCGGCCTGGCTCATGTTGCGCTCCAGGCGCATGCGCTTGATCTCTTTGCCCAGCCGCGCCACAGCTTGTTGGTCACTGAAGGCGCTCCAATTAATGGTGCTCATAGGCATCGTAAAAGCCAATTTCGTTCTCTAACACGGCTTCTACCCCACAAGTATGCGCATTCTTTCACCATTTAGTTCATCGTCAATGCTGTTCAAACACATCATTAATCGAATATGTCTTTCACAACGATGCTTTTTAACATCTATATGCAGCGAATGGAAACTATCACTCCGCGGAAGAAAGCGCCAGTGTCCGGCCCATTTCAACCGCCTCCACACCATCATCCCACACTGGCGAAAGGTGAGCCGGTCCACCGTGCCATCGGCCTCGGGACGGAAGGTCATGCTGGCGCCACTACCGTGAGGAAGAACGCGTGCGGCGTCGCCCCGGCCGCCATCCGGTGCATGATCGGCCCGCTGCGTACGTGGCGGACAAGCACGTACCGGATCAGATCCGCGCCTGGTAGGTGTACAGGTCGAAATAGCGCCCCTCCTTCGCGATGAGCTCCGCGTGCGTGCCGCGCTCCACGATGCGGCCCTGCTCGATCACGAGGATCTCCGTGGCCTGCCGGATCGTGCTCAGCCGGTGGGCGATCACGAAGGTCGTGCGGTCCTTCACCAGTTCGTTCAGGCTCTTCTGGATCAATGCCTCGCTCTCGGTATCCAGGTTGCTCGTGGCCTCGTCCAGGATCAGGATCTTCGGATCGGCCAGCATGGCCCGCGCAATGGCCACGCGCTGGCGCTGCCCCCCGCTCAACTTCACGCCGCGCTCGCCGATCACGGTATCGAGCCCCAGTTCCATGCGGTCCGTGAACTCATTCACGTAGGCGCCATGCACGGCCTTCTGCAGTTGCTCTTCGGTGGCGTCCGGACGCGGGAAGAGTATGTTCTCGCGGATGGTGCCCTCGAAGAGGAAATCGTCCTGCAGCACCACGCCGAGGTGGCGTCGGTAGCTGGCGAGGTTCACGCGGCTCAGGTCCTTGCCATCCACGGTGACCATGCCCGATTTCGGCGTGAGGAAGGTGGCCACCAGGCCGGCGATGGTGCTCTTGCCGCTGCCGCTCGTGCCCACCAGCGCGATCACCGAGCCTTTCGTCGCCTCGAAGCTGATGCCGTGCAGCACGTCCTTGTCCTCATCGTAGGCGAAGCGCACGTCGCGTAAGGCGATGTCGCCCTTCACGTCATCCAGGCGGATGGGACGGTCGTCCAGCACATCCTCCGGTTGCATGCGCATGATCTCCTCCGTGCGGTCGAGCCCAGCGAAAGCTTCCGTGAGCTGGCTGCCGATGTTGCTCATCTGCACGATGGGCGCGATCATGAAGCCCAGCAGCACGGTGAACTGCACGAATTCGCCGCTGGTGAGCTCGCCGCCCACCATCTGGTACGCGCCGATGCCCATGATGCCCGCGCTGGCAAGGCCGAGCAGCAGCGTGCTCATGCTGCTGATGAACGAGGTGGCCGTGAGGCTCGCCTTCACGTTGTTGAAGAGCCGCTCAACGCCCTTCTCGAAGGTCCTGTTCTCCTGTTCCTCGGCGCCGAAGCCCTTGATCACGCGCACGCCGTTCAGCGTTTCCGTGAGGCGACCCGTCACTTCCGCGTTGATCACACCGCGTGTGCGGAAGATGGGCCGGATCCTGCCGAATGCCTTCATGGCCACGAAGGCGAAGAAGCCCACCGGCACCAGCGTGAAGAGCGTCATCCACGGGCTGATGTAGATGAGCCAGACGAGCGAGATGAGCGCGGTGAGCGTGCCGCCGATCAATTGCACCAGGCCCGTGCCCACCAGGTTGCGCACGCCTTCCACGTCGCTCATGATGCGGCTCACCAGCGCACCGCTCTTCGTATTGTCGAAGAAGCTGATGGGCAGCGAGAGGATCTTGCGCTGCACCTGCGTGCGCAGCTGGCTGATGAGCAATTGCGCTTCCACGCTCAGCAACTGCGTGAGTACATAACTCGACACGCTCTGCACGATCAGTGCGCCCACCACGGCGGCGAGCAGGATCCACAGCAGGTCCAGGTCACCCTTGCCCACCACATCGTCCAGCAGGTATTTGGTGCTGCCGGGCAAGACCATGCCCGCTACGCGGCTGATCACGATGAGCACCAGGCCGATAAACACGTTCTTGCGGCGTGGCCAGATGAACTGACGGAATGCCGTGCGCCAAGTGACAGACGACTTGGCCTTCGGCAGTTCGCCGCCGGCCGCCCTCATGCGGGCGCGAGGGCCGTTCGGTATGCGTTCAGCGCGGCTGTTGGCGAGTTTACGTGGATCCAAGGGGGCGGTTTTCTGAGGCGAAGGCCGTAAAGGTCAAGTTCCGGTCCGATCGCCGTGTGCGCGACGGATCGTCAGTGCTTGAAGCGGACGAAGAGCCGACCGAAGTTGTCGCTGTCCTTGTCGATCCGGTGGTACATCTTCTTGATGTGCGGTTGCTGCAGGAAGCGGATGACCTTCTTCTTCAACTGCCCGCTGCCCTTGCCGGGAATGATCTCCACGATCGGTATCCGCTTGTCCACCGCCTCTTCCATGATCCCGTTCAGTGCACGGTCGATATCGCGCCCTTTGTTGAAGATGTCGTGCAGGTCGAGCTTCAGCTTGCCCATCGCTCAGAACCGGACATCCGCGTATTCCTCCTTGTGCCGGTCCATCATCTTGCGGGCGAAGGGGCACAAGGGCATGATCCGGATCCCCGCTCCCCGCGCGAAGGCGATCGCCGCGTCCAGCAGTTTCAGGCCCACGCCCTTGCCCTCCGATCCGGGGAAGCCTTCCGTGTGATCGATGATGATCTTGTCCGTACCGGCGACCGAATAGACCATCTCGCCGAGGTCCTGCCCGTCCTCCCGCGCCACGAAACGGCCTTTCGTCGCACCGGGCTCATGCACGATGTCCATGCCGCCGAAAGTAGCGGTGTGCGAGTGCGATGAAAGTGTGCAGCTCCCTGCGGGAGCCTTTCGTTCGTTGGTGTGCGGCCAGGAAACAATGAGCCTCAACCGTTCTTCATCAATCGCTCAATGATCCCCTTCGCCGCCTTCGGGATCTTCGTCCCCGGCCCGTATACATCGAAGCAGCCCGCCTCTTTCAAGTAGGCGTAATGATCGGGCGGGATCACCCCACCGGCCACCACGAGGATGTCCGGGCGGTCATAGGTCTCGCGCAGCTCCTTGATCACTTCAGGCACCAGCGTCTTGTGGCCACCGGCCAGGCTGCTCACGCCCAGCACGTGCACGTCGTTCTCGATGGCCTGCTTGGCCACTTCCTGCGGGGTCTGGAAGAGCGGACCGATGTCCACATCGAAGCCAATGTCGGCGAAGCTGGTGGCGATCACCTTGGCGCCGCGGTCGTGGCCGTCCTGGCCCATCTTGGCCACGAGGATCCGCGGGCGGCGGCCTTCCTGCTTGGCGAATTCATCGGCGAGGCGCATGGCCTCCTTCATCTCGGGGTCGTCCATGGCTGCTGCTGAATAAACACCAATGATGGCACGCGGCACGGCGGCGTATCGGCCAAAGGCCTTTTCCAAGGCATCACTGATCTCGCCCAGCGTGGCGCGCATGCGGGCGGCGTTGACGGCGAGTTCGAGGAGGTTGTTCTGGAACTCAGGTCTATGGTCCGAGGTCGATGGTCTATGGCCTGAGGCAGCCTGCTCAGGCCATAGACCATCGACCATAGACCTCGGACCCTTCGCCGCTTCGGCCAACGCTTCCAACGCCTCCTTCACCTTCTTCTCATCCCTCGCCTCCTTCATCTTCTTCAACCTCGCGATCTGCGACTCCCGAACCGCGCTGTTGTCCACCTCCAGCAAGTCCATCTTCGTCTCGTCCTCAGTCACAAAGGCGTTCACACCGATGATCTTGTCCTTGCCGGTGTCGATACGCGCCTGGCGTTTCGCAGCGGCTTCCTCGATGCGCATCTTGGGCAGGCCGCTTTCAATGGCCTTCGCCATGCCGCCGAGCTCCTCCACTTCCTTGATGCGCGTCCAAGCCTTGTGCGCCAGTTCGTGCGTGAGGCATTCCACGTAGTAGCTGCCGCCGAGCGGATCGATCCACTTGGTGATGCCGCTGTTCTTCTGCAAGTAGAGCTGCGTATCGCGGGCGATCTTGGCGCTGAAGTCGGTGGGCAGCGCGATGGCCTCGTCCAGCGAGTTGGTGTGCAGCGATTGCGTTCCGCCGAGCACGGCTGCCAGCGCTTCCACCGTGGTACGCGCCACGTTGTTGAACGGGTCCTGCGCGGTGAGGCTCCAGCCGCTGGTCTGGCAGTGGGTGCGCAGGGCGAGGCTCTTCGGGTTGGTGGCACCGATCTCCTTCAGCAGCTTGGCCCACAGCAGGCGGCCCGCGCGCATCTTGGCCACTTCCATGAAGAGGTCCATGCCGATGCCCCAGAAGAAGCTGAGGCGCGGCGCGAACTCGTCCACGCCCATGCCGGCGGCCATACCGGTGCGCACGTATTCGAGGCCATCGGCCAGCGTGTAGGCGAGCTCCAGGTCCGCGGGCGCGCCCGCCTCGTGCATGTGGTAGCCGCTGATGGAGATGCTGTTGAACTTCGGCATCTTCTTCGCGCAGTACGAGAAGATATCGCCCACGATGCGCATGCTGGGCCCCGGCGGATAGATGTAGGTGTTGCGCACCATGAACTCCTTCAGGATGTCGTTCTGGATGGTGCCTTGCAACTGCTCCGCGCTCACGCCTTGCTCCTCAGCGGCGACGATGAAGAAGGCCATGATGGGCAGCACGGCACCGTTCATGGTCATGCTCACGCTCATCTTGTCGAGCGGGATGCCGTCGAAGAGGATCTTCATGTCCTCCACGCTGCTGATGGCCACACCGGCTTTGCCAACATCGCCTTTCACTCGCGGATGGTCGCTATCGTATCCCCGATGCGTGGCCAGGTCGAACGCGACACTGAGGCCCATCTGTCCGGCGGCGAGGTTGCGGCGGTAGAAGGCGTTGCTCTCTTCCGCCGTGCTGAAACCGGCGTACTGCCTGATCGTCCACGGACGGATGGCGTACATGCTGCCGTAGGGGCCGCGCAGGTAGGGCGGAATGCCGGCGGCGTAGCGCAGGTGCTCAAGCTTGTCGGCGTCGACGGGCGTGTAATACGACCTGAGGGGGATCTCTTCGCGGTTGGGAAGTTGCGTAGTTGCCAGTTGTTGGTTGTCAGTTCTCTGGTCGCGATTCCCACTGACAACCGACAACTGACAACTGGCAACCAGATCCTTCACCAGCACACCGGTCAACGCTTCCACGGAATAGCTGCCGCCCAGCGGATCGGCGACCCGGGCGAGGAATGACTCATCGCGCAGCAGGTTGTGGATGTTGCGGACCGCCCGTCGCGCGAGCGCATCGCCTTCAGGCAACGTTGGCGTGGGAATGGTGAGCCCATCACAACCGCCGGTGATGGCGCTGATGGCCTGCAAGGCGGCGCGGATGAGCTGATCGTAGGGCGAAGCGGCGCCGGGCGCGTAACGCACCATGCACTGCACCCATGTGTTGTGCGAACAGGCGTGCTCGGGCTTGAAGCCGCTGATGACGCTGGCCCACGCCTCACGCAAGGCCCGGACGCGCGCGGCCTCCAGCAGCAGGTCGTCGCCGAGGTGCAGACGGAACTGGATGCGCGCGGCGGCATCGTCGATGCTGAAACCTGCGACGAGCATCCGTTGCAGCAGATCCCGGGCGTTCGTGATCGCATGCCGAAGGCCCGCGATACCGTCATCCGTCATGCGTTCATCACTCACCTCGTACAGGCGAACGAGCGGATGCCGGGCGACGAGCGCGCGGAGCGGTCCCGGATCGGTGTCGTGCGGAAGCCCCAC